>Ga0074199_1000262_pt1 | contig 100753 bp, 77 predicted proteins | sample EPASupsiteSAE347_FD_64528 | JGI IMG/M metagenome (GOLD analysis project Ga0074199, IMG submission 64528) | Bioremediated contaminated groundwater from EPA Superfund site, New Mexico - Sample SAE3-47 | ecosystem: Environmental > Aquatic > Deep subsurface > Groundwater > Contaminated ...
GATAAATCGGTACAGCATCTATGCGAGGAATTGACAAAAACCGAAATCATTTTCCCTGGAACTAATTTCCGCTTGATCTATAAATTGGGATCAGCCCTAAATCCTAGAGATCAGGAGGTCTGACCTTAGTTTTTGCGAATGCTGGGAGCTTATGAAAAATGTTTAACCGCCCAGCGGAAGATGCGGCATGTGGTAAATTCAGGGGGAAGTGCCCGGAATTGTGGGGGGAGGTCCATTTCTGAGGGGATAGGCAGGAGCAGGCCATTTTCGATGGTCACTTCCCAAGTTTCGAAAACGTATTTTGCATTCTGACCTTCTTTGAATTCGATGGGAATATGAACATTATGGGAGTAGTTCTTTTTCTTACTATACCCCTTTTTGGCAACTCCACAAATATAGACCGCTTTGAAATCAGTGAATTCATCAAATATGATGCGTTTTTCATCTTTGAGATGTGGGTTGTTGGGCTTGCTGAATTTCTTCGAGTATTTTCCCCGGATGGAATTGGTGCAATGTTGGGCGGGATTGAACCCATAGACATATTTGGCCCAAAGCCACATGAATCGATCCGGCTCGAAGTTGTGCTCAATAATCAGTTTGGCCATTGATGGTTACTCCCTTTTTTTGTAGTTGCGCAAAGAACCACGCGGCGGGTGGCCCGAAACCGGTGAAATCAAACAAATTCAACCCCTGCAGATGTTCATCAAATGCTCTATGGGCTTCATAACCTGGGCTGGACGGATGTAAATATCGCGATTTGAGATACAGGATCTGCGGCTGAACCTTCTCGTTGTAATCGAAGAAATCGATCTTTTGTTCGAGCAAATTGATTTTGATTCTTGTCTTAAGCCTGGGGAGGGGATTTCCCCAGAAATCTTCGTATTGCATCAGACTGATTTTCTTGGACTGAATGTGAATTTTTACCAAATCGGCTTTTTCGGTATCACCGAATAACTGCGTGGCACACCCTACATAAACCCGCAAAATCGGGGACAATCGCGAAATCATGGATGAATGCAATTGAAGGGAATGTCCGTCGAGAAGGAAGCCGAACTTGCTCTGCGCTGCCGAGACGCAAGCCCCTTCAATCAAAGCAGAATCTCGAACCGAAAATAAGAGCGTCCTTGCTTGTTCAAGCGCCGTTGGCCACCCTCCAAGCAGGTATTTTATGTCACGTTGAAGGCTTTTGGGATGATGCGAATAAGCTTTTCTCTTACTGAACAAACCCAGGGCGAGATACACGAGAATCCCTTCTTTTCGCGCCAGTACGGCTTTTTCAAGAATGTCCGGTTCACTCTTTTCCTTGAGATACTGAAAAGCTTTGGGACCCGATCCGAAAATTTTCCGAATCATCTCGAACGAGTCGAATTCATCGCCATGGCATAGCCGACCAAGAGATAAACAGGTTTGCCAAAACCGATCGATTAAATCGGTGTTCTCCTCGATTTTTCGGGTTCGGCGGATCCGGGAGTCATACCCATCTGCGGGGGGCTGACGCTTCGGTTTGCGGGTTTGATACGTCCAATCAACCACTCGCCGCTGGCGCTTTTCCAGGAATTCTTGTTCGTCATCTTCCGATTGAAAAACGAAAAAGACGCCGGGACGAATGGCAATGGCATTTTTTTCCACCGTTGATTCAATGTCTCCGCTCGCTCCCTAAATTCTTCGATTACATTGATAACGAAACCCAGGTTTACCACATCTGCCGGTTCCAAAGTGGTTTCCTTGTAGAAAAATGGGTCCCAGCCCGAAGCTTGAAGCCCCCGGGCTTTCAATTCCCGAACGTCGTCGCCTTTCCCGCATCCATAATCCAAAAATGAATGGGGTCCCCCCAGGAAGCCATGTTGCAGCAATGCCTGGACGGGATTTGAAAAACTGTAGCGGTCGATGGCGGTTCGATGACGAAAGATGACGGCATCCTCGGAAGGAATCTGATTAGCCGCCTCTTCAAACAAGCAAAGGACCCCATTCCGAATCGTATAGCCAAAGCCTTGAATATGTTCCAGCCAATCGTTCCGAAACCCTATGCGATTGCACCCTTCAAAAAGACCCGCTTCCTCGGCAAGGCGGGTGGTGCGGGCAAATTCCTCGAACCGGGGATGGTTCTTGGGCAGAAACGTTTCCTTGCGATGAAGAATGGGGGGATTCGGTGAATCCTGATAGGAGGAAAAGCGGGTCGTGTGCGTGGCGACCTCAATGGAACAGGATTCTTTTAGGGCAGGAAAATCCTCTGTCCAAAAGGTGGGGTAATTGAGTAAAGACAACCGGTAACCATTAAAAGAAAACTTCAACAAGTTGAAGGGAAAAGCTTTCAAATTGAGGGTTTCGAGAAGCCCCGCAATAAAATCTTGAAAGCCGGTCGATGTCGTGGCCAGCCCATCCCGGTGTATATACTTCGATTCGTGAAGACTCTTCCCGAAAGGGAGGTTGCGGATTTCTCGAAAGATGCCATCGCAGTCCATTTCCCCAAAGCATACTCGCCAGAGAAAAAAAAGTCCAGGTTCGGGCTCCGATTTCCGGAAGGAGATCTAAATAGCGCCAACCAGTCGGTGTATCTGACTCCCTTCGGTCGTAGGTTTGTTCCGCGTTGTCTGTTACGCGCCAAATCGGATGACGAGCTTGTTTCGTTACAGGTAGGGGGGTAGCGACTCCGGCAATGGATAATGGCAATCCAGTATTCAAGGCAAATAAAAGTCTAATATTGAGTGTCAATCAATATGGCAATTCGGCCTGAACACGGATACCCGTTGGGGGTCTTATGAGCGGAAAGAGAGTTGGTTTGTTTATTACGACGAAACTTTTTGGAGCAAACTCCACATTGATAAATATAAGTTGGGCCCATTGTAGCCATTGCACCCGATGGAGTAGACCCGGCTGCCTTAGACGGCTCCCAAGAAAATGTTGTTTTAGTTCTTGATGTTGGGGGAATGGACACAGGGCCACTCGGGGTCAATTCAATTTCGTATCGTGGAACAAAACTTTGGTTTGAAGTGTGTGCCCCCTGGATACGGTCAACTCTGTAGCTTCGGTGCTCATTTTTATCAACGTTCCATGCGTGAAGAATAACATTGCCCTCTTTTGTTTTTCGAAGAGAATAAGGTTCAATTCGCCGGGTTGAACCTTGGTACTGGAGGTCAACGCACATATGGTTTGCCGCGGCAAAACGCACCACTTCAAGCGAGGATTGAGCGCCCCCGGGGACGGAAAGATGTAATGAGCGTTCCCGAATAATCGTTTCGCCGCCACCTGTGCTATAGGCGGCTGGCATGGGAGGAATAACCCCCTCAAGCAGCCATGCAAAAAACTCAGGCAGGGCATTCCAAAATGAAGCCACTGGTGGCAACTCCGGGAGTTGGTGTCCCAACATGGGTTCCCAGGTTCCCTCTAGGTCCGACCGGTGCGAGTTAAGGTCATCCAATACCGGAACTGCTATGTTTTTAAATTCACATTTTTTCTTCAGGACCTCAAGAACTACCTGCGGCGCTGGCCTTGCACCAGTGTTTCGAAACAAATTGATCACGTCATAAAGGTCGCGGGGACGCGTTCGCTCAGCAAGTGCCCGCACCTTCTCCCCGAAAGCTTCTTCGTATGCATAAGACAATATATTGATACCATTTCCTGGGGCATCGCTATAAGGGTGAAAGACTGGCATTCGGACGGGCGGTAAAACCAAACGTTCATCAGCGGTCAGATCAAGCTTGACCCGTGGCAATCCTCCCGACTGCGACCGCGGCGAAACGGGACCACGATAGCTGATCTTGCCTTGACAAGAGAGGTTTCCGCGTGGATTTTCGTAGATGTCGAAATTCTGAAGATCTGGGGGAAACTCGAGTCCGCTTTGTTCGTAAACCCATTCGGAAATTTCAACAAAGGCACTACTCAGAAATTCGGCATTCAAATGTGCCTCATCCTTTAGGGTGAAATCGAGATCCTCGGAAAAACGGTATGTTTCAAAATAGCATTTCTTCAAACATGTGCCGCCTTTGAAAACCCAATCGTCTGCAAGCTTTGGATGATTGTTGATTCCGGCGAGAATCCACCCGAGGGCGTAATCCTTTTCAACGATATGAGGGCCTAAATTTAGCTGCGATGCAATTTGAAGAAGTTCCTGCTTGCTGATCATGGAGATGTATCCTTTGCCCATCTATCAGGAACCCGCAGTCGCCATCTTGTTATGAGACGTGGGCATTCCAGGGCAGGATCAAGCTTGGCATGTCCCGCCGTCAGACGCTGCTTGCAGGCCTCAATTAGGGGCTGGGCGATTTCCCTTCCTTCGGCCAAATAGCCAAGACGCTTGAAGATGGAACCGTTGGCAATCCGATCCGCATAAGCAATCAACAGTTTCAGGTCGTGATCCGCCTTTCTCAGATACCGATTGAAACACTCTGAAACATGTTGGATGCCGCCACCTGTTGATGGATCATCAAGCATGTCAATAATCGTGCGGTGCAGGTCGGAAACAGCAACTTTACTCCGGCCACGCCAGACCGTCTTGGTGCCAAAAATTTTTTCATTGGAGACATGTTTCAGAGAGAATATTACGCCCCCTGTCTTCTTTGTCTTTTGGCGGACTGGTAGCCCTGTGAAGACTAAAATATCTTTGAATATTTGCTCGGTCAGATCCCAATGTTCGGCGGCAGTTCGTCCGCCAATATATGAAGAACCAAATAGGGCTGGCACAAGAATCCAGGCATCCTCAACAACTTGTTCCGTCGTCTGAAACTCAAGCGGGACAGGAACATAAGCACCCTTCCCGACACGGCGGAGCCAACCTTGAGCCACCCATCTGGAAAGCGCTTTTGCTGCCTCACTGCGAATCAGATTAAGGGTGTTGGCAACGCCCCCGATGTCGATGACATCGCCTGCTTTGTTGATCACGGCCACCAGTTTCGCGCGCCCTGAAGGTAAATTTTTCTTCAAATTCACAATAGTATAATCATATCACATTTTTTCGCAAAAATCGATATTTTGGGGATGTTCGACATACTATGCAAAGACATGTTTTGTTTTAGGTGAATGGTATATTAGAAATACTGTTATTCACATAAATTGCGAATTTTACATGATTAGGTATACTATAATACCGAAGAAAAAATTGCGTTCAGGACTCGTAGGGGATGATAAATCGCGAAGCTTTTGGAAATTTGCTTAAGAGCATGGATTGTGCCTTCGGCGTGTGGATAAAGGTAACTCGAAGGGATAACGAAGTAGCTGCCTCTTTTGAAAATTTGTTTTAAAATACGGAAAGGGGTTTCGGCAAGTGGATAATGGTTTCTCGTTGCGGAGGATTAGGTAGCGAAGTCGGACGAAAATAGTTTTAGGGCAAAGAGGCTTGGATGCGCGATCAATGGATGGGTGATTCCTCGAAGGATGGTAGCGCTATCGGAGAGAATCCGCTATCAAGGAATGGAATCTTTCTCCAAGGGATGGATTTCCGGCAAGGGTTGGATGGTTGACCGTTTTTTCTAGTTTTAGAACAAGGGGGTAGGATGCTCGATCGATGGCTGGATGGTCTTTCGTGGCGGATGTTTTCAATCCATTGGTAGCGCCAACCAGTCGGTGAACCTGATTCGCTCCGCTCACAGGTTACCTCCGCGTTAATAAATAACTGTAACAAATTTCGTTCATCGACCGGCCATAAGAGCTTGTAAGAAAACAACTATTTGTAATGGTTATTTTCTAACAGGCTCTAAATATTACTTTCGATTCCCCGCCGACGAAAACTCAATCTTGATTTGAGACCTCAGCGATTAGTCGCCGGAAATCGCAACAACGCACGGATTTTTGAAAAAACCAGTTCCTTGGAATCGGCCGAGAACGGCGACATTTGATGGAAAGAAAGATTTCCCCAAGCGTCAATGCCTATGATGCTTGGAATAAAATAGTTTATATTTAAAGCTCTACCCACCATGGAATGCCAATCCAAAATCAATGGAATAGGCGGGGAAAACGCCGTCCATTCTTCCTCGGCGCTATGCGTTCCGTTGTCCCACGGATATCTTGACAGATCCACAACCCACAGCAAATGAATAGAGCCGGCGACGGCGAAGCTGTTCTTCAATGCCTGAGCCCATTTAAGCAAATCATGCTTGAGATGACGATGACCGGTGATGATGATTACCGGCTTTCCTCGCAGGTTTTGCAAAATCCATTTCTTTCCCTCCAAATCATCGAATTCGAAGTTGAAAAATGGTTTTCCCGGATGAACTTTATCTATCCAGGATGGCGGCGTTCCGCAAAATCCCGGGCTTGAAAGCCACAGGTAAATAATCAAGAAGCCCGCAAGGCCCATCGCCGAATTTTTGAGCAAGTTTGAAAAATCTCCGGCCGCGTATCTACGCTTTTTTTGAGGGATCGTACAAGCCCTCCGGATTCGTTCCCAACATGCCGGCTTCGTAACTTCGTTTGTCGACCAAGGAAAATTCGGCGACCATCTTGCCTGAAACCAGCTTGAAAGACCTGATTTCATCGAGACGCTTGGCGATTTTATCCAAGTTTTCATCCGCGGTCATCCATGCGGTTTCTTCGTAATGTGAGAGATTCAAAGGAACGGTATAGCCGCGCAAAGTTTTTTCGGCCGCGGTATTATAATAAGCTTCGAAATAAGACATGACCAATTCCCTGAGATTTCGATAAACCGGTTCGCGGAACCTCAACCCGACGAAGTTCGACTTCGCGATGGCTCCCCAGTGCTTGTTGTGTTTAAAAACCGCCAGCAAATGATCATCGTCGCGTTCAGCCTGCATATCGATTATCAATGGAGGATTTCCCAACATACGCAAAGCCGCGGCGGCGAAAAGCGCACCGTCAAAACAGTGTGCCTTCCCGTCTCTCATTACGCTTCTGGGAGAACGGTAGATCGGATCGGCGCTGTATGGCAGGTTGTCGAGAAAAGCTTGAATTCGATAGGGAGTCGTAAGTTCGGCGAATATCTTCAGTTCAAATTTGCTCCATGAAGCTGCTTGCCTTTGCTTTTGCGATTCGGCGGGCGAAGAATACGAACGCGGTTTCAGAGCGACATAATCGGTTTTTAGTTTCATGCGACCTCCTTCATTTCGTTCCGCTTTGTATTTTTAAAAACCTGTTCAATTCGATATAGGCTTCCGTAACTTCCTGACAAACTTTAGTGGCGATCTTAAGTTTGTCGGGGTTCCTACCGAAATTGTCGGGATGATATCTTTTCATCATGGCCTTCCATGCTGTTTTGACTTTGTGAATATCCGATCCGGTGGGAATTTCCAGGCGATTGTAATATAGTTCCAATTTCGGGTTTACTTTGCCCCGAGAATCAGCGGTAGAACCGGCATTAAAATCAGAGTCTTCCCAGTCGAAATTCTCTGATTCTTCGTTGGGAAGATTTTTCTTCAACCAATCGCGGACATATGCTTTTGCCAATCTCAACAAACGCTCGGAGATATCCATTCGCTACGACGCCGGATGACTCATCGTAAAAGGTCCGACGGGAACATCATTTTTCGGGAACCTGCTCGACCGTCAGCTGATCCAAATAGTAACGAATATATTCCTCTTGTTGAAACCCTATCAGTGTTTCTATCGGCTCACCTTTTAAAAAGAATATCATCGTCGGCAGTGTTCTAATCTCAAAATTATCGGCGAGTGGCGCATTTTCATCAACGTTAACCACTCCCACAAAAACTTTCTCTCGATAATCTGAGGCGATTTTTTCAATTATGGGTGATTGTAGTTTGCATGGCGCACACCAATCAGCTTCGAAATTAATCAAAGCAACGCCCACTTCTTTAATTACGAGATTTTCAAAATCTTCCTTTGTAAGAATTTTCACGAATCTTTTTGTCCTTGATATTAAGGAGTGGAAAGAAAAGAAAATAATGATTTATTGTATGGTACATGGTCTTTGAGTATAATGCCAGAAATTTCGTTGGAAATTCGTTGAAATTTTCTTTGGAGAAATTAATTGGATATTCTCAAAATAATCGTCGAAGCGAGAAATATTCTGTCGAAATGGTCGACGGTTGAAATTCCCGCTTGTTCTCAAATTATTCCTGAGGGTTGGATGCACCCTGATATTTTTTCCCGCTTCTTCGGTGATGACGAGGGCAATTTATTTACGATTCAACCTGCCTTTGAAAGCCCGTGCAGTCAAGGAAAAGGTGAAAAAGCCGGATATTTTTTGATTTGGTTCAAAAAGCCGTTTTCAAACACCTGGATTTCGCGGATTGCGGAATTCGTGGGGTCGTTGTTTTCTCTCAATGAAACAGCCGTGCAATCTTGTTTTGAAATGATGGGAAGAAATTCTCGACAAACAATTCTTTCGGAAAACGGATGCGCCTGGGATACCCTCTGGAAGGGATGTAGGATTGGTGAGATCAGGTTTTTTTCCGGAATTTTGGGTGAAAAATTGTCTACTTGTTCCGGTGCGGCGATTTTTGATCTGGAAGTCATTTCCAATATTATTCTCGGTAACGTAAATTTCGATACATCTTTTTGGGCTCCTGGGATTCAAACAAAAGATCTGGCGGTTTTAAAATACCGCTCTTTTTACGACGGATCGGTCGACGAATCGCCCTTGCGCTCGGCTCAAGCCCAATGGGAGAGAATTCGCGAGTCGGTGGAGAATGGAATCGCCAGAAAACGGTGGCATGAAGCATTCGGTTCCGGGCTTGAAGGAATATCACTTGTTTCTGAAATTTCCTTGCAGGGAGCACAAATGGATGCTTTTCGGCAAACCTGTGAAATCGCTTGCCGCGGGTTTTTTAAAAAATTATTTCCGATTCTTCCAAAAACCGCGATTGTTCCCGGTCAAGCAGGAAAGCCTCCTAAAGAGGGAGTTTTGAGATGAATTTGATGATTGAAAAAATATTCCGGCGTTTATTTTTATGCAATTTTGCTCTTATTGTTGCGTTTTGTTTCGTTCTCATAAGCCAAAAAGTTTCGGCCGTCGATCTTACGGCTGAGTCCTTGTTCAACATCATGGAAGAGAGAACGGATAAAATCTATTCCTTGGTTGCCCAATTGGAGCTCTCATCCGGGAAACTTGCATCCAGAGTGGTTCTTTCAATCCAGAGTCCGGACAAATTCGCCATGGATTTCGAGAATAACGCTATCCGCGTGGTTTTCGATGGTGAACGATTATGGATTTATGTTTTAACGCTTTCTGAAGTTTTTACCTTAGATACTTCTTCCGGCGGAGGATGGATATCGGACGCGCTTCGGGAATGGGTTAATCCCAAACAAATCGTCACAAAAGTTACCCGCAAGACATTATTTTCTTTCTTTGACGTGGAAATGCTTCCTCAATACCTCGCGTCTTCTACGAAGGTTTCGGAAACAGAACCCATCGCGACTTACACATTGCGATTTACGCCGATCGGCGGGAACTTCTTCAAAAAACTATTCCACGCGGGCTATTATGAAATGGTATTTTCGACATCAAACTTTCTACCCGTAACGGTGCGCGAATATTCTCCCGAAGGGCTGCTTTCAGGAACTTTAAGCGTGATCAACTATCGTATAAATGAAAATCTGCCGAAGGAACGCTTCGTTTTTGAGGTTCCGCCGAACGTTAAGCAAGTTCCGATTTCAGAAGTGATCGCCCAAAAAATCGAACAAAGCAAAGATATGCTGATCGAGCAAATAGATCGCCTTATCGACCGGTTGAAGAAAAAACTTATCGATTGGGGTATTTGAGATGGCTGAGTTCAGGAAAGTGTTGACGCAAAATGAGATCAGCTCGGGCACTCTTTTTTGGGACGAAGCCCAAGAAGCGGAATTAAGGAAGGTTCTGCCGGCAACTTTGGTTTTCGACATGGTTTTTGACGGCAAGCGTTTGGTTCATCTGGCCGTCGAATGGGAAAAAAGAGAGTTGTTTATCGGTGAACCGCTGATGAAAGGATCTCCCGGTACTGAATTGATTATTACGCCTTCAACGGAAAAAGGTTCCACGATCATCGGAAAGTTTTCCGGTCCGTCTGAAAATACCATCATTCGCAAGCGATTGTCGCACAATGAACATAAGCAAAGATTCCTCAAATGGTACGCTCGCGAGGATGAACTATACCGCCGACTTTTTCCCACGACCAAAGCCTTTACGCTGGAAATCGCCGGACAACAAATCATCGGTCACAATCCGGATTTCGAAAAAAGGCATCTTGTTATTGGAGAAGCTTTAAGAGCTTTCTCTCCGGGAGATAACCTTTTGATCCATTGGTCCGACGATGCAAGCACGCCGACATTGATGATCAGCCGGGAAGATCAACCTTCCAGCATAGCGCGAGATGCCATGACATCTCTTAGATCACTTGTTACAAGGCTTATCTCGCGTCCTTTGAGCGAATTCAACGACGGCGAAGTAAAAGGGCTTATCCTCATGCTGGATGAAAACAAAAACCTCTGGGAGCGCCTAATGGCCTTGCGCGAAGAAAACCAGAAATTGAAGGAGCAAATTGCCACTCTGGAGTCGGTTTTCGAGCAATTCTCGAAGAATTCTTTCTTTGCTTGTAAAAAGGATTTTGAAGACTGGGTTGCATCCCACATGAATGTTTTTGAAAAGGGAATTCGCGTCATCCATCGTGATTATTCGGTAAACCTTCCCGGCGGGCAAAGCCGTAGAATCGATCTCCTTTGCCAAGACAGGAAAGGACTTTTAGTGGCGGTGGAAGTGGTATTTGACCCAACCAAGGATGACATCGACAATACTCTCAAACTTCTGGGGGTTCTCAAGCGAAACATAGAAAGCCTTGGAAGTGAACTTACTCTTGGAAAACTCAAAGCGACAGCCATCCGTGGAATGCTGATCACCAACAGGGAAAAATCGGATTTGGTGGAACATTGCCTTCAAAACGGAGTTAAATTGGCGGTGGTAAGCAGCGGTTGCGTGATTGATGTCCTTGAATAAAATTTCCTATCGTTATTGGTGCCTCAATTTCGAAGGGCCGGCCCGTCGTCCTGAAATTTAGAGGATACGGTCCGTTATCGTCGATTGAATCGAGAGAGGTTTGGATTTCATGAAAAAAACGAATTTGCTGGAAATCATTAGACGGGAAAGATTGAATCACTCGGTTCGCAACCCGGGTATCGCCGCCCTAATGTCGTTTTTTCTCATGGGCCTTGGGCAGATTTACGCCGGTCATGTTGATAGAGGAATACTTCTATTGGGCATTCACCTTGGAAGCATCGTGACGGGTTATAGTTTATATAACAAAGGGTTGATCTATGATGCCGTAGTTCCATTAACGGGGCCCATGTTCCTCATCCCGTTTTGCTATTTCACTTTGGTTGCGCTCATTCTTCTATGGATCTATAACATTAAGGATGCCTATTACCTTTCTCTTTTTGCCGGTTTCCGCGATATGTTTGAAGTCGAGCGTATAATGATTCCCTATATGGAAAAAAGCGGCATTAAGTTTTTGGCTTCCGGCTCGGAAAATATGATTCCAAACGCCGACTCCGAACACGAATCCCGCAATGCCGTAAAAATACGACCGACAACCCTTTCGGAAGAAATGGATGAAACGGTAATCGATGTTTCCCGTGTAAAAACGGCGGCGGCTTCCCCTAGACAAACATTGAAGAAAAAGAAGAAGATGAGAGATCGAGACCGGATGGCGGACATCCTCAAGGAAAACCGGCCGTTCGGCGGGAACATGATCATTTACGGCGGAATTGCCGTGATCTTCGTTCTCGTTGGTGCCTGGCTGCTCAATAGTCGTCAGAATTATTACCTTCCAACCCATGACCCTTCGCAAACGCATCTTTCCCTTAGCGCCGATCTTCCCCAATCCGGGGAGATCCTTGCCAAGGGCGCAAATGGTGATCTTAAATCCGGATCTTTGTCTCAAGCCGCGCCTATCCGAGATGAACATACTCCTAACAACGGCGGGCTGACACTCTCTCCGAGGGCGGACCCATTGGAAGAATCGGCCAAGCACCTGGACGGCGCGCAATCGGAAAGCATGTCTTTGAAACCTTCGGAAATTGAAATCGGAATGAATTTATTGAGATCCGACGCGATCGCTTCGGGTATTGAAATGCTGGAAAAGGGCATCAAATCAGGAGGAGTTTCTCCAGAAGCATGGCGTGCCTTGTTTAAGGCATATCAGGATTGCGAACAAATAGGCGCCTACGAGGATGCGCTGAAAAGATATCTTATCGCCTATCCGCAGGATACCGAAAATTGGATAAATCTCGGGAAGCTTCAATTCGATCGCAATGCTTTCGTCGAGGCTTCGCGTTCGCTCATCAAAGCTTTGGAAATTGCTCCGAATCATCCGCGAAGCAACTTCCTGATGGGCGTTATTTTTCGTGAACTCGGCATGCCCGATGAAGCCGTAAATTACCTCGTTAAGTGTCAAAACGTAGACCCATTGAATCCTGAATTCAACAAGGAATTGGGCGCGGCCTATCTTGAAATCAATGATTTTAAGCTTGCCCGGAAGTTTTTTGAAAGAACGTTAAGCGTAAGCCCCAATGATGAGCAGGTGGTAAAATGGATGTCGGAGCTCGATGATAAGGAACATAGAATCAACCTGCAATCAATCAATTTTTCTCCTGAAATTCCATCGTCGAAAGTGGATATTACCCGAATTCCCGTTGATCCCGAAAATAAGCAAATCGATGCCAAACCGCCCGAAAGGCCCGCGAGAGGTGTGGTTCTTTATTCCGCTCCTGCTCTCGAAAAAAAGCCTTCGAATCAACCGATGTTTGTATTGCCGCGTGAATCAATACCCCCGAAAATTTCTCAAGCCTCACCAACCGGAATTATCGAATCCCAAGGGAATGTCGTTTTATTCGAACGAAAAAAAGGTGATTCGGTCGACAATCCATCATCCGTTGTCATAGGTGATTTTATCGATAACGCCGCCGGGATATTTTCCGAACTCAAAAATGAGTTGAAAGATGTCACGGCCTCATCACGAATGGCTGAAACCGCCGCATCGAATCAACCCAAACCTTCAAGGGAATCCCAACCGCCGATAATCAAATCTTCCGATGAATCCGTGACTATGAAGAATATACCCGGTAATAAAAACACATCCGAGACATCACACGAGAAATCAGAGTCACCCTCGACCGAAACGGCAAAGACGGCTAATCAGTTATCGGGCAAAAATCCCGAGTTCCCGGACGGGATGGAAAACAGTGAAGCGGTTTTCAAGCCTCAGGTCCTCAGTCCGGCCAAGGCTGGAACGTCCGAGTGGAATAAAAGGAAGAAGGCTGCCGGCGATGCTTCATCAACATCGGGAGAGTCGGCAACATCTTCGGTTGGCAACAAAGAAATGCAAGACGAATTGAATTCTCTCTGGATGAAGGGTTTTGAAAAATATCTATCGGGAAGATCTGAAGAAGCTCTGCCTTTTTTTCTGGATTATCTGCGAAAACGTGAGGATTCCAAGGTTTACGACGTTGTCGGACTTGTTTTCGACAAGTTGGGATTACCCGAGGATGCTTATCAAGCGACCCATCGGGCATATACTATGGGGAAACGAGATGTACAAACACTGATTCGGCTGGGCCAGTTAGCCGAACGAACGCAAAAATACCCGGAAGGAATAAAGCACCTTAAACAAGCGTTAAAAAAACTGCCTCATCGGGTTGATCTGCGACTGACGCTTTCCAAGTGCCTCAGCAAATCCGGTGATGTCAAGCACGCCGAGGAAGAATTACGGACTATTCTTGATGATGAGGGTTCGTCCTATGCAGTAAAAAGGCAGGCGGAAAAGGAAATAACCGCTTTACAATCGCAATCTCTCAACGCACAAGGCCGATGAGGCGTCTCAATGTCTGATGCTCTTAAGGATATAGTTTCGAATGAGGTGATCGTTCTCAAAAGCAGTTTGGGAACCTTGGTGGAAATCGTCGAAACTTGGGTTCTAGCGACCGGCGGCGAAGACGAGCGCCGTCGAAGGTTAACCGATTTGCAAACTCTCATTGGAAATCCGGAAAATGGTCTGTCGGAAAGAGACCGTAAATCTTGCCGACAACACATCGATGCTCTTTTCGGAAAACCCGACGACAATACTCACTCCTCGTTGGCATTTCGACAAAAACTGCAAAAACTTTTCAAGGATCAAATTGAACGTATACATCTGGAAGTTGATAAACTCCTAAACCATATCGGGAGAATTCTTGATGGTTTATCATCCGACAGCGGATCGGCGAGCGGAATCATCTTGGCTCAAGAGGAAGAGCGAAAGCGCATTTCCCGTGAGATTCACGACGGACCGGCGCAGATTTTCGCGAGTTTGACGATGAGAGTCGACTATTGTATCGAGCAAATCAAACGACCTGATATACTCAGAACCGAGCTGACCGAACTTAAGGAATCGATAACCCGCAGCTTAAAGGACATCCGGCGATTCATCTTCGATTTGCGGCCGATGGCTCTCGACGATCTGGGTTTAATCCCGACGATCGAACAATTCATTTCCGGGTTCAAGAAAAGAACGGCTTTGAATATTCATTTGAGCGTGGAGGGCGAACGACGGCCGCTTGCTTCCGATAGCGAACTGGCGGTATTTCGAGTAATTCAGGAAGCGGTGAATAATGCTCATCACCATGCTCAAGCGAAAACCATCTCTGTCTTTCTTTGCTTCGATCATCAGAGTAATAAATTATCGGCGGTCGTAAAGGATGATGGTGTCGGATTCGACTATGCGAAAGTCAAAAAAAATTATGCCTCTTTAAAAAAACTGGGATTATTGAGCATGGAAGAAAGAATCAGATTGGCCAAGGGACGATTTGAATTGGTTTCTTCTCAAGGAGAAGGAGCCGTAATTTCTTTTTGGGTTCCATTGTTAATTCGAGAAGGCGCGTAATTCATACTATGATTTCAATTCCCCCGAAAAACCTTCAAAACGCACTCATATTTTATATTACATGCATTATCGTCGTAACGAACGGATTTTTCGCCATCCTGACGCTTTCCCGTGAAAATCTCGAATTTTACAACGAGTCCGTGATGAAATCGGTTTTTCTGGGCCGCATATTGCAAGACCCGGCAAGAGAATTCCTTGAAACAGGTGCCTCGGGGGCTTTGGAAAAAGTAAATAATAATCGGGCACTTGGATTGGAAGAAATACGCGTTACGCTGTATGACCGACACTGGTGGGCGAAATGGGGTGATCCATCCAGAATTCCGCCGGAAGGTTTTCCGCAAAATGACGAATTAAAGGATACCGCTTTTCGTTCCGGAGTTTCCGGATTGACTTCCCGTGAAATTTTCTTTCCAATATCGACCGGCTCGCAAATAATCGGAGCACTGGGCGTGGGAGTGCCGGAATTTGGTTCGATCAAGTTTTACGGCTCTTTCAATCAAGTCATTCTTACTATGTTGGTAAATATTTTTCTGGGAGTGACTCTTGCAATTTTCATAGCCCAAGTGATCTTACGGCCGCTTGGGAATATTCTCGAAGGTTTGGATGGAATCAAGAGAGGGGATTACGGCCGTAGGGTCCAAGTCGCGGGAGGCGGCGAGCTGCAGCTTCTTGGTGAGATGTTCAACCTGATGGCTGCTTCCCTGCAGGACAAAATCCGCGAAGGACTTGAGCGAAACCGGATTCTCGATGAAAAAGTACAAGAGCTGTGGGAAATTTATGAATTAACGAAGGAAATGGGATTTACTCTCCATCTTCGCGGCATCCTCGAGCGTTTCCTGGAGAAATCCCAAACCTTGTCTTTTTCGTCATACGGGCAAATACTCCTTCATCAACCGTTGGTCGGAAGACTTGAAGTTCAGGTGGAAACGCCGTCTTTTCCGCGCATTTCCCGCGATGAATACGAAAACAATCTGAATCTATGCTTGCGCAATGGAGAAACTATCGAGACCAAGACCGCATATCATACGCTTTTGTTCATACCACTGCATTCGGGAAGGCTAGTGCAAGGGGTGCTTTTTCTGGGAAAGCAAGGCAAGCAGAGTTACTCGGAGGGCATTCGAAAATTTTTGGAAACGATAGCACCTCTCGGCGGTTCGCTCATCGAAAACGCCAGATTGTACCAGCATGTCGTGGAGATGAAGGATTATGTTAAAAATGTTTTGGAGAGCGTTGATTCAGGGGTGGCGACCATAGACCGGGAAGACCGGTTGGTCACGAAAAATACCGCTTTCGGAAAAATTCTGGGATTTCCCGATCTGGAAGCCAAAAACCAACCGGTTGACGAGATACTTTCCCTGATTGAAGACGGCGCTTTTCGGAAAGACTTCGAAAACCTACTTAAGGAATCCGTTGAGATCTCCAAGGAATCGGACAGCATCTTTCGGATCTTGGAACGAACAGCTCGCCATCAACTCAATCTTCAGTTGCCCGACAAGGAGATGCGAATAATTCAAGCGCGATTGTCTCCGCTCATCGCCGGCGATACGATCATGGGAAAAGTTGTCGTGCTCGATGATTTAACCGCTTTGAAACGCATCGAGAAAAGAATGCTGGAATCGGAAAAATGGGCGGTGTTGGGTCGTTTGGCGGCCTCGGTTGCTCATGAAATAAGAAATCCGTTGGTGGCGATCCGCAGTCTTGTGGAAATCATCGGAGAAGATGTGACGGGCGATCAATTGAATCATGTTAAGGTCGTTTTGGGTGAAGTCTTGCGCCTGAATAAAGTGGTCGAGCAACTTCTGCAATTATCGCGTCCCGAAAAAACCGATCTTCGCGAAACTTCCCTCCAGGATCTTTTGGAGGAACTTATCTTGCTGGTCCGTCACGAGGCTCGCCGGCATAAGGTGGAAATCAAAAAGGAGTGGTTGACGTCGTCGCCATGTGTTAGAATTGATCCGGAGCAAATGAAGCAAGCGTTTTTGAACGTAATGCTCAATGCTTTTCAAGCCATGGATGATGGCGGAACGTTAACGGTGCGCATTTTGCAATCGGGAAGCGCCGACACCTCCAATAATAATGCCAGCAGCGGGTGTGTAATGGTTGAATTCGAAGATCAAGGAACGGGTATCGCGCCCGAAATTTTCGACCGTATATTCGACCCGTTTTTCACTACGCGAGTGCATGGCACCGGCTTGGGATTGGCAATAACAAAGAAAATTATCGATTTGCACAACGGGCGTGTCGAAATCGAATCTCAACCCGGAAAAGGGGCATGTTTTCGGTTGATTATTCCGTCCGATCCGGATTTCGGATCAACATCGAGAAAATCGTGAGCAATTCACAACAAGATATTTCGGCAAAGCCGTCCATATTACTCGTCGATGATGAAGAACCGGTTTTATATACGCTTGAAGCCGTTCTCAAACGCGAAGGATATTGTATTGACAGCGCCCGTTGCGTGGCCGATGCCATGGAGAAGCTCAATTCAGCATCCTTCGATTTGATAATTTCCGATGTCAACATGCCCGGAGAATCCGGCCTGGATCTCCTTGATTCCATACGCAATCGCGATCCCGAAAGTCTCGTGATTCTGATAACCGCTTTTGGTTCCGAAGTAATGGCCGTTGAAGCCATGAAGCGCGGAGCTTACGATTATCTTCCCAAACCTTTCGCGAACGATGATTTGAAAATAACCGTCCGACGGGCGCTCGAAAAAGCCAGATTGAGAAGGGAAAATCTTTTTCTTCGGCAGCGTTTGCATGAAAGAGAAGGTTTGCAGGCGATCATCGGGACCAGCGAGGGAATGCAACGAATTTACGATTTGATCGAAAAAGTTGCTCCCAACGACGTGACCGTTTTGATCACGGGAGAATCGGGCACGGGAAAAGAATTGGTTGCTTCCGCGGTCCATTCGATGAGTTCGAGAAAAGACGGCTCTTTCATCAGGGTAAATTGCGCCGCTCTTCCTGAAACCCTCATAGAAAGTGAGCTGTTCGGTTACGAAAGAGGCGCATTCAGCGGTGCCGTTACCAGACGACTCGGAAAATTCGAACTTGCCGATCGAGGAACCATTTTTCTCGATGAAATAGGCGATATGTCCTTGGCGACTCAAACAAAAATACTCAGGATACTCCAGGAGCAAGAATTCGAGCGGCTTGGCGGTCACAATGTCATACGCGTAAATACGAGAGTGATAGCCGCCACGAACAGGGATTTGAATAAGGCCATTCAAGACGGTCAGTTTCGCGAAGATCTCTTTTACAGATTGAACGTCTTGAATATACATATTCCGCCCCTTCGGGAGCGGTTATCGGATATTCCGGCGCTCGTCGAGCATTTCGCGGAAAAATTTCGGCGGAAACTGAACAAACCCGACAGACAATTTTCGGAAGCATTCATGGCTAGGCTTGTACAATATGCTTGGCCTGGAAACATCAGGGAACTTCAGAATTTGATAGAAAGGGTTTTTATCCTTGATGATGAAAGCCTCTTTCAATCGGATGCCGGCAAACAATCTTTGCGTTCAAAGCTGGAAAACGACGGTTTCGCCAATGAAGGAATACTTGCGATGCCTTATAAAGAGGCAAAAGAAATCGTTCTTAAAGGATTCGAACGGAAATATTTCGAGAATCTTCTTGCCAAGGCAAAAGGAAACGTCTCAAAGGCGGCCAGATTAGCCGGCATGCATAGAAAGAATCTCTATCTGAAATTGAATGAGTTGGGCTTGATCAAACGTGATGAAGAAGACCCCGAAGCCGAAAGTGAAAATCCCGAGAGTAAAGATCTTCCCCAACCATAATCGATCTTCGCCGATCCGTTAATTTCCATACGCATCATCTTCATTAAAACCCGATTGCCTTGATTGCGTAAAAATCATTGGCAGGTGTTTTCACAACATATTTCCCCGCATTCGGACAATGCAATCACCGAAGATTATGATAGAATAGTGTAAAGTATTTCGGATAATCTTTCGAGAAACGAAAACTAACTCTGGAGGTATCTTCTTGGATAAATTCAACACCGGCTCAGGCTTTGGCATGATATCGCCCGAAATGGGAAAGTTTGCCAAAGGTTTCATTATCGTCATCCTTGCCGTGGGCATATTCATAGGGCTTCAAGTATGGTGGTGGGTTTTCTGTCGAATTGAAATCGAACCGGGAAAAATCGGCGTTCTAATCGCGAAAATCGGCAAAGATCTTCCTTCGGGTGATATCATCGCCAGCGATTCTCGTTACAAGGGTATTCAGTTGGATGTACTCTCCGAGGGTCGGCATTTCTATAATCCGATATTTTGGGATTGGGAGCTCTTCAGCGTAGTGGAAGTGCCCCCCAACCATGTGGGGGTCACCATTCGCCAATATGGCAACGAATTTACCGACGAAGAGACCCGCAACGGCAAAATCATCGCTGATGACGGCCAAAAAGGCATAACCAGAAATATCCTGCAACCGGGCATGTACCGGGTTAATCCGTATGCGGAAAAAATCGAAATCACGAAAGCCCAGGAAATTCCGGCCGGATTCGTGGGAGTAGTAACCAATCTCACCGGCAAAAAAGCCGCGATCGGCAATACCTTCCTCGTCGAGGAAGGTGAAAAAGGCGTATCGAAAAGGGTTTTAACTCCGGGAACTCATTATCTGCATCCGTATCTTTATCACGTCGATCTGATGGACTGCCGTTCGCAAAGGTTCGAAGTTACGGGCGATCAAGCGCTGAAATTCCCGTCAAGCGACGCTTTTGAAATGACCGTTCTCATGACCGTGGAATGGGCGATAAAAGAAGAAAGAGCGCCCGAAATTTTTGTACGCATAGGAGAATTGAACCCGGACCCCGAGAAAAATGAAATCCTTCAAAAGATCATCATTCCGGCGATTCGCGGCAACGGACGCATCGAAGGCTCGAAATACTCCGCCATTGAATATATTTCGGGAGCCTCGCGCCAGATTTTCCAAAACACGCTGTCGGAAAAAATGAAGCATGCGTGCGAACCGAAAGGCATAGTCATAAAAGCCGTCTTGATCAACGACATAGAGGCTCCGCAGGATATCGCGAAGCCGATTCGTGAAAGGGAAATCGCCAAGGAAGAGTTCAATCGCAACAAGAACCAGCTTCTTCAGGCGCAGGCCGAGCAAAATCTGGCCCGATCCGAAGAATTGGTTAAGCAGGAGAAAGAGAAGGTTAATGCCAAAACCACGAATTTGGTCAAGATCATTGATGCCCAAAACAATTTAAAAGTGGCGCTGATCGAGCAGGATAAATTGTTGAGCATGGAGAAAACCTTTCTGGAAGCCTCAAAAAGGGAAGCCCAAGCGATACTTTCTCGTGGAAAAGCTCAAGCCGACGTTGTCGCCCTGCAAAACACCGCCGAAGGCGAAGCCATGAAGAAGGGAATCGATGCTTTCAAAAATCCCGATTTGTTCGCATATTATGAGTTTGCCTTAAAAATCGCCCCCTCGCTTATCAATATTACCGCCAATACGGAAGGCATATTCGGAAAAATGCTGCAAAACATCTTGCCCTTTAATGATGATAGAAAGGGGGTAAAGCCATGATTTTCAATAAATATTTTTTCTCCATGATTTTATTGGTGCTTGTAATGGTAACCCTCTGCTCGACCATCATGTACAAATCGTTTTTTATTTCTGTTCCGCCGGGAAAAATGCTCATACTCATTTCTAAAAACGGAGATCCCCTGCCGTCGGGTGAGATCCTTGCGAAAGACGGCCAGAAAGGCATCATGGAGGACGTTTACGGTGAAGGTCTTCATTTCATAATGCCCCTGATCTATGAAACTGAAATAAAATCCTTGATAGAAATTCCGCCGGGAAAAATCGGTGTAGTCGTTTCGCGCGTAGGAAAGTCGCCTCCATCGGGAACCATTCTTGTTAATGATGATGAGAAAGGCATCCGCCGCCGCGTGTTGACTCCCGGTCGTTATCGCATGAATCCTTACGGATACGAAGTGAAAATATACGATGCGGTCGATATCAAAGCCGGCTTCGTCGGCTTCGTAACTTCGCTTGTCGGCAAGGAACCGCAGGGAGTTAAAACCGAAGTCGGCACAGAGACGCGTTTCATTTACGCCGGTGATGGTGAAAAGGGCGTCAAACGCGAAGTTCTGCAGCCTGGCTTATATTATTTGAATCCTTATGAATACCGGGTTCAAGAAGTGGAAATAGGAATCAACCAGGTAAATTTCCTGGATGCGCATCAGATCAAGTTCCCTTCGAAAGACGCTTTCGATATCTCTCTTGAAGCCACCGTCGAATGGGAATTATTGCCTGAAAACGTGGCGCATGTAATATCGGAATTCGGCGCGAAAGCGGCGATCGAAGACAATGTAATCGCTCCGCAAAGCAAATCCATCGGTCGAATTCAGGGATCGAGCTACGGTGCGAAAGACTTTCTTTTGGGCGTCGAAAGGGAGAAATTTCAAACAACTTTTACCCGCGAACTCGAAAGAATTTGCGAACAGAAAAGAATAACCATTCATTCGGCTTTTATTCGACATTTGAGCATTCCCGACAATCTGCTGTTGCCCATTCGTGAATCATTCGTGGCGGTCGAAAAGGAAAAGACGGCGAAAGCCTGGGAAGAAACGAAAAAATCCGCCGGAGAGCTCGAACGGGAACGCACGACCATCGCTCAGCGAAGATCCGAAGTCGATGCGCAAACCAAGGCGCTTGTCAACACGGTCATCGCGGAAACCGACCAGGAAGTAGGCAACATCGAGGCTCAGAAGCGTCTCAGCGTCGCCGAAAAGCAGGAAGAAATCGCGAATATCGAGGCTCAAAAAACCATTCTGCTCGGAGAAGCCCAAGCTACCGTCAAGCGCCTTAAGGGGGAAGCCGTTTCCAAAGGTTTCGAGGCTAAAATAAAGGCTTTCGGAGACAATCCGAAAGCTTTCGTTAATTATTCATTCGCGCAGCAAATTCCCGCCGACATTAAATTGAACTTGTTCTATTCCGGTCAAGGCACTTTCTGGACAGATATTCATGGAACCGGAGGAATCGAACGATTAGCCGGAATGAAGATTCTGCAGGGTGCGCAACCTCCCGCCGCGCCGACGCCTTCACAACAAGACAGGGCGCCCGCTCCTCAGGCCGTCGAGGAACATCAGGATGCAAACCAAAGCATCGAAACTTCTCAATAATGATTGAGTAATTTATGGTTGAGAAGAGGCTTCGGAGCGAAAAGCTTGTTTTTTCGCTACTACCGATTTTACTTCCAACCAACTTTTTTCTCGGTAAAGGCACTTATAACGGTATAGTACAATAAAATTTATCAGGCAACGTGCTCTCGTTTCGACTCCATGTAAAATAATACCGGGACGGCGATTCGGGCCAAAAGCGTGCTGGCGACTTCCCCTGCCATAAGACTTATCGCCAGCCCCTGAAATATGGGGTCGAACAAAATAACTCCTGCTCCGACGACGACCGCCGCGGCTGTAAGAAGCATGGGCCTGAAACGCACCGCTCCTGCTTCGATAACGGCTTCCGACAACGGTAAGCCTTCGGACAATTTCAATTGAATGAAATCGACGAGTATGATTGAGTTGCGAACGATAATTCCCGCTCCCGCGATAAACCCGATCATCGAAGTCGCCGTAAAAAACGCGCCAAGCAAATAATGCGCCGGTAAAATTCCCACAAGTGTCAATGGAATCGGCACCATTATCGTTAGTGGCGTAATGAAATTCTGGAACCATGCGACGACCAGTATGTAAATCAAAACCATGACGATGAGGAAAGCCAAACCGAGATCCCGAAATACTTCGTATGTGATATGCCACTCGCCGTCCCACTTGATTGAATATGAAGAGGTATCAACGGGAACCCGCGAGTGCCATTGCGTTATCTTGCCGTTGTCGGGTCCGACGAGATTCTCCACTTGTTTCATCAAATTCAATATCGGATAAACCGGACTTTCCTCGGCACCTGCGATGTCGGCAACAACATAAGCTACCGGCTTGAGATTCTTATGATACCGGCTTTTTTTTTCAATTTCCTCGACGGCTTTCATGATTTCCCGCAAGGGAACGAGCTTTCCGGTGGCGGGTGAAACCATGCTCATGGAAAGGATCGAATCTATACTCGATCGCAGAGATCTTGGGAGAATCACGGATATCGGAACATCCTCCTTTTCGCGCGGAAGCCGCATTAAGCTTGCTTGTGCTCCGTCGATCGCCATTCTGACGGTTCGTGCCGCTTGCTCGGTGGAAATACCCAAAAGTGCCGATTTTTGCTTGTCGACATCGAATCGCACTTTTGTTTGGTCGTCCTCGATATAGGTATCAATGTCGACCACGCTGTCGGTTTTCCTGAAAAGCTGCTCTACCGATCGGGCAAGTTGCATGGTTTTTTCATAATCAGGACCGTAGATTTCCGCCACCAGCGTTTGCAGAACCGGAGGGCCGGGAGGAACTTCCGCGACTTTTATATTCGCGCCGTAGGCCTGTGCTATTTTTTGAAGTTCAGGTCTGACCTTAACGGCGATCTGATGGCTTTGTTCTCCGCGATCGGCTTTTCCCACGAGGTTAACCTGAAGATCCGCGACATTGGATCCGTGTCGTAAAAAGTAATGGCGTACCAGGCCGTTGAAATTATACGGACCTGCCGTTCCAGCGTATGTTTCAATATCGACAACCTCGGGAATTTTTTTCAGATACGCGGCTAAGGCCATTGTTGCTTGCGCCGTTCGTTCCAGCGTTGATCCCTCAGGCATATCCACAATAACCTGAAATTCGCTTTTATTGTCAAACGGAAGCATTTTTACTTTTACCAATTTAAGGGGAACCATAGATACCGCAGCCAGCAACAGCAGAACGATACCTATAAGAAAATATTTTCTTGTACGCGGATTGTTGATCAACGGATGCATGATTTTGCGATACAATCTCGTCGTAAAATCTTCATGATCGGCGTGAGCGTCTTTGCCGGATTCGTGTTTCTCGAATTTCAAGAAACGAAGGGCTGCCCACGGCGTCACTATGAAAGCCACAAGCAGGGAAAAAACCATGGCAGCCGACGCACCTGTCGGAATCGGCCGCATGTAGGGCCCCATCAACCCGCTGACGAATGCCATCGGAAGTATTGCCGCGATAACGGTGGCCGTGGCAAGTATCGTCGGATTGCCGACTTCGTCCACGGCTTCCACGGAAATTTCCGCGGGGTCTCGGGCCGCATTTCCCGCAAGGCCGAAGTGCCTTACCATATTTTCGACGACGACAATGGCGTCATCAACAAGAATGCCTATTGAAAAAATCAACGCGAACAATGTGATTCTATTGAGAGTATAGCCCCAAACGTAGAATGCCATAAGAGTCAAAGCCAACGTTACGGGAATGGCGACCGCAACGACTCCGGCCTCCCGCCATCCGAGAGATATCAAAATCAACAGCGCGACCGAAATTGTCGCCAGCCCCATATGGTAGAGCAATTCGTTTGATTTTTCCGCCGAAGTTTCTCCATAGTTTCGCGTAACTTGTACATGAACATCTTCCGGGAGCAAATTTCCGCGCAAGGACTCCAATTTCTTGTCGATCGCATGAGTAATCCCGATGGCGTTGGTTCCTTTTCTTTTGGCGACGGAGATGGTTACGGCCGGCGCGGGAGAACCTGAAAGCGCGTTTGCGGGAATATCCCGAACTTTTTTTTGCGCCGCGGGGCCGAAGTCGATGAAGACATAATTGTCCGGCTCATTTGTACCATCTATTACTTCGGCGACTTCGGAAAGATATACCGGACGATTACCTCTTACCGCTACAACAAGCCTTTCGACGTCGCTTACGGATCTGAAAAAATCTCCCGTTTCGATGAGTAATTCGCGGTCGTTCCTGTTGAATCGTCCGCCGGAAAACCTTTTATTGGCTGCATCAAGGGATTGAAACAGTTCGAAAAGAGAGATATTGAAACCCGCAAGCTTCGACGGATTGAATTCAACCCTTATCGCCCTCGGTTGACCGCCGATGATGTTCAGTTCAGCGACGTCATCGATCGCCTTAAGTTCATCGGATATCTGCGCGGCGACTCGTCTGAGCTGGTAGTGATCGTATCGCCGGCTCCAAAATGTCAGAGCCATGATTGGAACATCATCTATCGATCTGTTTTTGACGAAAGGTCCTACGGTTCCTTGAGGTATACGCTCCTTGTTGTGTTCGATTTTTTCTCCGATCTTCGTTAACGATTTTTCGACCTCTTCGCCGACTTTGAAGCGCACTATCACCATCCCTTTTTCCGGGCTGGACGTACTGTAGAGATATTCGACTCCGGGGATTTCCCATAGAAGTTTTTCGAGAGGTCTGATGAGACGTTCTTCGACTTCTGAGGGAGTCGCGCCCGGTAAACCCACGAATATGTCGATCATGGGTACGATTATCTGCGGTTCTTCTTCACGGGGCGTCATGGTGACCGCGAAGGCACCCAGAAAAATCGTGAATATGACGAAAAGCGGCGTCAGTTTTGAATTGATGAATTTTCCCGCAAAACGACCCGACAATCCTATATTCATTTGGAATCACTTCCTTTCGATCGGTCGCGCGAGATATTTTTCACCGACATTCAACCCTGATAAAATTTCGATTTCGTCATTCATCTCTCGTCCCGTCTTGATCAACCTAAACACAGGTTCGCCATTTCCCTCACCCCAAATTCCCTCTAATTGTCCTCTGGTTTCAATAGACGATTTTGGAACCGATAAAACTTTTTCGACGCCGTAAACGAAAGAACCTATTGCATACATGCCGGTTTTCAAATTCGACTGATTCGATACGGCGATTTTTACGATAAAAGTGTGAGACATGGAATCGCCTGAAGGTACAATCTCGGCAACCGTTCCATCCAATTTCGTACCGCCTAAAGCATCAACAGCGACGAATACCGGCTGATTTTCCGTAATGGAGGCAATCAGGCTTTCGGGAACAATGGCCTCGAATTGAAGATGGGAATCGTCTTCAATGACCATCAATTGCACGCCCGGTGCGGCCAACATCCCCGGCTCGATTCGCCGCGCGGTGACTCTCCCGGAAAATGGAGCGGTTACCTCGGCAAGCTCTTTGATGGTTTCGACTTTCCTGATTCCTGCTTGTGCTTGATTCATTCGGGCCGATATCGTGGACTTTTTTGCCGTTAAAGCCTCGATTTGAGCTTCGGCAGCCCTTAACTGGGCTTGCGCGGAATTCAACGCGGATTCGGCTTGCTCATATTCCTGCTTGCTGACCGATTTTCTTTCATACAAAGTATTGATACGATCGAAGGAAGATTTTGCCAGCTTCAAACCGGCTTGTACCTGTTCCTTTTGAGCCACGGCAGCCTGCAATCCCTTGTCTATTTCAAATCTCATCGACGATGCTTCCGATAAACCAGCATTGGCGCCGGCCAAATCCGATGCGATATCCTTGGCTTCTATTTTAACCACAACCTCGCCTTTTTTCACGCGATCGCCTTCGCGTTTCAGAACTTCGAGGATATTTCCCACCACCTTGCTTGAAAGCGTTGTAACCATTTTGGATTGTATGGTTCCGACGGCTTCATAAGACAAATCCCTGTTTTTCAACTTCGCCGTAAGCCATTCTTGTTCAGCCGTGCCGACCAAGGGTGCAAGCGCCATAATTAAACACAGCAATAACGAATTACGCATTTTTTTCCTCCCTGTAAAGAAATACGATGCAACCATGATTTTATGTCTTAGTCTAATATTAATGTCGACAAACATAAATTGTACTAATCGTTGAGAATTTGACAATGTTCAAGAGTCAGTTCTCCAAGCGCCATTTTCAACTTGGCTCTGCCGAGAGCGTAATCGTAAAGGGCTTTAATATGATTCATTTGGTGTGATTGCAAGCTTGTTTCAGCGCCGAGAAGATCGATCATGATGGCGATGCCGGCATTATAACGATCTCTGATAATACGCAACGACTCCTTGCTTTGTTCGACCGCTTCAGATGTTACGCGAATCCTTTCCAAGGAATTGTTGATATTGGTTACGGCTTCCCGAATTTGAAACCGAATTTGATCCTGAAGTGCGTCGGCCATCATCTTCAATTGATTCGTTTGTTTGCGCGCGCCGGCGGTCTTGTGCGTTGCTTCCCCGCCGTCGGCGACATTCCAGTCTATTTTCCCGAAAACGATGTTGTTGGATCTACCTTGGCCGCCGATACGATCGGTATTATGCTCGGTACCGGCGCCGAGAAAAAACTTCGGTCGATCGGCACCGCGAAACATTTTTTCCGCTGATTTTAATGCTTCAATTTGCTTGCGCAATTTCTGAAAATCGGGTCGTTGCAATAAAGCTTTCCTGAGAAGCGTTGCCGGATCTTCCGAACAATAAAGGCATTCCTGTTTCATGAAAGGTAAAGTTAAATCATAGTCGGATGCTGAGGCTACACCCATCATCGTTGAAAGCCCTTCAAGCGCAAGGGACAACTGATTTCGCATGCGCAGGAGAGTTTCTTCATTGGCGGAATGGCGAACCTTCGCTTGCAGCAAATCGGAAGCTACGGCCTTTTGAGCGTCTATCGCGTCTTGAGCATTTCTTACGCTTTCAAAAGATGCCTCGCACGCCTTCCGCGCTACATCCACGCTTTCGCCGGCCATCATAACATTGAGATAAGCCTCAATGGTCCGCAAAATAATTTCTTCCCCGGCATTGGATACATCAAATCTGGCCGCATCAACGTTGGTTTGCGCGGATTTAACGGCATGAACGTCCATTCCCCCAAGATATACCGGCAACAAAACTTGCGCTCCGATTTGAAAATTATTAACATAATCAGGAGTATTCAGACGCGACGGGTTAAAATCGGCCATTTCGATTTGTCCCTGATTAAGTTTGGCACCGAAAGTCATCATGGGGCTGTTCAATCGGGAATCGGAAATTCCGATATTGATTTTCGGAGCTTTCATGGCTTTCGCTTCACCGACCTTTTCCTTCGCGATTTGCTCGCCGGCCTCCATGGCTTTCAGATAAGGACTATATGAAAGCGCTTTTCGAACGGCTTGCCCAAGCGCGAGAGGTTCTCCCGCCAAACATGGGTTCAAAAGCAAACAATAAAATAAACCTGCCAAAATATTAATTCCATACTTTTTCATATCAATCCTCCGATGATTATTGTTTCACCGAAAATAACCATACCATAGTCTGTTGGTATTCTATTCGATTACTCAAATAGAATACCCTAATAAATGCGTAACTACAAAAAAAACACGCCTGAAATATCAAATTGAAGACGATCAACCCGGCGCAATATTCGGTATCGCATTTGTCCTGATCATTCCTCAATAACCGTGGCGATACAACGCGCCAAGGCGATCGTCAGGCCAAACATAAGAATCGAACTTATATAGTTGTAATAGCGTTCTTTATTATTTCAAAATCAGGGAAATTTTCTTTTAACGGTATTTCCCATTGCTTAATGAATCCGCCGATTTCATCGCGAACCTTGCGATACACGGCAAGTGTTTCTTCGGTGGTTTTCGCCTTCCGTGCCATTTTTGGCGGGTCTTCAAACCCCTTGTGAAAAATTGTCGTTTGTTTCGAAAAAATGGGGCAGGTTTCCGCCGCATGGTCGCAAAGAGTTATGACCAGGTAAAATTGAATATGCTCCAGTTCTTTTACATGTTTTGCTTTTTGCCCGGAAATATCTATCCCGACCTCCTTCATGACTTCTATTGCCAGAGGGTCGATGGTTTTGGGTTGCACTCCCGCTGAAAAGGAACATAAAAATTTGTCATACAGATGGCGTGCCCATCCTTCGGCCATTTGGCTGCGGCAGGAATTGCCGGTGCAAAGAAATAGAACGTTTATTTTTTTTGCTTCATTTGTTTTTTGCATAAATTTTTACGATTACCATGAAGCAGGCATTCCAGCTTCAAACGGTCCTTTTCATTTGACAGGGATCTTGAAGTCTTTTCCCCAAGTGTTGTCGGAATAGTGAAATACGCAATTTATTTCCTGCACTGTGGGTTGAAGATTTTGGAAGGGGCCGATCTTCGTCAAAAATTCCTTGCCACCTTCACCCGGTGTCATGGGGCTTTCAATTGCCTTTCCATCCGACCATTTTTCCGAGCCGGCAGGCCAAACATTTTCCGGAGGCATTGTCCAGCCGTTTATTCCCCAGTGCAACTTTGCCGGGCGGGTTGAGGCGATCGTTACGGTGTCTTTTATGGTCGGTTGAGCCGGATTCCAGCATGGATTACCAACCAAGCCTCCGGTGTTCTGATTGAACGAGTCGATGATTTCCCCGTTGGGAGAAAAGGCTTTTATATTTACCGATTCGGGGGAAACATCGACCGTAAGGTAGTGGTGAGACTGAAGTCCGTAGACCGAATTGGAATTCGGTTTCGTTCCGGGGGGTTCTTGGAAAGGAGCTCCACCACCGCCCGACACTACATAAATTACGCCGTTCTTGAAACTTCGCTCGTAAAGATGGCAATGAGCGGAAAAGCAACATGTCACCTTGTATTTTTCAAAAATCGGAACCAAATTCGCGATAAGATCGTTGTTGCAACCATACCGTCCCGAGCAAAATGGAGGAATGTGAACAACGACGAACTTCCACGCAATTTCATCTTTATTTGCTTGATCCAGAACTTTCTCTAGAAAGGGAATCTGGTTTTTCAATTTTGCCATGCAAACGCTTACGTCGTTCTTGTCCTCCCAACCGGTGTCGAGAAGAACGAATTGCGCGTTTCCAAAGCGAAAACTGTACCAGTTGATTTTTTGATTTCCTTCGGTCAAAGGAGAATAAAAAATACTACTGAAAATCGTCGAAGATACGTCATGGTTTCCTCTAACAGGTAAAAAAGGAATTTTTTGCAATAAGGGATTTACGATTTGAAAGAATTTATCCCAATTGTCGTATCGTTCGCCTCTGTCAACGAGATCTCCCGTATCAATGCAGAACCAAGGAGTGGGAGAAACCTTTCCCATGGCTTTTATCACTTTTTCGTGGTCGACGTTATTGGTGGACAAATTGGGGTCTTGGTTGTTTCCGCGAGTGTCTCCGTAGACGAGAAAACTCCAATTCGTCAATTTTTCCGGAGGGGTTTTAAAAGAAAAAGGACCGCATTTGTTAACCCCTTGCGGGCTTTCCAATGATATGTAATATTCATAAGACGTATCAGGGGCAAGTTTTTCCAAAAAGATCTCGTGGAAAATATCGGCGGATTTCACGTTAGAAACACTTTGTCCGTTACAAATCACGCTGCATTTCACCGGAACGCTTGTTGCCCATTTGATGTCGGCGTTTCCGGCCGTAATTAACCCCATTACAGGACCCCATTTCAATGCGGCTTTTTGGTCGGCGCCGAACGCGGAATTCGTTCCCCGGGAAAAGCACACAAAACAAGCAAGAAAAAGAACCGAAAGCAAAAACAATCTTCCGTTTGAAGTATTCGTCTGAAAAATGGGAAATTTCATATTAAAAATGTTCCTTTCAAAAGAAAGAGATATGAATTACCTGTATTATCCAGATTAAGTATAGACATCCATACTTTTCGCGTCAAACAAATTGTAAAGTATTTTATTTCTATTTTCCTAGCTTCACGCCAAGTTCTTCGAATTTTTTATCTATGCCAAGTATCCTGGCGGTGAGAACAATCGCTAAAATGTTTATCGCCGGTCCGGAATAAAGAAAAGCAATCGCCGGGCCTAATCCCGCTCCCATTTTATAAATGCCGTTAAACAGCGGCAGAATGGTGCATGAACACACCGCAAGAATGGTTCCGGAGACCGACGCGACACCGTAAGCCAAAAACTTGTTTGCATTCGGTCCGAGATACTTCATGACGGAAGCCTGACTGACAAAAATGGAAATGGCGCCCGCGATAAAGAAAGCAGGAACCAGACAGAGCAATACATGTTTCTGCGCATACCATTTTATCAGATAAAGCGACTCCATGACGGCATGTCAAATCGCTTGGTTCCGATTGGTAGAAAATAGCATGCGAGGAATACGGCGATTATTGAGGCTAGGGTTTTCCACTCCTCTTTCCAGTTCATCAATATTTCTCCCGGTCAAGCACGGTTATTTGGGATAACAGCCAAACAATTTCATCGAACAACGATTCTAAAGCGACTCTTTTCGAACCGCCGTTATTACGTTTTCTACACAATCGAGAAATTTCAGAACACATTTTACGCGAAGGCTATAGAAGACCTGCAATCCCCGTTTTTCATCAACGACAAGATCGGCATTTTTCAAAATCGACAGATGTTTGGAAACGGTCGACATATCTACGCCGATCATCTCTTTTAATTCACACACGCAACGTTCACTCTTCGCCAGTTTTTCGACGATAAAAAGTCGCGTAGGATGCCCCAGCGCTTTTAGCATTTTCGCTCTGGAATTAAGCCGGTTCTTTTCCTTGCCGTTCATAATCCTTGCCTATTTGGCATTTTAACCAAATAAAAATGTTTTGTCAATCTGACGATGTGCAGTTTTTTTTAAGATCACTCGGAAACCATGAATTGAAGGGAGTCGATTTCTCAAAACCTATGTATACCAGCAACGGCAAAGAATCATCGACCTTTCTGCATGTATTCATGCTTTCAGACAGTTTTGTTTCAAAGTTTTGCATATCCTCAGAATCCGTCATCGGCGATATTTTATTTACCACGGTGGATTTGTTCTTGAACGAACATCCGCTCAAATTCCAGATTAATAGCTTGTCTTTAACTACTTGCGCATGACAAAAAACTTGGTTCTGGAACAGCGAATTCATAAGAATAAATTTCTCGTGTTTTATTTGCCTTTCCCGATTGACACGGATAAATTCGAATGCTATTAACAGTGTCGTTCTTTTCCAAATATCCTTTGGTCATATTATACGGAATTCTTCGATAGGACGAGAGGAATGGAATCTTTAGTTTTGTCCGTGTTATTGTAGACATCCATAGTAAGAAAAGGCGAATTGTGGATATAAAAATCTTAACGATCGACGGTAATCGGGATAACCCGACGGAGCTGGAAGAAATCCTAACGGACAAACTGCCGGGGATTAAACTCCTAACTGTTCTTGACTGGCAACAAGGGTTTGAGGTGGCGCGAGTCGAAGACCCGGATATGATTCTGCTCGATACCATCATGCCTGGTATGGGCGGATATGCGATCTGTCGAAAACTGAAGGAAGACGAGTGCCTGAAAGAAATTCCTGTGGTTTTCATGCTTGCCGTCGGCGCTGACCACGAATGCCGCGTTAAAGCCATGGAGGCCGGAGCAGAGGGGTTCCTTTCCAGACCGTTCGACGAGATCGAGATGACCGTCCAGATTCGAGCAATGACCAAGATCAGGGCGGCAAATAGATTTCAGCGGTTGGAAAAAGCACAATCGGCGGTTTTGACAACTGAATACGCCCGAAGGCCGGTAAAGGAATTGGCCGAGCTCAAACCGACGCAAGAGGAGGTCGCCCGCCTCAAGAAACAAATAGAATTCATTCTCGGTGCCACGAAAACGGGTTTAGACATCATTGATTCGCAGTTCAATATTCGATACATTGACCCGGCTTGGGAAAAGATTTATGGTGATCCTAAAGAAAGGAAATGCTTTGAATACTTCATGGACCGTGGCGAATCGTGTCCCGGATGCGGCGTGTCCTTGGCGTTTCAGACGAAAAAGATCGTCGTGACGGAAGAAGTGCTGGTAAAAGAGAATAATCGACCGATACAGGTCACCACCATTCCTTTTCAAGATGAAACCGGTGAATGGCTTGTAGCCGAGGTGAATGTGGACATCACAGAGCGGAAGAAGGCGGAAATTGCGTTACAAGAGAGCGAAGTGCGGTTTCGAGAGCTCTTCAATCATATGAGCAGCGGAGTGGCCGTATATGAGGTCATTGATAACGGCGAAGATTTCATATTCAAGGACTTCAATCCCGCTGCGGAGAAGATAGAGAAAATCAGCGGGAAAGACATTCTCGGCAAGCGTCTTTCCGAGACATTTCCCGGTGTGAAAGCCTTTGGAATCTTTGAAGTATTCCGAAGAGTATGGCAAACAGGAAAATCGGAGCATTTCCCCGATAAAATTTACATGGATAAACAGGGTCTCGGAAGCTGGCGTGAAAGCTGGGTTTTTAAATTGCCTACCGGTGAAATAGTGGTCGTTTACAATGACATTACGGAACGCAAACAAGCGGAGGAACAGATCAATAGCCAACTGGAGGAACTCCAACGTTGGCAGGACGTCATGCTGGGCCGAGAGGATCGCGTGCAGGAACTTAAGCGCGAAGTAAATGACCTCTGTCGCCGTATGGGCGAAATTGTACGCTATTCCAGTCAGGAAACCTTCTCAGCGGATTGCGAGGCCGCGAAATCGAAACCATGAACGACAAAGCAGCCATCCTGGCGGTTGACGATAGTTCCGAATTGCTTGAGTTGTTGGTTCAGATACTGACCGCAGCAGGCTATCAAGTGCGTTCAGCCGACAACGGCGAGTCGGCGTTGGTCGCCGTAGCAGCGAAACCTCCGGACTTAATCCTTTTGGACATCCGAATGATGGGCATGGGCGGGATTGAAACATGTCGCCTCCTCAAGACCAAGGAGGAGACGAAACAAATTCCAATCATCCTGATGAGCGCTTTTGCCGAAGCGAAAGAATGGGTAACCGGCCTGCAACTGGGTGCAGCCGATTATATCACAAAGCCGTTTCAGGTACAAGAACTGCTGGCGCGTGTCAAGACTCATCTGGCTTTAAGTCGAGCGAATCTCTCACTCGAAGAGCAGGCGGTTGTGCTTCGCCAAGCCAATGAACAAATGCGCTCCGAGGTTGTCAAACGTGGGCAGATGGAAGATGAACTACGCCGAAGCCTTGACCGAACCGAACGTTCTCGTCGGGCAATGCTCAGCGCCTTGGAAGATCGAAAGCGGTCCGAGGAAAATCTTCATCGGCAAACCGATGTTACCGAAGCCATCAATCGTATTCTTCAAGCGTCGTTGCAGGCCAAAACGGATACTGAAGTAGCGCGAATCTGTCTTTCCGTGGCGGAGAAACTGACCGACAGCAAGTTCGGATGGATCGGAGAAATTAATCCATCGGGTCGTCTGAACACGATTGCACTAAGCGACCCGGGTTGGGAGTCTTGTAGAATATCGGGAGCCGATATAGCAACCATTAAAGATATGGAAATCAGGGGCATCTTCAGACAAATACTGAAAGACGGCAAATCTTTTATCACGAATGAACCTGCTGCTTATCCCAATCGGGTGGAACTACCGAGCGGTCACCCGAAACTGACCGCCTTTCTTGGAGTCCCCATGAAACAAGACGGCCGGATTGTCGGCATGGTCGCACTGGGCAACAAACCCTCCGGCTATGAATCTCACGATCAGGAAGCTGTCGAGGCGTTATCGGTGGCATTTGTCGAAGCCCTTCAGCGCAAGCGGGCGGAGACGGCGCTGCGCGAGAGCGAACAACGATTCCGTGGTTTCATTGAGAACGCCAGCGATATTGTTTACGAGCTGACAAAGGAAGGAACCTTTACTTATGTGTCTCCAAACTGGCTGGATCTCATAGGAGAACCCGCCTCCGAAGCTCTTGGAAAATCCTTCGAACCTTACGTACATCCCGACGATGTTCACTTGTGCCGGGAATTTCTGGAACGGGTAATTGCTACGGGAGAACGGCTCACCAGTGTGGATTATCGGCTTGTACGCCGAGATTTGTCGATTCGGTGGCATTCTTCCAAGGGATCGGCGCTTTACGATGGAGACGGCAACATCGTTGCATATATGGGCATTTCGCGGGACATCACCGAGCGCAAGCTGGCCGAAGAAGAACGGGAGAAGTTGCAGACCCAGTTGAACCAGGCTCAGAAAATGGAATTCGTTGGTCGATTGGCGGGCGGCGTGGCTCACGACTTCAACAACATGCTGGGTGTAATCCTCGGACATGTGGAGATAGCTGATGCCCAGGTAGGCCCGGCGGAGCCGATCCATGCCGATCTGGAGGAAATCCGCAAGGCGGCCGAACATTCCGCTGACCTCACACGCCAGCTGTTGGCCTTTGCCCGCAAGCAAACCGTAGCGCCGAAAGTGCTGGATTTGAACGATACCGTAGCCGGGGTGCTCAAAATGTTGCAAAGGCTGATCGGCGAAAACATCGATCTCGCATGGTTGCCGGGAGCGGAATTGTGGTCGGTTAAGATCGATCCGAGCCAAATCGACCAGATTCTGGCCAACTTGTGTGTTAATGCTCGCGATGCCATTGCGGGAGTGGGTAAGGTTACCGTCAAGACGGAAAACGTGATGTTCAATGAGAGCTATTGTGGCCACCATGCCGGTTTTATTTCCGGTGAATTTGTTCTTTTGGCCGTAAGCGACGACGGCTGCGGCATGGACAAGGAAACACTGAGTAAAATCTTCGAACCGTTTTTCACAACCAAGGATATAGGCAAAGGGACCGGCCTTGGGTTGCCCATGATCTATGGTATCGTCAATCAAAACAACGGCTTCATCAATGTGGACAGCGAACCCAACAAGGGAACAACCTTCAATATATATCTGCCGCGGCACATAGCCGAGATTGAACGGCTGCGAAATGAACGCTTGGCGACGCCTGCAACACATGGTCACGAAGTTGTTCTGATCGTAGAGGACGAGCCGGCAATGCTGAGATTAACCTCAAGAATACTCGAACATCACGGATACACGGTATTGGTTGCGGCCACACCGAGCGAGGCCGTCCGCTTGGCCGAAAAACACGTCGGTGAGATTCATTTGCTCATGACGGATGTAATCATGCCGGAGATGAACGGCCAAGATCTTGTCAATAACCTTTTGCCTTCATACCCGAACCTTAAGCGCATGTTCATGTCAGGATATCCGGCCGATGCCATTGCCCACCATGGTGTGCTTGATGAAGGCGTATATTTCATCCAAAAACCCTTCTCAACCCAGGATTTGGCAGCCAAGGTACGAGAGGTATTGGATAAAAAAACAAAATTGACTTAACTGATAAATCACCTATTCAGTTCGCTTAACTTCAGGGTCTTAGGAATCTGAGTGATAAGAGTTTCGCGAAAAAATCCTTTCGAATTGGAAAACTCGCATATTGCCGCCAATTTGGCGCCTGATCCGAAAAGAAGCATTCTTCCCTCAATATCAACCTTAATTATAAAGCCGACTTTGCCAATTCGACCTTGATAATGAAACCAAAGCCCGGGTGACTTTGTCGAGGTTGGAAAAAACTTGAAGGAAAGAGCGCCTTTCCGATTTTGATTGTTGATAAATGCCGGGGGCAACAATGCATACCATAATTTTTTGCCGGAGTCGTATTCGGGATCGATCGACCTGCCATCCACCGTCAGAAGACACCTGAGAGATTGAGATAATGTATCGGGAAGAAAAAGATTTGCCAGACGGCCTTGAGAAAGATCATTCATGAATCCGGCAACGTCGAGAGAAGGGGGTTTGTCGGGATATTCTTCGGGAAATAAAAAATGATAGGGAAACAACAGGCCGAAAAAGAAGAGAACAAATTTAACAATTGTCATGCAGGCGCTCCTCTTGCGGTTGATTTTGCATTTATTAGTCGCCACCGACTTGGGTGCGGGGAAAAAATAATTGATGACAATGAAGGTGTTTCATTAACCTTATTTCCAATAGCATTAATAATGCAAAAGCGATAAAATGGTCTTGAAGATAGGCGTCTAAATGCCGATGAGAAAAAAATGAAATATGACGAAAGGGCCAACAATATGCAAAAAAACCCCATGTCTGAAATCATATTGGATCGACTCGCAGCCGGGGTTTCCGTTCAAGAACTCAAGGCAAGATACGGCTTATCGAAAAAAGATTTGGTAACGGCCGCACTCTATGGAGTTTCCCAGCTCCGCGAAGAATATATCGCCATATTGACTAAACGGAAGAATAGTCGGTAAACTCCAACCTACCATGTATAGATCATTAGGCGATTCCTTAGGAACTCCAAATCAAGCATTAATAACAGATTAAAATGACCGCAACACAAGGATCTGGTAAGAGTATTTCCCTGGGGAAAAAAATAACGCAAATTTATAGGCATGACCGAAATTCGATGACTTGATAAGTAGATCGTCGATCATGATATGAATTTCCATTAAGGGTTTTTTGAGCGGAGTAATCACATGGCAAAAGAATCGGATTACCAATCAAGAATTACACAACAGCTTGGATTCGCACTGAAGGATCCGAATCCCAATATTAGATTTTTGGCACTTGAAGGATTACAGCTGTTTCCGGGATCCAAGGAATGTGATTTGATCGCCCCTTTATTGAACGACAAAGACAGATTCGTAAAGTGGAAAGCCATACAAGTTTGCGGTGTGTTGGGCATGTCCCGAACATTTCCGGTTCTTCAGAAACTCCTTTCTTCGTCAGATATGAATACGCGCTTGTTTGCCGCTTATTCCCTCGGTATGTCGGGAGATTGCGAATACTTACCGGGTTTGTTGGATTTGGCACAAAAAGAAGATTCACCACGAGTAAGGCAAATTCTCGTCAGAATTCTATATTTATTCGGAGAAAACGCCCCCTGGGATTTCATAGCCAAAGCCACCCGCGATCCGGACGTGGGAGTTCGTATTGATACGGCGATCATTCTCGGACGTTTGGCTCCCATTGATGCTGCTTGCGACATACTAATCAATCTTTTGGAAAAAGAGTCCAATAATCATGTTTTCGCTACCGCCATTCTTTCCTTGGGCAGATTTAAGAGAACTGTTTTCGTCGGATACTTTCAGCATAGTCTATTGCATCAAGAAAGTCGGATTCGTGCGAATGCCGTCGAAGCCATAGGACAACTTCACTTCAAGACAATCCACAAAATCATCGAACCTTATCTTCATGATCCTTCAAATCGAGTAAAAGCCAACGTCATGGCGATTTATCTCCAAAACGGTCAGGGAGAAAAGATCTTATCCGAACTTGGGAAACTTCTCGAATCGTCGAATCGCTGGGAACGATCGAGCGGGGCATGGTTGGCCGGCACTTACAAAATTGCTTCAACCGTTCCCGCGTTGATCAAGCTTTTACATGATGAAGAAGCCGTCGTGGCCGAAAGAAGCGCTTGGGCTTTAGGCAAAATAGGAGCCAAAGGAACCTTTGACATCCTGAAAAATTCATACATGAAAGCGAATCAATGGACATTACCCTATATCATCAAGGCTATGGGGGAAATCCCTTCGCAGGTTAACGCCGAAAGCGTATTCAAGCTAATGAATAAAGAAAGAAGCCCGTTGCTGAAATCTCAGTTCATCGATCTTCTCGCCAAGATTAAAGCCGTGAATTATAAAGACAATATTCTGAAAATGCTGACCGAACCTGACCACCACGTCAGATCAGGTGTTTACGGATTCATAAGTTCCATTGACGCCGATGAAGCTCCGGATCTACTTCTTTCTGGACTCGACGATGCCAACCTGAAAGTTCGCGCTGTTTGCGCGGAATTGATGATCAAGAAAGGCGATTTTCGTGCTCTTAAAGCCCTTTCTGCTCTTCTAAACGATTCGGATAAACTGCAAAGAGTTCACGCTGCATATACTCTACGGGAAATAGCGCAACGAACATCACCGGGCAAATCCGGTGATGATATGCAACCGAAAATGAACCCGACTTAAACCCGCAATGAGAAAATTCAGCCGGGCAGAAAGCTTCTTATTCCGAAAGATATCCGTAAATATAGCCTGCAAAAGCAAACGCGCTGATAATAATAGCCCACCAAACAAATCGGAATATTGACATAAACCCTCCATAAGGATTAAAAATTAAGTTAAATCGATAATATCATACCCCTTTTCAACCGTCAAAATCAGTTTTTTTCCGAAGGCTTTCCTTCGGCTTCTGAATAACCATGAAAAATCGAGGGGTTTTACCGATAATTATATTGATATTTTCTCGGAAGAATCTCCAATTTTCAAAATGACAAAATGAATTGATAATGACCGACAATTTCAACAGGAGTTGTTATTATGGCAGAAAGTTCATTTCGAAATAAATCAGTATGCGGCGTTATAATCATGGTGACGCTTGCATTTTCGTTGTTAACACCGTTCCCCGCGATTAGTGAATTCGACAATACCAATATTCTCATCGAAGAAGCGGTGAATCATATTTATCAAAAAAGATACAAACAAGCACATGATGTTTTAAAGCGGGCCTATGAGCAATCACCGCGACATCCTGGTGTTCATTTCAATCTTGGGCGACTATTTGAATTAAGCGGAAATCCGCAAGAAGCGGTTAAGGAATATCAGATGGCTTCGGTTTTGGATCCGTCGATGATCGCCGCCCGTAGAGGTCTTGCCAGATGCGGAGTTGAATTGAAGCGTTTAAAGCGTGGGGAAGAGCTTGAAGTGGTGGACGCCGCAGCGGCCGAAATTCAAGCCCGCAAAAGACGACAAGCCGGGCAAGTAAATTATCCACAAGGAGCGCAAAATGCGCCGATAGTATATTCGGGAACGGACGGTTACACTCAAAAAACCGTTTCCGGGAATCGAAATCAAGTCGTGTGTCTTCCCGCCATGCCGGCATCTTCCGAATTGCCTTCCACTGATAATCTACGGGTTCCTCCTTTACCGCCGGAAGTATCCCAAAAAGCTAGAGCCGCTGAAAAAACCCTGACTGAGGAAACCGCCGAGCGCTTACTTGAAGATAATAAATCGGAGCAAGCTTTGGCAACTATCCAACCGATGGGAGAAAGCGACCCCGACAATCCGCGCGTGCATTTCATACAAGCAAAGGCTTTTACGTTGAAAGGCGATCTTTTCTCCGCAATCAAGCATCTCGAGGAAGCCATTCGCGTCGACGAGCATTTTTATGAAGCTTACTATCTGCTTGCCCAGAATTATTCCAAGGTTAATTTGCTGGATGACGCAGTAAAAAATTATCTTGTATATTTCGGTGTAAAACCTCAGGCAGGGATAGCCGTCGAGATTGCCCGAGCCTATGAACGTATGGGTAAACCGGATCTGGCCAGGGAATATTACTCGAAAGCCAACGCCATGAATCCCGGAAACACCAATCTGCAAACACGCTTGACGCAAACCGAGGGTGATGTCGCCAATAACCTTTATCTGCGGGCGAATCACGCTTTCACGTTGGGAGATTTCAATGGCGCCATCAGCCTTTATCAGCAGGCAATTTCGGCTCAAGGCCTGGAACCGACTTATCGTCGGGATGCCGAGCGCAAAATAGAAGCGGCGAAACTTCGCGTAAAGGAAGCGGAAGACCTTGCGAGACCCGCGCAAGAAGGTTTTACCGCGACGAGAAAAAATTACGGAACCGTGAATTTGACATATCCGCAACTTGCCAACGTGGCTTTTCATACGAAATTCACTGGGCCGATCATGGTCGAATGGCGCGGTTATGTCGCCAGAACATTCAATCGATACGGCCAGGATTTTCTGGTCATGATAAAAGAATTGAGTCAGGATGAACTCGATGAAATGCGACGGGATAGAAACGATTATCGGCTCAATCCCAACTTCAACAATCAACCTCTTTTTTTGATTTCCGCCCCTCGTGGCAGTTTCCCTGCATTTATGAAGGAGGGCGCTTTCGTCACTTTTACCGGATCGACCGAATGGCGCTTTTATAACGTTATCAACGATTTGGGACAAACCGTAAAATTGCCGGCCTTAGAGTTCGTCTCCGCTCACCCCACCTCTTCCACCGATTACTAATTATGCATGCAATGACAAAACCCGGAATAATCGCCTATGGAGAAACCGGCAATGCGGTAATATCCTCAGCGTGAATAGTATTTTAAATTATTTCTTCCAAACAGCGTATCGCGCGGTTGGTGAAGTCAGTTGCCCAGTTCGCGATATGACAAGATGCGCTCGGAGATGTTGAAGCAGACGTTGTTGCCGGTTTGGCTTTTCAAATTCGAGTCATACTGTATGAAAACCCTCTTGGGCATTAAAACCGCACCGTCTTCTTTTTCCTGACGATTAAGATTTTCTACGACGAGATTTCCAAGAATTGAAACTTGGTGCCCGCCTTTGAGGCTGTTTTTGGCATAGACGGCCGATTCGATTTTCATTTTCGATTGTGCCGTCGGAAAGGTCACGAAACCGTTCAACGCAACAAGGGAGAGAAAACTCTTGGCGTTGTCGTGGGTGAGGTTGTCGGTAACGATGATGTTTCCTTCCGTAACGATCATTCCTCGGCCGGAAATACGGCCGCCGATGTGTAAATTTCCTTGTACATAAATGATTCCCCAGATTAACGCGGGTTTGGCGTAGGTTCCTTTCAAAATGAGATCGCCTTCGTAGTATTCGTGACAATATTCCTTTGCATGCTTTTGTATGCGGTCAAGCTGCAACGGTTCGAGCTTGTTCGGATAACGCGAAACGAAATCAAATTTCGTATTCATGGTATAGGGATCAGAGCTCGCGTAAGGTGTGTCCGTGACTCCAAGAACGTAAGGCTTCAGTTTTTGATAATATCTGATTATTTCGCCTTCATAATAACTGTATTTACTTAGATAGGGATCGTGAAGTTGATTATTACAGAAAAGGTAACCGATTTCCGGACGTTGATGAGAAAAAATGGAGTTGTCTTCAAAATAATTGATGATGTCGTCGGCGGCAAAGAACGGCAGGTAAACGTGTAATCTTCCGTTGGTTCGTATTTTTCCCCAAAGGTAGGGGTGAAGATTCTGGATTGCGGTATCGACGAAATCCGTTAGTTTAACATCGGTTACCGCCATGACAAGCTTTCTAATTACCTTCAAAACCTTGATTTTGACGTCTCCCTCGAAATTAATCATGCTGATGGTGTTGGGTTCCCAAAACAATGCTTCGGCGCTGTTGCCGAATGTTTCTTCAAAAGCTTCGTCTGTTTTCTTGACGATGTCATCGATCATCTCTTTTAAGGAACGTACTACGCCGGAATTGCGACATCTAAATTCTCCGGCCTTGAGCCATTCATCTTTTTTTCCGGAAACGAAAAGAGTGTAATTTTCGCCGGGCGGCGTTAAATCGCTGACCTTTAAATCCCTGATGACTTCGATTCTTTTCGATGATTTCCTGAACGTTCCCGTTGAAATGAAGCGAAGTTTGCCTTCCCAACCACCGAGGGCTTTATCGGCATAAGTGTCGCGATTTTCCTTGCGATAGATTTTTAATTGCGACGGGACTTCAACATATTCATCAATGTAAGTTTTGAAGGGTGTAAGTTTCAAATCGGTGACTTCAACCAGCACCTCGGCTTGTCCGTTTTTTATCAGTTCACCGTCGGAGATCAGGACTTTCATTTGGAAATTTTCAGCCCGGTCGATATCGAGCAGCGAAAGCAAGCGGTCGTTGATCTCACTTTTATCGTCAAGAAGTTTTTCAGAAAAAAGATCGCGCATTTTTATCAGCGCTTTTTCAATGCCGGCTTCGGCAAGATAGTAAGCAATGATCGTGTCTTCTTGTTTGACGGTCTGTCCGCGCTCTTGTGTCATGTAACCGACAAACATTGTTCCGAACAGATAGAGGAGGCCGACAACCGTGAGCAACATGAAAAGAGCGCTACCGCGGGTTTTGCTGTTGCCGATGCCGTTGATCCGCCGGCTTGTCGAAGCATTGCATTCCAATGATCGCAAATAGAACCTCTCGATAAATAACGAGGGAATTTCTTCTCCTCAAAATCAACGAATCATCACCATGGGCCCGCAGCCTGCTTTGAGGCAACGGGCCCACCGACAATTGAGTGTTGTACCAATATCAATGAATGGGCGAGGTTTTCAACTCATTGACGAGGCTCCTTGCTTCAGCTTGCATAAATTCAGGAACATCGCCCTCGCATAATACACGGAAATTCAACTTGGAGATCAGATCGGGCGTGAATTCCGGATTAGAAGCATGGGAAGATCTGATGATATCGCGAAGCCCAGTCACATCCCTTTCTTCCACGCAAGCTAAGATATGAGCAGCGGTTCGTTTTTTGAAATAATCCCTAAGCATTTCATCCCATGATGATGTTTGTGAAAACGCCAGGTTATGGTATTCCTTGTCGAAAAAATTGAGTTTCTCGGGGAAATAAATAGCCAGGCCCTTGGGGTGAACCTTGGTGTATGTGTCGCCGGTAGTTAATATCACTTCCGCAAGAGCTTTATCACATTTCTCGATTATTGAACAAAATGCTTCATTCTTGATCTCGGTTTTGAGAATCGTCATGAAATGACCGATATCGATGCTTGTCGTGTCATCGAATTTTTTTACCTTCGAGAGAGCGGTTGTAAATTCCACAGTGAAATCGGACGTCGTCGCTGCAGTTGCAAATTCATCGAGAGCATTTTTCAAACCGTCAATTTTCGAGCAAATAAGGGTTGACAGAGCAACAGGCTCGTTTCCTTGGCTTCCCTCGTTATAAGAAGCTACGAATTCCCGTGTAACGATTCGGCAAAATTCTTCAGGTGAGGTTTGAGATTTCAAACATCCGAAAATTTGATCGTATGGAGAACCGTCCACAGGTTCGGAATCTTCAGAGGCTATTATGAAATCGCAATCATCCTTGACCGCGAAAGCTACTTCCATCATCTGCATAAGACACGCGTCCATCCATAACACATCGAGATTATGGCCGATTTTTGCCTTTATCTCGCCGAGCGCGATAGAAAGTTCAGCGGTTGTGATGAAGTTTTCCGAGGAACTATCTTTCGAAATCCATTTTTTGGGAGTGGATCCGTGATTTTTTTCACCGCTCCATGCATGATGTGATGCCGTCGATAGGCTTTTGGTTGATCTGTCTTTTTTGCTTCCATCCCAACCGGAGCCGTGGTCCCAGAGTACTAGAACATAATGTTTCGCCGGGTAACGGTCGATCATGTCGGATGCGAATTTGACGAGTTGTTTGTAATCACCCATGTCCATTTCGCCCATGTCCGCGAGTTTCTGTGCCGATCCTTTTTCGATATAGCTGAGGACGGCCGGGCTGGTATAACCGTCGCTGAGTGTTACGATGTTCAGCCGTTCATTGCTGCCGACTTGCATCATTTCGTCAAGGTCTTTTACTCCGCAGGAATCCAGAACCGGGTCGTCGGCGTTAAGGTAGACCATGACCGTATATTCTTTCTCGGCCGCCGAAAGGGCCAGAGGGAAGAAGAGAACGATCGCGAAAACCACTGGAAGAATACTGCATACTCGCTTCATTTGACGCTCCTTATATACTTGTTGTCTTATGGCATCCATTAATAGTCATTACTCGATTACATAGACACCATGTAATATTAAATTAAACGAAAAATCAGATCGTAATGTTGAAAATATTTCATCATACGGATAAATATTTTTTTACCATTTTATTTGGTTGAAACGAACTTGCTCGATGATTATTACATACTTCTTACCCATCCTCAATTTCCAAGGATGACCTGATTGTGTTACGAAAATGTTATGAAATCGTGATATGATCCGGTGTTTGCAGGCCACGAAGGCCCGGCAAAAGCCGGGCCTTCGTGGGTTTGATACGTGGAGATTTTCCCGATTCCGATAAGAAAAGAGATTTTGAAATCAGGCTTTCCGTAGCGGGAGGGATTGAAAATCAAAGGTCGGATGCTCTTTTGCCAGTTGGGCGAAAGCTTGGTCTTTTGCGATTCTCACCTGAGCATCGAAGTTTCTGAGTTTCCTTTCATCACCCACCGCGAAAATCGAAACAGCCGATTTCAAAGCCAATTTTAGAGCCCTGATTTCCACTTTCGCCGTCATAAGCTCCATTTCGATGGTTTTGGGATCCATACCGTCGTCCTCCTGAAAAAATATCTCATCATTTTCCGCAACCGAAGTTGCAAAACCCGCACGCATCGTGCTTGCGGAAAAGAATGACCGGCAACACTCTAACAGGTTGGCCGGAAAAAATCAAAATTCTCTCATCAGTCTTTTGAAAGACCCGAAAACCGGCTTTAGTTTTGCAGCTATCAATGAAAGCAACACCCGCACTCGAATTCACTTGAATGCGGGTGTCGTTCCAAAATGCCCAAAGTATGCTGAATATGAAGCCGTTTGTCGGAATGAAAAATTCGCGGAGGTTTGTACAATCAGCTTTTTTTGTAATCCCTGAAAATTTCGTTTATGATGTTGTGATATTTCTCGCCTTCTTTTTCCAACCCGGCTGTTTTACAAATATCCTGATATTTTTCATCAACAATTTTTACTCTTGAGTCCGATGCGGCATCAAGGCATTTTGCCAAAACCATCGAACCCGCAATAACGGATCGGATCATTTCTTTCTTTCCGGAGTAAGCCTTCAACGTATCGGCAAAAACTGATTGAAAAGAAATTCTCTCGGAAAGACGCTTGGCGGAGTCGGCTTTCGCGTTGAGCGCCGAAAGAAATAATATCGAATTTTCCCGGTCGACATCAGTCATTCCGGATAGATAAGACGAAGTCGTCATTCCGATGCTCGCCAACATCTGTTCGGCGTCGTCCAGATCGTGGGTTACGGAATTTTTAATTTCGTTCATTTTGTCGGAAGTGAACCCTAACACCTCGCCCAGAGAGGCAAAGGCCTTCTCTTCGTGCGCGGAAATGCCGTCGCAGGAAGCCATGCTCCACGAGCCGGTAAGAATCGCGATTTTATGTTCATTTTCGAACCATTTTGGTACGATAAGATCTTTCGCCGAGTTCGTATCGATTTTCATCAGCTCTGAAATTTGCTTGTCGGTGAAATCGAAAGAAGAAAAGAAAAATTCAAGTTGTCGTTTCTCTTCCTCGGTTATTTGGTTGTCGGCCTTTTTCATAATGATCAAACTTGAATAGAAAATCTTGGCAAACTCGAATTTTCGTTCTTTGTCTTTCAACGCCTTGTATCCGTAATATGCGCCGTAAGCGCCGACTCCGCCGATGGCGTAACCGACGACCGGGACGATTAAAATCGTCATCATGCCTACGCAATACAACGCGGAACCGCCGACCAAAAGGGCTTCCGATACTTTGGAAATCGCCCCGTAAGCTTTTTCATCGATCTTTTTGGGAAGGATGATTCCCGAAATAATGTTGTGATTCTTTTGAAAATAATCGAAAACTTCTTCAGGTCTTTTCTTCGAAAGGAGATGGCGCGATATCAAAAGCGCCAGCTTAGTTTGCCCTGAAGAAAATTTTCCATCGGCAAAAAAAGAGTTGTTTTCGGCGGCGACATTTTTATTCATTTCGTTCCCCCAAAGTGAAAGTTCACAGCTAAAAGAGTAAATCATACTTTTCATCGAGTCAACCCACAAAGTTCATAGTTCATATCCGTGGTGAGGTAAACGCACGATTTTAACCGTCATTTTGTACATATAATTATGTTGAAAGAATTTTAGATGATACAATAGACGTTATTGTCAGCAGTCTTGTCCACCATACCTTTTTTCAATGGTTAGAAGGAGAATGCCGTGAGGATTTCATTTAAGATAAAAATTTTCTTGTTGGCGGTTATTGCCGCGGTTTTACCCACGACGGTCATGCTTTGGAAAACAACCCAAATGAAAGAGATTTTGGCGGAAAATGGAGATACCGAATTCAATGCTCTTTCGCTGGAACTGATCGCTCAAACCACTAAAAATCTTTACGCTATCTGTGAAACCGCGAACGAATCCGTTCAGCAACGGATTTTGTTCGACCTTAATGTTGCCCGGCGCATTTTTCGTCAGGAAGGAAAAGTCCGGTTGGCGGCTACCGAAACCGTTTCATGGGATTCGATGAATCCTTCGGACAAATCAATTAAAACCGCGAATCTACCGCGATTTATAATGGGAACTACCGCAATCGAGCCCAATTCAGATCCAAAAATAAAAGCTTCGGTTGTTGACGATGTGAGCAAACTTGTCGGCGGCTACTGCGGTATTTTCCAAAGAATGAATGAAGCCGGAGATATGCTGATGATAAGTACAAATGCGGAAACCGCGGATAGAAAACGAGAGGTGGGGGCGGTCATTCCGGTGCTTAACCAAGACGGTAGTTCCAACTCCATAATTTCGACAATTTTGGGTGGGCATGCATACAAGGGGCTTGTGACCATAGCTAGCGCCGCTTGCATAGCTGCTTATGAGCCCGTCAGAGACAACGACGGGCAGATCGTGGGAATGCTGTTTGTCGGAGAAAAAATCGACGCAGGTTCCAGCATTCGCAAAACCGTTCTGAAAACCAAACTTGGAAAAACCGGTTACGCCGGCGTTGTTGGGGGAAAAGGCAATCAGCGCGGCCGTTACATCATTTCCAAAAACGGCGAGCGTGACGGAGAAAGTATTTGGGAAACGCAGGATTCCACAGGCCGCTATATCATTCAAGAGCTGGTCAATAAACCCATGACTCTTTCAGCAGGTGAAATTGATATTGAGAGATATCTTTGGAAGAACCCCGGCGAGTCAACGGCGCGGGCGAAGAAATCCGTTTCCATCTATTTCGAACCCTGGGATTGGCTAATCTTCGCCGGAGCCTATGAAGATGAATTTTCCCCAGCCAAGGATCATATGGAAAAAGTCATGAGCAATCAATATCAAAAATTGATTTATATGGGTGTATTTATCCTTTTTAGTGCCGTTATTTTCGCATCTTTTCTTTGCATTACCCTTTCCCGACCTCTTCATCTATTAATTCAACTCGCCCAAACCATTTCCGGGGGAAAGGTGGCGGAAGCAAAAGCAGAATTGACCAGGTTGGGATACACCGGTTCCAATGAAAAAGATCAAGAATCACAATCGTTTGGCGGTGATGAGATCGACCAATTACTACGAGCATTTCAGGGCATGGTTTACAATCTCGACAGCTTGATCGGACAGGTACATCGCTCGGGAATCCAGGTTTCCGCTTCCACCACCGAGATATCAGCTTCCGCTCGTCATCTTGAAGCTACCGTGGCCGAGCAGGCAGCAGCCATCAGGGAAGTCACCACGACTACTAAAGAAATTTCTGGTACGGCCGCGAATTTGGCGCAGGCAATGGACAAAGTCGGCAAGACGGTAGAGGACACCGGCATTATGACCGAAGCCGGACAAAGCAATCTGATGAAGATGGGTAAAGCCTTGCGGGAATTGGAGAAGGCAACCGGGCTTATTTCCGGGAAGTTGGCCGTTATCAACGATAAAACCGGTAAAATTTCCGGAGTCGTCTCCACAATCAATAAAATTTCCGATCAGACCAATCTTCTTTCCCTGAATGCCGCCATCGAAGCCGAGAAAGCCGGTGAATACGGTCGAGGGTTTTCGGTAGTGGCGCGTGAAATCAGTCGCTTGGCGGATCAAACTGCTGTAGCCACGCAGGATATCGAACACATGGTAAAGGAAATGCAATCCTCGGTATCAACCGGCGTTATGGGGATGGACAAATTCACGATCGAGGTTCGCGAATGTGTAAGTGAGGTCGGATCGATCAGCGAGCAGCTCGGGAAAATCATCATCGACCAGATGGGTAGTTTGGGGCCGCAATTCGAATCGGTTCACATGGGAACGCAAGTCCAGGCCGATGGTGCTCAACAGATCAGCGAAGCCATGAGCCAACTCTCCGTCACCGCCGATCATAATAAGGAAGCCCTGTTGGAATTCAAGCGGGTTACGGAACATCTAAACGAGGCCGTTCAGGGTCTGCAGAAAGAAGTCTCCCATTTCAAAGTCTCCAACTGATTTACGGGTGTTTTGAATGTTGTATCTTCTCTTATCAGCCGACAAAGATCGTTACGCTCTACCTGCCGCCGAAATTATCGAAGTAGTGCCGCTTGTACAATTAAAGAATTTTCGCTACGGTATTCCCGAAATCGCGGGTGTTTTCAACTATCACGGCGTGATGACTCCGGTCATAGATCTTTCGGTCATACTGACGGATCGTCCGAGTAAAATACTTTTAAGCTCAAGAATCGTCCTTAGAAAATTTATTCCGGAACCCGGAACATCTCGAACGCTTGGATTGCTGGGCGAACGAATCGTGGGAACGTTCAGATGCTCCGAACGAGATCTGCACCTCCCGGGAGTCAATCTCCAACAGGTGCCGTTTCTCGGGAGGATCATTCCCGATGAGGAAGGAATGATTCAGGAAATTCTACCTGATCGCTTGATTTCCGATTCGATCCGAGAGGCCTTGATCAATCATTCGGAGTTTCAGACATGACTCAGTTCCCTGCTTTGGCGACTTTTCTATCGCGGGAAATCGGGCTTGACGTTGAATCCATAGGCAGTTCCAGTCTCGATCATGCCGTAAACACGCGAATAAGCGAGACCAAGGCCGAAAGCCGTGATTGTTATCTCGAACTGGTCAGGTCTTCCCCTGAAGAGTTGGACAAGTTGATAAACTCGGTAATTGTCCAAGAAACCTGGTTTTTTCGCGATTCCGAACCGTTTGTTTTTTTGCGCAAGTATCTTCTTGAGCGACATCGGTCGTTAATGACATCAGGCTGCATCTTAAGGATACTTTCAGTCCCGTGCGCAAGCGGAGAAGAGCCCTATTCCATCGCCATCACTCTTCTCGAAAGCGGGTACACGCCCGACCGTTTTCTTATCGAGGCCGTGGATATTAGTCAAACCGGGTTGCGAAAGGCCCAAGAATCCAAATATTGCGCCAACTCATTTCGAGAACAGTTTCCCGAATTGGAGAAAAAGTATTTCGCTTGCGCAGGAAATACTTATACTCTCAATTCGGAAATTACATCCATGGTGAAATTTTCCCAGGGGAATATCATAAAACCGTATTTTCTTCTTGATCGCGATGCTTATGACCTTATCTTTTGTCGCAACCTGATAATATATCTGACTCGAGAAGCACGAACCATTCTGGCAACCAACCTCGATCGTCTTTTGATGAAAGACGGATTGCTGTTTGTCGGGCATTCCGAAATGTCGACTCTTCTAGGCCTCGGATTCCGAGGTGTTTCGCACAGCCGAAGTTTTGCTCTTAAACGACAAGAATCCCCAAAAAAGGAGAAGAGCAATTCGGGAAATGCAGTCTCCGATCCTCCGCCGCCCGTGCGGAATTTGCTGGTAAAACAATCTTTCGTTTTCGATTCATCAGCGGAGAAATCTCTTCCCGGCGTAAAAAGCCTGCTTGATATCGATGGAACCGGTAAGCTCACGGTTTTGGAAAAAACGGAAATCCAGCCTTCGGAATGCAGGGAAGCATTCGCCGACTCTGAGCAGAACCGAGAATTCGATGATCTTTCCGGTGGGTTTTGCGCTGACGACGAAGATATTTGCCGGAAAATCCGCGGCGTTGAGGGCGATTATTCCTGCGTTCGTCTTAAAGAATTTGTTCATTGCCGGAACTGTCCGGTTTATTCGAAATCGGGAAAAAAGCTTCTCGATCGTGAAATTCCTTTGGATTATCAAGCCGACTGGACGCGTATTCTTGCTGAGGAAAAGAAAGGAACCGTAGAGGACATTTTCGCAGTCATTGTTTTTCGTCTTCGCGATGAATGGATTGCCATGAAGGCGAAGATATTCCAGGAAATCACCGAAACTTTTCCGATCCATTCCATTCCGGGACGTTCCGGTCGTAAGCTTCTGGGTCTTGTAAATATCAACGGAGAATTGATTCCATGCCTATCTCTCGCCGAAATATTGGGAATCATCCCCGGCGGCGATGGCTTGTACAACTTCTCACGAGGGAAAAATCGAATGGTTGTCGTCGGCAGCGAGAAAGCTCGTTTCGTGTTTCTCGTGGATGAAGTATTAGGAATCTTTCGATTTTCCTCAGAAGATCGGAGAAAAGCACCCTCGACCATAGAGCATTCCGCTTTACCCATGATCTCCGCGGTATTTTTACTTGATGAAAAAAAAGTCGGTCTTCTCGATGAAGAGAAGATAATGGAGAAACTGACGTGGAGTTTGCAACGGGAATGACTGATCGGCGCAACGACATTCTATGTCCTCCGTTTCTCGATCTGATCCGAGAACAAATTCAAATTCTAACTTGTCATATCGAAAAAATAACGTTGCTCGGGCATTTGGGCTTATCCGCGGAAATTGAAGCATCCATGGCTGCTTCCCGTCGGGTTAACGGCGCCGCGCTAATTCTGGAATTTTTGCCGCTTTCCTCGCTGGCCGGTGTTTTGGAAAATGTGCTGTCGTTGCCTGATTGGAAGCATGACTTTTTTTTTGAAACCAACAAACATATATTTGATCAAATTCACGCGTTTCTTGATTCCCTTGGTCGTGTCGAATCCGTGAAAATTCCCGAATGGCTTGCGATTCAAGGGGAAAACACCGCTCGGTTGAATGAAATCTTGAGATGTTTGATTTCGAATTCGTCGACTCGAAAATCACCGGAATGCTCTGATATCACGCCTTCAGATGTGGGTATCACGGATTTGTCGATAAATACGCGACTGCTTGAGAAATCCGTATTGCCCGATACGCCTTCCGTGCCCGATTCGCCGAGTGTCGACACGACTCTCATGAGCATGTTCAAAGCGGAAGTTGAAACTTACGCGCGTTCTTTGGAAAACGATTTGATCGAGATCGAAAGCATCCAATCGCCTGAAAAGATCGAATCTCTTATGCGCGCGGCTCATTCGCTTAAGGGAGCAGCCCGCATTATCGGTTTTGACGAGGCCGTTTCACTTGCTCACGCCATGGAAGATCTGTTGACGGATACCAAATCGCATCGTATAAACCTTTCTTCGCTGCAAATCGATGCGCTTTTGCATGCCAACGATTTCTTTCTTCGTCTTGCATCGATTTCCACCGCCGAAATGTTTCGATGGTTTCGACGACAATCCGAATCGGTCGTCCGTCTGAGAGAATCGCTCGCCGTTTCCCGAAAAAACGGTCAAGATGCCGTGTCCGTCTTTCCCCCGTCCGATTTTGCAACTCCGAATATGTCGGCCAAACGCAGCTTGCCTAGCGCGGATAGCTTGATCGACACCGAGTATCTCTTTGACGAAGCGGGTTCATGCGTCGTGAATTATCCCGGGAAACTGAATCGTGAGAAGATAACCGAAACCGTAAATCGGGGAAATTCTCAAGAGCCATATGTACGCGTCCAAGCCGAAAAACTTAGTCGTCTTATGGGATTAGCAGGAGAGTGTCTTGTGCAGGCGAAATCCATGAAAATGTTCTCGCAAAATCTTCTGCGGATGAAATACGCGCATAGGGAGCTTGGCGAGAATCTCGATGACGGCCTTACGCTGATAAGAGAAAACCTTGATTTCGAAAAAGGTCTTGAAATCCTGAGAAACGCCGGAGGATTTCTGGAAAAAGCTCGGGACCTTCTCGATGAACATGCCGAACGGGTCGAAGGATACTCGCGTCGTCTCGAAAACTTGACCGAGAAGCTCAACAACGAAATGGTGGGAAGCCGCATGCGGCCTTTTTCCGAAGGTTTGCGGGGTTTTCCGCGAATGATACGGGAGATGAGCCGGACTTTGGGCAAGAAAGCTGAGTTGGAGGTTTTAGGGGCATCAACCGCCGTTGATCGCGATATCTTGGAAAAACTTGAGTCTCCGTTGAATCATATCATCCGCAATGCCCTCGACCATGGCTTGGAACCTCCCGCGGAAAGGATTGCCCATGGAAAACCATCGGTGGGAAAAATCACGATCGAGGCCGGGCATAGAGCAGGTATGCTTCACATAGAGATTTGGGACGACGGTCGAGGCGTCAATCCGGAGACCATTCGCCAAAAAGTTGCCGAAAAAGGCTTAACCTCTCAAGAAATAGCAGCCAAGCTTTCCATATCCGAACTTTTGGAGTTTCTATTTCTACCGGATTTTTCGACTGCTGCTGGCATCACCGAAGTTTCAGGCCGTGGTGTCGGACTTGATGTCGTCCAAAAGATGATTCAAGAAGTTCAAGGTTCGATTCGGGTCGAAACCGAACCGGGGAAAGGAACTTCGTTTCATTTGCAACTGCCTTTGACTCTTTCAGTATTGCGGTCTCTGATACTCGAAGTCGGTGGTGAACTCTACGCCGTTCCTCTTTCACGCATCGATTTTTTGCATAAGGTCTCCCGACAAGATATTCAAACTCTTGAGGATCGCCAATTCTTCACGTTCAAAGGCGAACACATCGGTTTGGTCAGCGCTTCTCAAATTATTCGGAGTTCGTTCCCGCCTGCCGAAAATCGTTATTCTCTACCCGTGATGGTGATCAGCGACAATTTGAACCGCTATGGACTTATCGTGGATCGCTTTATCGCTCAGCGGGATCTCGTTGTTCACCCTCTGGATTTTCGCTTGGGAAAAGTTGCCAATATCAACGCCGGTGCTATATTGGAAGACGGAAGTCCTCTATTGCTTCTTGACGTTGAGGATCTTGTAAGATCCATTGATAATCTGCTGACTCAAGGAACCCTGAAGAAGGTCGGAAGAAATGAAACGACAACGGCGGTCCGGAAAAAACGAATTTTGGTTGTCGACGACTCCGTGACCGTTCGCGAAGTGGAACGCCGGCTCCTGGAAAATCGCGGTTACGAAGTGACGGTGGCGGTCGACGGTGCGGACGGGTGGAATACCTTGCAGCTACAGGAATTCGCGATGGTCGTTTCCGATGTCGACATGCCGCGAATGACCGGGATTGAATTGGTTCGTAAAATCAAAGCGCATTCGGTGTTGAAAGATATTCCCGTCGTGATTGTTTCATATAAAGATCGTGATGATGAGCGCGTAAAAGGTTTGGAAGCAGGCGCCGACGATTATCTTGCCAAAAGCAGTTTTCATGACGATCGTTTACTGGAGACTGTTTTGAATCTGATCGGAGAGCCTTGATTTCATGAAAATCGCAATTGTCAATGATTCCGACCTTGCCGTCAATACTCTGCGTCAACTTATTCTTACGGTTCCCGAATACGACGTGGTTTGGATCGCTCGTGGCGGTAGAGATGCGATCGACAAATGCTTTCGCCAAAAACCCGATCTTATTCTCATGGATATTCAAATCCCGGATTTGGATGGCGTGAGAACTACCGCCGAAATCATGAAGAACAACCCCTGCCCCATTTTAATCGTAACTTCCTCGATAAACGAAAATGCCGGAAAAGTCTTCGAAGCCATGGGTAACGGAGCTCTCGATGCAGTTGTAACGCCGATTCCCGGCGCCGAGGATTTTCTTGAATGCGGGAAGGAAGTCCTGCGCAAAATCGATTTGATCAAGAAATTCTCAGGATATGGCGAAGACAAGGCTGCATTGAGTGAATCTTCCGAAAACGCTTTACCGGCTTATTCAGATTTACCTCGACTTGTGATCATAGGCTCCTCCACCGGAGGCCCCAATGCTCTTTTGAAAATACTCACCGATCTGCCACAAGATCCGTCGATGACTATCGTCATTATTCAACATGTCGATGAAGAGTTCGCCGGAGATTTGACCGAGTGGTTGGCGGAATTGACGGGCCGGTCGGTTACATTGGCCCGCGAAAACGGTATTCCCAAATCGGGAAAAGTCTACATTGCCGGAACCAACGATCATCTGGTTATCAACTCCAAACTTCAGTTTCACTATACTTCAGAACCGCGCGATTATCCTTATCGTCCCTCCGTGAACGAATTCTTCATGAGCATCAGCAGGCATTGGCCCCAAAAAGGTGTTGCGGTACTTCTCACGGGTATGGGAAGAGACGGCGCCAAAGGTCTCCTGGCATTGCGAAAAACCGGATGGCATACCATTGTCCAAGACCAACAAACATCGATTATCTTCGGCATGCCCAAGGCCGCTATTGATTGCGGAGCCGCCGTGGAAACGTTGGCGTTATCGCTCATCGGACGAGCTATTGCGGACAAATTTGGTGTTGTATTATGACTACCGACAAATTATCTTCACCGATTTTCCCGAGTTCTCAATTCGAGATCAAGATTCTTCTCATCGACGATCAGGCTATCGTCGGAGAAACCGTCCGCAAAATGCTGGATACGGAAAAAGACATTATCCTGCATTTCTGCCAAGACCCCACTCAAGCTCTGAAGACGGCTTTTACCTTTGAACCCACGCTGATCCTTCAAGATCTTGTCATGCCCGATGTCGACGGTCTGATGCTCGTAAGATTTTTCCGAGCACATCCCGCGCTTCGCGATATTCCTCTGATCGTGATGTCTTCAAAAGAGGAGGCGATAACCAAGGCCGAGGCTTTCGCCTTGGGGGTTGACGATTATCTTGTGAAGCTTCCCGACCGTATCGAGCTTATAGCCCGTATTCGGCATCATTCGAAAGGCTACATCAACCTTTTACAAAGAAATGACGCATACAATCGTCTTCGGGAAAGCGAACGGGCATTGGCTAAAGAATTGGCTCAGGCCGCCGAATATGTCGTTTCTCTCTTACCCTCGCCGATCGAAAAAGGAATTGTACAAACGGCTTGGCGCTATTATCCGTCCGCTCAATTGGGCGGCGATTCCTTCGGCTACCATTGGATCGATTCTGATCATTTCGCCGTATATCTTTTGGATGTCTGCGGTCACGGCGTCGGCTCGGCTCTTTTGTCGGTGTCGGTTCTGAATGCCCTGAAAACGCAGTCTTTGCCGAACACTGATTTTCGCATTCCCGAAAGTGTTTTGGGCGCGTTGAATGAAACCTTTCCGATGGAAAATCACAACAATTTGTATTTCACGATCTGGTACGGCGTATACAACGGCGTCAAAAAAACGCTGACCCATGTTTCAGGAGGACATCCGCCCGCGCTTCTCGTGAAACCCTCAGGCGAACTCAGCGAGATCGTCAGCAAAAATTTGATCCCGGGAACCATGCCGCAAGTCGTATATGAGGCAAAAGTCATCGATATTCCTACGCCTTTGCGATTATATGTTTTCTCAGACGGTGTTTATGAGGTCCATAATGCCGGCGGGGAAATGTGGGGTTTTAAACGTCTGAAGGAATACGTGTCCGGCGCGCAATTCGGCGTTGCGGAAATCGATGTGCTGTACAAACTTCTTTTGGAATGGTGCGGACGGGAATCCCTCGAAGATGATTTTTCCCTGGTATGCGTTGATTTCTCATGACAATTGCGTTCGATATGATTTAACGGGATGCCTGTTTTTCCTGAACGGGAACTTCAATTCGCGGTTTGTTCCGGGGTGAAAGAATCGTCGCGGCTCTTGATAAATTTGACATTGAAAATGAGGAGAAGATTCCAATGGCGGCGATTCCGGCCGTCGTCGCGGCTTCTTTTAATCCGGCGCCTTCGATAAAAATGCTGGTGCCTTGGGAATAGGGTCGCAAGGTTTGAGCAAAGTTCCGAAAATCGAAATTCTCTACAGGAACCTGAATTGTTTCGGAAGTTTTGTTGAGTCCGGAAAGCCAATTCTTTAAATAATCGACCGCGGTTTTCGAATGCTGCAATAAAATCGCTCTCGAATCGTCGTTGGGCGCGAAAAGCTGGGCTTTAACCATGCGTGAATCGAGAAAAAGACGGAATGTTTTTATCTGATTCAAGGGAAACGGAAATTCCAGTTCGGAATTGTTTTGTTTCAGATCGTGCTCCAGACCTTCCAAATCGGCTTCAAAAGCAAACAGCGGTTTCAATTGAACCATGTTCCTGAAAGTCTTCCAGGTCTCCCCAAGTCCGCAAGAACCGGATTTCAGCGAATCCATGACGTTCCCTTCAATCGCGGACGAACAGATGAAACAACATCCCGCTTCAAAATGAATCACCGGTATGCTTGAATTTTGCGATTTGGATTTTCCCGTAACGGAAAAGCCTGTTTGGCGTTCGATGATCAAATCCGGTGAAAAGAATGATTTCCATTGGTTGGGAACAATGTTGCCGAACAACGCGAACACATAGGCATCGGAGTTCTTGAAGTAGATATACAACTCTTCCGGCAAGACGGCGTGTTTGCCCAGGAAGTCCTTGATGAATGAAATTACTCTGTTGTCGGCAGGCGTATTCGAGGTTGTGGAAGGCGAAGATGCCGGAACGGCTTTTCCTACGTGCTCTATTGCACTATTCCTGATTATTTCCCGAAAACTTGTTGCCGATTGGATTATTGTGTTGAGAAATCCGGCATTGGATAATTTCCGTCCGGACGATGCAACGGAACCGAGGGTAGTTTCCGTGCCTGTAGATTCCTCGATTAATTTGAGAAAGCTGTCTTTGACTCGAAAATAACCGCATATTTTAGGATCTTTCAAAGGTGTCCAAACCGGTTCGTCGGCAAACAAAAATGTCCTAAGGAATATCAAGAAAAATGAAACTCCGCCGAGCAGAATAAAACCAAGTTTTCCCTTCATAATAAGTGGCATCCGAATAATCGTGAATTTTCCAATTTACATTATCGACAGCCGTAGCCGTAGGGCGGATTAGGCGCTTTTTGCCGTAATCCGCCGAGAAATATTTACATCAATAATATTCAGCGGAATTGGTATTATATTATCGACAGATTTCTAAAATCTGACAACGATCGTTGCTCAGGGCAAACATATTAAACAATAATTCTCGTCTATATTTTCTGGTGAAACTGAGCTGTTTCTGTTAAAATGAGCGCCTTTACCATTACTGTTGAGTTGACTCATATATGGATCAAAAACCGGACCAAAAAATTCAATATTCCGTAATACGGCGTCTGCTGCCGTTTTTCCGGCCGCATCTTTTTCTGATGAGCTGGGCAATACTGGCCGTGCTTGTGGTGACGGGCGTTAAGCTTATCCAACCGATGATCCTGCGGGAAATAATCGACAAAGCCATTCCGAGCGGAAATATCGACTATGCCGTAAAAGCTGCTATGGTGTTCATTGTTTGCCTGGTGATCGGAGCAATCGTTAGCTATGTGCAAGTGCTGCTTTTAACCAAAGTCGGTTCAAGAATTATCGCCGGAATCAAAAACGACTTTTTTTCTCATGTTATCCATCAAGGCATGAGATTTTTCGATCGCCAAAAAGTTGGGATATTGATTACGCGAACGGAATCAGACACCGATCAATTGAAAAGCCTCTTTACTCATGCCGCCGTGCATGTTTTTTCCAGTGTCATCCTGCTTTGCGGGATCACCGCCATCATGGTTCGCGAACAACCCTGGTTCGGAGTGGGGGTATGCGTTGCCATTCCAATAACAGCCGTGGTGCTGTCCTATTATGTCGGATATATTCGTTCGATATACAAGCGGGTTCGTGAGAAGAACAGTGAAATGACCGGATACGTGACGGAATACATACAAGGCATTCCGTTGATCCAACTCTACGGCAGAAAAAAAGACGCTGCCGAACAATTGGCCAAGTTGAATCTCGAAAAATACAATATCGAGCTCAAGGCGATGATGGTCGATTACATTTTCTTTTGGCCGACTTTCGGTTTTATCACGGAAACCCTCTCTGTGCTGGCGGTCCTTATGTACGGCAGCGGCAAAGTATTCGAAGGGACAATGACCGTCGGAACCTTGATCATGTTTATAGAACTGATGAGGCAATTCATCTATCCATTGAGAGACATCGCACAGGTAATTTCCCAGCTTCAATCAGCTTTGGCCGCGGCTGTGAGGGTTTTCGAAATTTTCGATACTCCCACGGATGTTCGAGACGACGGAAAAATCATGAGAAAGCCTCAGCCGATCGAGCGGATCGAATTTAAAAATTTGAATTTTGCTTATAAAGATGAATTGGTCATTCGCGATGTCGATTTTACGGTTAACCGTGGTGAACATGTTGCGATCGTCGGAGCTTCCGGGTCTGGAAAAACTACGTGCGTTAATCTTCTTTTGCGTTTCTACGACCCGACCGGCGGGCTTCTTTGCGCCGACGGCGATGAGATAAAAAATTACAAAATTTCCGAATGGAGACGGGGCATCAGTCTCGTTCTTCAGGAGGTTTACCTGTTTCCGGGAACGATCATGGAAAATCTCAAAGGATTCGCGCCCGATATTTCTGATGATGAAGTAATAAAGGCCTCTCAAATCATCGGAGCCCACGATTTCATCATGTCGCGAAAGGACGGATATCAAACGATTTTGGCGGAACGAGGCGCGAACTTTTCCCAGGGGGAGCGCCAGCTTCTTTCCTACGCCCGCGCTTTGGTGAGGAATCCCGATTTGCTGATTCTCGATGAAGCGACTTCTTCCGTTGATGTAATCACCGAACGTATGTTGCAAAAATCCATGGAAATACTGATGAAAAGCAGAACCGCTTTTATCATCGCCCATAGGTTGTCGACCATTCGCAACGCCGACAAAATATTGGTTTTCGATAAAGGAAAAATCGTCGAAACCGGAACTCACGATGAGCTTATGCTGTTGAACGGAGTCTATGGTAAATTGGTGATGTTGCAGGCGATCTCTGAGGCCGATAAAACCGTTCCGGCTGAGGACATTGAACACTTGAAAACATCTCAAACCGCCATGGAAATGATGATGGAGGAAATGCCCTCTTGAGTCAACCCAAACACGAACTTAAGCACGACCGGATTTATTATCTGAAATGGATAATAAGTCGTTATCGCGGCCGCGTATTCTTAATCTCGATACTTGTTTTTCTGACGATTCTTTCAACGGTTGTTTCCGTGCTTTTTCCTCTGACTTTCAAATACATCATTGATGCCATGATCGAGAACCTCAAGTTGTTTCAGGAAGGGAAAATGAACATCGCGGCGGTATATGCCGCGCGAAATAAACTGCTCTTGTTGTTTCTTGCATTAGGTATCGGATCTTGGTTTACAGGTCTATACCCGTTTTTAAGAGGGAAAATGAACGTTACTTTCGAGCGCATTTTCAGAGAAGCTTATTTCTCGGAAATCCTTGAAAAAGGCCACAAATTCTTTCTTAAATTCCGCACCGGAGACATGGTTACGCGGCTTACGGAAGATGTGAAAACCTTTCCGCCCGGTCTTTCCTGGCTTTGCTGCTCGGGTATTTTTCGAGCATTGAATTCAAGCTGTATAATATTTTTCTGCTTGATCAGCATGTTTTGGCTGAATGTTAAGCTGGCGCTGTTGGCTATTATTCCTCTTCCATTCATGGTTTTGATGTTCGTGAAACTTGAAACCACGGTCGAAAAACGCTTCAAGAAGCTCCAAGAAGGAGTTTCCGAGGCGAACGATTTTCTTGAATCGGCCTATTCGGGTATAAAGATTCTTAAATCCTTCAATGCCGAGGAACCGCAAATAGCTTCATTCGGTCGCTTGATGGACCGTCGTATCAACCTGGAAATCGATGTTGCGACGCTTGAGGGTCTTTTTAATGTTTACTTTCAATTCGTCAATTATCTTGGGCAAGTTGTGGTCCTTCTATTTGGCGGTATCATGGTCGTTAAAGGCACCCTTTCTATAGGCGAATATTATGCATTCTTCAGCTACTTGGGTATGATCGTTTTCCCGTTGCTCGATATTCCCATGATGTTTGTTACGCTCGCGCAATCTTTCATCGCGATAGATCGTCTCGAAGAAATCGCCGAATACGACAAAGAGTGGCGGGATGAAACAACCGGTTTGCGGCCCATTACCGATTTTGAGAAACTTGAATTTCATGATGTTTCATTTGCCTTTTCGGAACCTTCCGCCTCGCCTGGTGTTGAAAAGCCCGAGTCATCTACGGATCCGAGTGCGGCCAAATCCCAACCTTTCGGAATTCGTGATTTGAATTTTTCCATAAAGAAAGGTGAAAAATTGGCGATTGTCGGGAAAATCGGTTCAGGGAAGACGACCTTGCTCAATTTGGTCGCCGGAATTCTCGCACCCGACAAAGGCTTCTTTACGGTGAACGGAATATCCAACCAGGAGCTTGACAACAAATCGTTCCGCGAAAAAATCGGCTTTATTCAACAGGAACCCGTGGTTTTTTCCGAAACCGTCACTGCTAATATAGATTTTTGGAGAAACCGTCCGTTCGGTGAAATCGAAGAATGCGCCAAGTTGGCGCAATTCGACGAGGAAATTCGCTCTTTCCCCAACGGATATCAGGAAAAGGTCGGACAAAGAGGCGTAACTTTGTCGGGAGGCCAGCGACAGCGGCTTTCGATCGCCAGGGCTTTGGCGGGAAAACCCAAGCTGCTGTTGATGGATGACGTTACTTCAAGTCTCGATGCCGAAAACGAACTCCGACTATGGGAAGATCTGAACCTGTTTTACCCGGATCTAACTTGCCTGATCGTGACTCATAGATTATCTTCCGCTCAAAATGCCGATAAAATCATGGTTTTGTCCGACGGTCGGATCGATGCGATCGGTACTCATCAAGAATTGATTCAAAACAACCATATATATCAACAACTGACCAATCGCTAATCCTGATCGTAAAAGACATATGTGTGATTTGAGAAAACAAATTTAAACTATTGGAAACGGTAATGCCAAATACATCTCGGAATTTTTCTTCACCACAAAATCATGAAAAAACTTGTATTTCCCAATGCCTGAATGTACTGGTCATTGATGATGAAAAAAATATCCGCACCGCTTTAACCGTATGTCTTGAAACGGAAAAATGCCGGGTGACCGCCGTAGGAACTTCGTCAACGGCTTTAAAAGCCTGTGAAGATGACTCGTTTGATGTGGCATTTCTTGATCTGAAACTGGGACAAGCCGACGGCTTGAATCTTTTACCCGATCTTTTGAACCGTTCTCCCCACCTGCTGGTCATTATCATCACGGCATACGCCACCTTCGAAACGGCGGTTAAAGCCATCAAACTGGGTGCCTGGGATTATCTGCCGAAACCATTTACTCCCGATCAAATCAGGCATCTGTTGAACAAGGCGGAAGAAAAAATTCAAGCCTGCCGAAAAATCGCGAATTTGGAAAACCAGCTCAAAGAGACTTTTCCGGAAGCCGATTTTGAAACAAACTCTCTTTGTATGCGAAAGGCGATGGAAATAACCCGCCAAGCCGCTTCTTCCCAAGCGGCCGTAATGTTCCGCGGGGAAAGCGGCACGGGTAAGAGCTTGCTGGCGCGACTCCTTCACACCCACAGTTCCAGGGCAAACCGGCAATTCGTCACGGTCAATTGCCCGATTCTTCAAGAGAACCTTTTGGCAAGCGAACTTTTCGGACACGCCAAGGGAGCTTTCACGGGTGCGGTTCGCGATCAACCCGGGAAGGTCGAGGCCGCCGACGGCGGAACCCTGTTTCTGGATGAAATTGGGGAAGTCCCTATTTCCTTACAAGCACAACTGCTTCGATTTCTCCAGGAAAAACAATATGAGAGAATTGGAGAAAACCGAGTACGGAGAGCCGATACCCGAATTGTTTGTGCCACCAACAGAAATCTTGAAGAGGATGTGAAAAACGGTCGGTTCCGTGAAGATCTTTTTTTTCGCGTTAATGTCGTCGAAGTGATGATCCCTCCTCTTCGGGAACGCAGGGAGGATATTCTGTCGCTGGCACGCCGATTTTTGGAATTTTTTGCCAAGGGGCTTAGTCGTCCTATTCCCGAGTTTTCGAAACCAACCGAAGCCCTTCTCCTATCCTATTCCTGGCCGGGAAACATCAGAGAATTGCGAAATGTGATAGAGCGGGCTCTGATCGTGTGCCAAAACCGGATCATCGAACCGCAAGCCTTTCCGGAAAAAATCGGGATTCCCGGAAAAATAACTCCCGAAATCGGCATGGATTTGTCGCTGGACGAACTTGAACGCGCCCATATCGAACGCATTATGAGCCGTGTGAAAAACCTTGAAGAAGCAGCTTCAATCCTGGGAATTGATTCTTCCACACTCTGGCGCAAACGAAAAAAATTCGAAATTTAACTCTTCCGCATTTTGCAATTTCAGAGGACTTTTTTTCCGCAAATCTTTCAAGACTTCGATGGTTTTCAATCGTGCAAAATGCAATCGAAACAACTTCTGCTTCCTGCGTTTTGCAACGATTTTCGGCTTTTATTTTCTTTTTTCATTAAGGCCTTGTTAATAAATAACTGTAACAAATCTCGTTCATCGACCGGCCATAAGAGCCTGTAAGAAAACAACTATTTGTAATGGTTATTTTCTTACAGGCTCTAAGAAAACCTGATCGGTAAATCGTTGGCATAACATTTGCTATTTATAATTGTTTGCATCCCAGGAAATAGATCGAAAGGAATTTGCATGTATATCATTTTAATTGGTGCGGGTGCTGTTGGGGGGCATCTGGCAAAAACCTTCTTTCGGGAAGGTCATGATGTGGTAGTGATTGACTCTGATGCAAATGCCTGCAGTAATCTGGCATCTAATTTCGACGGCCTCATCATAAATGGTGATGGTACCAATATCGGTATTCTTAAGGAAGCCGGAGCCGAACATGCGGAGTGCTTGGCTGCCGTAACGGGAAATGATAAAGACAATATGATCGCCTGCGGCTTGGCAAAAAAACATTACCACGTTGCTCGCACTATCGGCCGGGTCAATGATCCCGTTCACGAAACGATTTTTCCGGAAATGGGTGTTGATGTCCCGATTTCAGCGACACAAATTATTGCCAATGCAATTGAAAATGAGTCGGCCCTGGTAAATGAAATCAGTCTTTTGGCCTTACGAGGCGGGGAAGCAAACCTAAGACGTTTTAGACTTGATGCAAACAGCCCCGCCAATGGGAAAACGCTCAAGGATCTCTGCCTGCCGCGAGAAGCCGTTGTCGCTATTTTGGAACGCGAAAGCGGAGTCATCATTCCACGTGGCGACACAATGATTGAGGCGGGCGACTGCTTGTACGTCATTCATAAAAACGAGGTCGAAGACGCATTGCGTTTGCTTCTTCTTGGACAAGCCGCCAAGCCTCCTACGAAAAAGTCTCCTCAAATGCGAATAAATGGGGCAAACGCCGCATGAGAATCAACCACTCGTTGCAAACATTGCCGCAAACACTGAAAGGGATTGTTTGTGAAGTGGCCTTTGCCATATTATATATTGGTGTTTTGGCAGCCTGTCTTGGAGCCGTAATTTTGGTTCCTCGGTAAGCTGGGTTCTATGCTTCTGCGACCGCCAAAGGGTGAACCGCTTGGTTTGATTCATTCATTGGGAAAGTTTTCCGTTTTCCTCGGTTTATGTCTTTTCCTTTCGGTTATGGTAAGTCTCGTCTTCCAAGAATACGGAACGGCTGTCCGACTTGGCATTGGCGCGGGCACTGCTTTTCTTCTTGGTTTGCTGATGAAAAAGCTTCCCCCGCCATCGGATGAACTTTCCCTGTCCGGCGCTTTTACGTTGGCTACCTTGGTCTGGATTCACGCAACGCTGATCACCGGCTTCACCTACTGGGAAACCGGGTATTTCGCTTCTTTTCTTGATGCCTGCTTTGACGCAATGTCCGGGTATACAACAACGGGTCTTACTCTGCTTCAGGATTTGGATCATGCACCGGAAGGCTTGCAATTCCTGCGACATGGGGTAACCTTTCTCGGCGGCCAAGGTATCATTGTTCTTTTCCTTATTTTTGCCTCGCATGGTGCTGCCGAGTTCTATCAACTTTACGTCGGGGAAGGTAAAGATGAGCGTTTGTGGCCCAATGTGCTGCATACCGCTCGAACCATTTGGTGGATCAGCATGGTTTACCTGGTTTTGGGAACGGGAATCCTCTATCCGATTCTCACCAATCTTGGTTTGAAACCGACACGGGCGCTTCTTGATGCCCTTTATCTTTTTGAGGGGGCTTGGTCGACGGGAGGTTTCGCACCTCACGTACAAAATCTTCTGTATTATCACTCGACGGCCGTCGAAATTGTGACGGCAATAATATTCATCATAGGTTCCCTGAATTTTGCTGTGCATCACCGGATCATACAAGGCAATTTTCGGGAAATGTATAAAAACTCGGAGGTGCGTTCGTTCGCGTTTACGCTCTTCTTTCTTACTCTTACAGCCGCCTGGTTCTGTGCAAAAGCCCAGGTTTACCCGACATTTTCCACTTCTTTTCGCAAGGTCTTTTACCAGATGGCTTCCGCCCATACTACCACCGGCAACATGACGCTTTACGCCCGGCAATTTATTCATGACTGGCCCGCACCCGCTCTTTTTTGTCTCATCACGACCATGGTGATCGGCGGATCAGCCTGCAGCACCGCCGGTGGTTTCAAGGGAATGCGGCTTTCCCAGGCATTTCACACCCTTTTGTATGAAATGCGAAAAATCCTCCTTCCGACGCATGCCGTATCGACGTTGAAAATGCATCATCGCAAACCCTACCTTTTCGCGCCGGAACATGGATACAAAGCACTTTTCATCATTTTTCTTTTCACGGCTCTTTATGCTTTTTCAACATTCGCGGGGGTGCTGGCCGGATATCCTATGACGGATGCCGTTTTCGAAGGTGTTTCCGCGGCTTCAAACTCAGGATTATCTTGCGGTATAACTTCGGTCGGAATGCCTTGGTATCTTAAATTTGTTTATATCGTGGCTATGTTTCTTGGCCGACTTGAATTCATAGCCGCATTCGTCTTTTGCGGCTATTCTTTTGCTTTTTTGAAAGGTCGATAACCGGGCCGTGATGAAACTTTCGAGTTGTATTTTGTTTTTTTTGTTGTTCATATTCACTCCTCTTTCATCCCAGGCCGCGGAAATACCTTATCCGGCTTCGTTGTCCGTCCTGGTCGAGGAGTCCCCGGAACGAGATGGAAAAACATTCATCATTCAAGGGGAAGTTGTCGGCGAACCTCTCATCGAAAACAACGGAGTCTGGTTAAATATTCTGGAAGAGGGAAACCCAATGGCGGTTTTTTGCCCGGCGGATCTTGCCGGCACGGCAAGACAATTGACCGGCGGAAATCACGAGCGCATTGGAACCCGGATTCAAGTAAAAGGGATTCTGCGCAGGATTTGCATGGAACATGGAGGCGATTTGGATTTTCATGCCGCCAAGTGTGAAATCATCGCGGCATCCAAAGAAACATCGGATGTTCCAAAACGTGAGGATTCGATCCTTATTATTTCAATAATCTGGATGATTTTGGTTTTAAAAATTCGAGATTATTACAACACCTCACGGTTGTCCCAATAAATTTCTCGGAGTTCCTCTTGAAATATCATGAATAGAAGCTTCGAGCATGGTAGTTAAGCCCTGTCTTTCGAAAAATCCTCAAGCTCGGCGGATTATGGCGCCGGCGCCTAATCCGCCCTATATCGTCCACGGATGGCGTAGATACCCGAAATACGCCTGGATGGCGTGCTTTTTCGGGTACCCGAAAACCGGCTTTCATTTTGCAGCTATCAATAAGATAAAATGGATTTACGAATTACGGGCTTGAAAAAAGCCTTCACTCCGCATTCTTGGTTTCGAGGTATTCCCAGCGTTCGAGCATGGGTATTAAAGACTCTTCAAGCGTCTCAAGTCGGCTATGTACTACGGCTCCATCTTTTCCGGTTTTGTAAAAATTAGGATCGGACAACTGATTATGCAAATCACGTATTTCGGCTTCGGTTTTTTCGATCAATGCGGGAAGCTGCAGTAATTCTTGTTTTTCCTTGAAGGAAAGTTTTTTGGCTTTTCCGGGCGCATCCGGAATTTGAATATCGCTTTTCTTGCGTGTTTCAGGCGTCGCGAGTGTTGCGCGAACTTGAGCTTTTCGCTCATCGAGCCATTCATCATACCCGCCGATAATTTCCTTTATTTCGCCATTGGATGCAAAAGCCACGGTACTCGAAACAACGTTGTTCAAGAAGGTCCTGTCGTGACAAATGAGCAAAACCGTTCCGGCAAATTCAACGAGCAATTCCTCAAGCAATTCAAGCGTTTCAACATCAAGGTCGTTGGTGGGTTCATCGAGCACCAGAACATTGGCCGGTTTTGAAAAATGTTTGGCCAGCAAGACTCGATTTCTTTCGCCGCCAGACAGCACGCGAACTTTGGTTTTAGCCAGATCCGGAGTAAACAGGAAATTTTGCAGGTATGATATGATATGAATAGGCTTGCCGTTCACGAAAACGGTGTCTCCGTCGGGAACGACGTTTTCCCAAACCGTTTTTTCTTCATTCAGTCGGGCGCGCATCTGATCGAAATAGGTTATTTCCAGATGCACTCCCGTTTTGACTTCACCTGAATCGGGCCGCAGTTCCCCGAGCAAAAGCTTGACCAGCGTGGTTTTACCGCAGCCATTTCGGCCGATAATACCGATTTTCTCGCCTCTGGTTATTTTCATCGAGAAACGATCGACTATTTTCTTTTCACCGTATGAAAACGAAATCTCGCATGCTTCAATAACATCTTTTCCGGAATTTTGAGAAGAGGAAACCCGTATTTCGGCCTTTCCCTCACGAAGACGCCGCTTCTTTCGTTCCTCGCGCATTTTCTTCAGGGCGTTCACCCTGCCTTCGTTTCGAGTTCGTCTGGCTTTGATTCCCCTTCTGATCCAGATTTCTTCCTGCGCCAATTTCTTGTCAAATCGTTCCCATTCCTTGCTTTCAGCAGCAAGAACGGCTTCTTTTCGTTGTAAAAAGGTGTCGTAATCGCATGACCAGTCAAACAACCGGCCGCGATCCAGTTCTATGATTCTTGTGGCCAGGCGTCTCAGCAACATTCGATCGTGGGTGACGAATAAAATCGTAATGCCGAGGCGCAGCAGGAATTCTTCGAGCCAGGCGATCGTCTCGATATCGAGATGGTTGGTCGGTTCATCGAGAAGCAATACGTCGGGTTTGGAAACCAAGGCCGAAGCCAGGATTACTCTTCGCTTTTGCCCACCCGAAAGGTTCTGGTATTCCCAGTCGCTTTCTATATTCATCTTAGACGTGATTTCTCCGATCTCATCGTGGACCGACCAGGCATCAAGCGCTTCCATTTGCTCGCGCAATCGGTTCAGAAGATCGGAATTGCCGTTCGGAGAAGATCGCAGGTTTTGTTCTTCCCGGTGGTGTTGCAGAAGCAGTTCTCCTCTTTTTCCTAGGCCTTTGGCAATAATGGAAAAAACATTTCCCGTGCAGTCAAGGGGAATATTTTGGGCAAAATAAGCGATTTTCAGATGTTGTGCTTTTTGAATGCTTCCGCGATCCGGCATGAGTTCACCCGCGATTATTCTCATCAACGTGGTTTTTCCGGCACCGTTTCGTCCGAGTATGCAAATGCGCTGATTCTTCTCAATTTGGAGACTGAGATTCTCTAAAATAGCCGCTCCGCCAAAAGAAAAGCCGACGTTTTGCAGGGAAACCAGTGCCATAATCGTGAAACAACTCCAAATTCAGATGGTTGTCATATTATCATTATCGGAGTGAATTTAAAATGACTCCGATCTTGCCCGTGCTTGGAATATGTTTTGATTCGTTTGACATCGCCGGAACAGCGGTTCATGCTAATATGCTGAAAGGGCAAATTCCCTCCAGCACGCCGACCGGAAAATTCTTCATTTTGTTAATCTCGCGGCGGTGTTATTGGCTCAAAGGCTTGTCAACGCTTTCGTAAATGTGGTTGACGGTCTCGATATCCTGAATTATCGATTCGATTTCGTCCGGAGGCGCCTCGCCGGCGGCAGTCATTGATTGGGTTTTGGCTCCGCCTATTTGACTAACCATGAGTTTAATTCGCAGATTTTTGAAATGGTTTGCAAGCCGAATTTTGCCGTCGTTGAATTTTTCCAGAAATTCTTTGAGTGATTCAAGACTATGTAAAGTTTCTTCCTGATCCGAAATTTCTTTTTTCAAAAAATCAGCTTTTTCGCCGGGTTCGCAATGCCCTAAATCTTTACGGAATTGCTTGATCTTCGCCCGCATTTCAATCGGATTGGTACCGCGAAGCACCGTTTTAATGCCTTCGGCTTTGTCTCTCACCGTCAGCAGATTCTGCATGGTACGACACACGATGCCTTTATACGTCGTGCGGCCTTGAGCACTGAAAAGAGCCAGCAATTCATCATATGGCGTAAGTACATCTTCGACGTCGCGGTATTTGAAACGACGATAACAGTAGTAAATCAAAGGTATGAAGACGGCGACTACGAATAAAATCGGAAAAAGCCTTATAAGTGAACGACGAAAAACAAACAAAAGAAGCGTTCCGATAGCCGCCAGTGCGATCACCCATGGAAGATATTCGGAACCTTCGGAGCCGTAATCAGGCGGATCTTTTTTGTTTTTGTCTTCGTCGCTCATGCCGAGGATTTTCGCACAAATCAGTAATTCTTTATCCGGATGGCCTTCTCTGAAGGAGTTTCGGTGTCTCTCGGGTCATAATTGGTTTCGATAAATACCGTTACCGCCTCGGGGAATGCCTTAGCCAAGGCATTCAAATTGCGAGGCTGGTTTTCGAATATTCCGACAACGCTGCCAAGTTTGCCGATAGTTGCGCAAGCGTCTTTTTTGAATTCATGATCATCTACATGCCGTTCCGGCTTGAGCAGAAGCTGAGCAATCTTTCCATCAAGCGGAAAACCGTTTTTGACTAAACTCTCTTGAGTTCCTTTTCCCATCTGCGGAATATCTCTTCCCGTCAGATACACGATCAAAGCACCTTTTTCAACACATTTCTTGATGAAGGTTTGGCCCCCCGGAATTGGTGCGTCAATTGCGGCATACTCGTTTGTGAAGAATCGCTTGAACCAAAAATTAAAGATTGAAGCCAGACTGGCTTCATTTTTTACTCCAAGTTTTACCGCGATACTTCCGATGCCATAGTCCGTGTCTTTTTCAGTAACATTTTCCAACAGCTTCGCATCCGGATTCGAACTATTTTCCTTTGCCCATTCACGCAATATTCTGACTTGACGCTGGGCAGTATCAAATAACGTGCCGTCGAGATCGAACACAAGTATGGGCGTTTTCTTTTCGCTCAAAGTTTTTTCGATAGCGGTAAAAACAGGATTAAGCACTGAAGAGGCGATTTCTTCGGCAAAAATCGGATTCAAAAGCATCAACACCATGACAACACACAAACCACACCATTCAGGAATAATACGACGCATCGCTAGACCGTCCTTTCGAAATTTTGTTTTCATGATCGTATAAAATGGGATCGTTTTCAAGTTTTTCAACGGATCGATATCTTTTATTCGTTTAATATTTGTATGACCGATATTTTATATTTTGAGAATATAATAAGAACGAGTTCAGGCGTTTAAAAAAATACAATGAAACGCATAAAAGCTAACCAAGTTGGGGCAAGAAAAAAACGCGGAGACGCCGAGGCGCAGAGAATGGCTATTAGATGTGTTTGCTTTGCGTCTCTGCGCCTTCGCGGTGAAAAATTCCCTTTGATTTTTTCGGTGGCTAGCTTTGATACGAATCATTGAAAAAATATCATCACTGATTGATTCGAACCGGTTTCTTTCAAAGCATGGATTACCTGTTGCGAATAAGAAGCAAAAGGAGATAAGTATCAATGAACCGAGCAGCAAAGTGCGTTATGTTGGGTCTTTTTTTGATCTCTCTTGTTTCGCCTCTTTCACCCGGATTCGCGGCGGAACCCAAAGAATGGACGTGGTTGGCATATATCAATGCCGACAATGACCTTGATGTAAATGCTCCCAAAGATCTTGATGAGATGAGTAAAATCGGCTCCAATAATTGGTTAAACATCGTAACGTTTGTTGACAGGGTAGAAGCCGGCGCCACGCTGAATTACATCGAACAAGGAAATATCAAGGAACTTAAATCCCTTGGTCAGGTTGATTCGGGTGATTATAAATTTTTTATCGATCAAGTCAAGGATATGATGACTCAATTCCCCGCGAAACATTACGTATTGGTTGTCTGGGACCACGGCAGCGGTTGGAAAAGCCAGCAAAAAACCGGAATCAAGGGAATCTCGCACGATTGGTCCACCGGCAGCTCCATCTCCACCGAACAGTTGGGTGTTGCGATGGCTGAAATCAAGAAAAGCCTCGGACGAAACATCGACATCCTGGCAATGGATGCATGTTTTATGCAGATGATGGAAGTTGCCTATGTAGTCAAGGATTCATGCGATTTTATCGCAGGCTCGGAAGCCGGCATTCCTTTATACGGTTTTCCTTATAGGCAGATATTAAAAGCCTTGAAGGCGGATATTTCAGCAAGAAATTTCGTTCCCAAATTGGTCGCCGAATTCGCGAACTCATACCACGGAGGCAGCCAAGGTCGAGAAGCCACCACCATCTCCGCTCTGGATTGTTCCAAACTCAATGATTTGAAAGATGCCCTGGACGGTTTTGCGAAAGCCTCAATGGCCGGTTCGTATGCATCCCAATTTGAAAATGCCAGGAGTAAGGTTAAGACTTTCGATGAACCGTGCAACAACATCGATCTGTGGCATCTCTTAACTCTTCTGCGAGAAAATATTCAGGATGAGGCTTTCCAAACGGCCGCCGTGAAATTGGACGGAGCATTGAAAGCTGCAATCATCGCCAATGCGATAACCAACCTCCCGAATTACACACAGATAAACGCCAATGGTCTCGCGATTTATTTCCCTAAGCAAAGTCACTGGCTGTCCGGCGATTACCTGCTGACTCCCTTTGCGGAAAACTCCCTCTGGGACGAAATGCTTCAAGATTACTATAAGAAGCTCACAGTGACGTCAGTTATGGCAGATATTGAAAAAGGCGATGTTACAGGTCTTAAAAATTACGTGAAAAACATTGCAACGTTCGATCCGGAAATCGGGCAATATCTGATCGAGAAAATCAATTTCCGTATCTTCTCGGAAAACATGACGGCCCAATCCATGCAAACTGAAGTCGCGGGTTTGATCAAAGAGCTTGGAAATAAGATATCCGATATGAGGTAACTTCTCTACTTTATTTCATTCAAAGGCGGCTATGAAGTTGCCGGCCCTGACGAGTATAAGAAAGCCATCGAACGGCTTATTAAATAAATTAGAGCCTGTAAGAAAATAACCATTACAACATAGTTGTTTTCTTACAGGCTCTTATGGCCGGTCGATGAACGAAATTTGTTACAGTTATTTATTAACAATGCCTTACTTTCCGAATTTCGCCGCGATAATTGAACGAAAGATGTTTTTCAGATCAATCGGATCATTCTCCGGCTTTGACGTCGTCGAGGAGACCACACCAAGCATAAGAGCCGACAAACGTTCAAGGGAAGAATCCGTTAGACTTTCCTTCAAACAAACGGCTTTCTTGATGTCGGCGAAATTATGAACCGAAGAATAATCGATATCGCGAAGTTCCGTCACACGCGACATGAATTCCGCCATGGTTTCGGAAGCTATGTTTCCCGAAACCCAAGCTTGGGAAAAGAAATCAAAGATCTGCTTTTGCCGTCGCAACTGTTCTGAGCCCGCAATGCTCTCCGAATCCAAATATCTCGATTTGAATCCGTGAAGAAGCATTCCTTCGAACAAGGGACCGCGGTCGAATTCCCAAAGAATATCAAATGCCTGGAAAAATGAAACCCGCCTCAATGCAACCTGCTCGGAGAAGATAGTTACTTCATCAACAAGATCATTCCGTTCTTCCGAAGATACAGCGAGATTGTCGCAAGCTTTATCCGCATAGAGGGGAAGGCAATCCGCCAATCCGGTTCTAATTGTACCAAGCAAACGATAGCCGATGAAAAGAATCGAAAGAACAAAGCAAAGCGATATCGCCGATATTATTTTCAAAAGGCATCGGCGACCAACGTTCGCGACAACGTCTTTCTTCCCTATGATTACCTCTTGAGAAGTCATTCAACTAATTTTCTTCACTCTCATCGCGAAGTTGTTATATTATCGACAGTCGGTCAAGAAATGACGGTTGCAAAAAAATACGCACGAACTGAAAGATTTGAGGCTTATATAGATAATGAACCGTGATCACTTTTTGTATTTTACCACGCTCATCTGCGGCATGGCCATCATGTCCGTTGAAATTTGCACGGCCAGGTATCTGGCGCCTTTTTACGGCGCCTCGATGATAACCTGGACAATCATTATCGGTGTGATAATGACCGCGCTGAGCATCGGTAATATCATCGGCGGTCTCATCGCCGATTCGCCGGCGGCCCGTGACCGGATGTATCATTTGATCTGGATTGCATCGATTTGGATAGCCGTCATACCCTTCATCGGGAAATACGTTGTGTCGGTTTCTTCACTGTTGCTTGTCTTCGTTTTTCCCGAGCAGATAATCACCGCCGGAGTATTCTTTTCATGCTGCGTTCTTTTTTCGATTCCTTGCATAATTCTGGGAACGGCAACGCCATGCTTGATCAGGCTTGGAATTAAAGACCTCGATCATTCGGGAAGAATCGCAGGCGAACTCTATGCCGTTTCCACCATCGGAAGCATAATCGGTACTATTCTTCCGACTTTTGCCGCAATTCCCTTTATGGGTACGGCCAAGACATTTATGCTTTTCGGAGCTCTTCTTTGCGGTGTCTCACTAATTTATTTCCTGAAACGAAATATTAAGAGAAAACGCATGATGACGGCTTTTCTTTTGATGACGGGGTTCATGTTGTATCCGATGAATTTTTCTTACGCATTTTGGAAAGACACGTTGGTCGAGGAAGAATCCGCGTATAATTACCTGCAAGTTCATCGCAACGCCGATACGCTCATTCTCTCTACGCACGTCGAAGTCGGCAGGCAATCTATATTACGCCCCGGGCTTTTGCTGACCGGATCATATTACGACTACGCTCTTGCGTCTCCGTTTTTCAAACCGGGGTGGAGCGTCGATGAGCCTTTGAAAGTTCTCATAATAGGATTCGGAGCGGGAACATACGCCAAGCTATGCAAAATTCATTTCAAGAACGCCCTCATTGACGGAGTTGAGATCGATTCCCGAATCATTGATTTGGGTTGTCGTTATTTCGATCTGAAACCTGAAGATGCGAAAATTTTTACCGAGGACGGCAGATCGTTCCTGCTTCGCCAAGCCCCGCAAACTTACGATGTCATTTTTCTCGATGCGTTTCAGGATGTTACTATTCCTTTTCATCTTGGTACCAGTGAATTTTTTAGATTGGCCAAAGAGCGGCTACGCGAAGGCGGAAGTCTCGTCGTGAACATCAACATGAAAACCCGGACCAATGACACGATGGTGGATTCAATCGCTCGAACCGTGAACAGCGCTTTTGCCAAGGTTTGGAAATACGACGTTCCCAACTTTGCAAGCTCAGTCATCTTTGCTTCCGATGATCCAAAAGCCCGAACGACATTTCTCGACAACATCAGAAAGCTGCCGACCGATCATGTTCTTGCGACTATCATGAATAAAGTCGCCGAAAATCTCGACGACGTTTTCGGCGCCGGGCCGGTTTTTTCCGACGATCTTTCCTGCATAGAAATCATCAGCCATGAAGTAATGTCGGATCTTGTCCGCAAGAACATCAAAGCCCTCATGGTCTCCTTGATCCTCGCCGTTCACAAATCTTAAACACCGGACATCAAGAGCATCAGGAAGATCTAAAAAAAACGGAATCGGATGAAATTTTCGCCGGAATTAAGTTGCCCCGCGAAGACGTCGGCACGGTTTGTTGATCCGATTTATGTCGGATGAAAGGAACTTATCTGAACCGAGGATGGCTGAAAATATCGCTTGAGGTTTTCTTCGTCGAGGGAAGCGACTCCAATCGCTTTTCCGTGGAAAATCGATTGAATAAGATGCGGGGTTTGCTTTCCCGAGAATCGGTCTTGATGCACATTTGCGGAATCCGCAATTCGGCGGCGATCGATTTTCTTTCGGGATTGGGAATCTTTCGGGTTTTCATGATCGGCGATTTCAAGACATAAATGACATCATCATAAGCTTGCACAAAAGTTCGATCATCACCGAATTTGTTCCCATAAAGCTTTTGAAGGGCTTCCCAATCCACTTTCTCGATTTTTAGAAAATTAGAGGCTATCCGATACCCTTCCTTGCACAAAAGAAACTGAAAAACCGTGGTGACAGGATTCCAACAGAAGTAATAAGCCTGGGAATCAGCTTTCCCCAAAGAGGCATATTTGCGGAATCTTTTCACCAGCTGATTATAGGGATCTCCGGACCTGAAATAATTCTCGAAATCGACATCTTCGATGGGTTTAAAATTTAAAGTGAGGTATTCAGAAGAAAGAGAATAAACCTTTCCCTTGGTCTTTTCGAAGAAATGATTCAGATAGGTGGCATCGGGCATGTTGTCTATTTCATCGACTTCGTCTTTTTTCGCATGCCAACCGCCCCCGTGAATGAAAACCAGCGGAGTATCGAATGCCTTTCCATTGTATTTCGGATCAACTGTGTTCCGAATGAAGGCCTTTTGCCTAACAGCGGACCAATCATCTCCGGCATATCGGCATTCCACGGTTGAAGCCAGATTTTCAACCACTGTCTCCATATAATCCGGAGTAATGAACGGATAATCTCCGATTATATTGTTTTGTTTTGCCTGGGCCAACAAAGACCGCATTCGGACGATAACCTTATCCCAGTTCTTTTTGCTCTCTTGAAAAGAAAAGTTGAAACTCGGATCAAGTTTGAGGAAATAAGGCAGGAGAATTCGGTCTAAGGTTGCGGACGTTCCCCACTCCATGTCATTGCATCCAATAAGGATTGCCCGTTCAGGATGATTAACGTTCCAGCTTCGAAGAACTTCGAGAAGCTCTTTCGTGTCTTCATCCGAAATCAGGTAAGCCAAGGATTTATCAAAGAACTCGCGTGCTTCGCCGTCGTCCTTCAAATGGATGTAATAGTTGTAAAAACCGGACTGGGAATATTCCAATTCCAAGAACACCCCGCCAAGCCGACAATTTTGGGCGAGGAAAAGAATAATATTCTGGGCCAGAACATGGATCTTCTCGGACCAGTGGCTTTCCCCGAAAAACAGAACTTTTTTCCCCTGCACTTTATCTTGAAGCCACTTCAAATCATCCAGCCCGGAAGCTCGTAAAGTCGCTTTTTCATCGGACAAAGGCTTCAACAAAATCGAGTTCTCGGGAATCGACAGATCCTCCACTTCGGCTTTTGAGGGAAATTTGGTGGAAAAACTGGTGGCTTCGACCATTAGTTTCTCGCCGTTATAGTTTCCGAAAACTTCTTCCATTCCATCGACCACTATGGTAAGAGCATCTTGGCCGGTGGGAATTCGAAAGATATCCAGGAAACCGTTATAAGACAAGCCGGAGTAAATACAACGGCTTCCCGCTTGGTTACGGCAAAAGAACCCCGTCTGGGGATTTTCGAAAATCAGGTTGTCGATTTTCAGTTTATTTCCTTGGACAATTTCAAACGGAAGCTCCAATACAGAAAGGTTTGAAAACGCCTCCAGCGGTCCCAGAAAATAAACCCCTCCTGAGGCCGGACTCATCGAAAAATCGCTTTCCTTCATTATGGAAACATTTTGCAGATTCATGTCTTTCTTGAAATAATCAACACATTCCTGGACTTCGACAAGATATTTCCGCTGGATCTCCGGATCCTTGAGGTCACCGTATACGAAAGTCCAGGCATTCGCGGCCCAAAGATTGCCGGAAAAACTTAATATCGAGAAGAATAAAACAACAAGAATGGCGGTTACTGATTTTTTCATGATTTTCACCTCAATAATCCAAAAATTCCCTCGCGAACCTATAATACATTTTCGAGTTTCCTTTGTCGAGTATTGCAAGAACAGGGCAATTGCATGAAATTGATGAAATCATGTAGGGGGGATTAGCAAGCCATCGCTGAAGCGTAATCCACCGTGAACTGAATTGCCGTCCGAGGTTTAATCGAGATAACTGTTTAACTCGACTCTTTCGGAAGGATTTTATCGCGGATTACTTCGATCAGTGCCTTCGGCCTCGACTTCGTCCCCAATGATGAGGTTCGTCATGAGGATAATGGCGAGGGGGGTAAGGACGCCACCAAGGTTCATGATCCACGATCACGACTTCGGTGGTAATCGGAGCAGGTTCGTAGATTACAAGCAGGTTGTCACTTCGCCATGTTGTTCTGTATTGAAGATCGTACATCGAAATCCAGCCGGCGATAGGCAGTGCCGAATTCGATTCGCCCATGTGCATTACTCTCGCGCGACCGACCTGAACTTCCATGACCCAGATAGGCTGATTTTTGATAACCTTCTTTCCTTCCAGGCTAAGATAGGGTGAAGTAACCAGATATTCGCGGGAAAGCTTGGCGAGATCTTTTTCCAACCCGTCAATTCGTGAAATCACCGACGGATCGTTTTTATTAGCCTTAAGCACCGATATCATTTCATTCGTCCGAGCCAAAATAAACGATTGTTTCTCTCTTTCAGCCGCTGCCTGAACCTTCATTGTTCCGTTTATGCTGCGATTCCATGCATCCAGATAACTTTGCAGTACATCATATTTCTTTACATACAATGAATGCATTTTCATCTGAACGAGACTCGCCGAGCCAAGATTCGCTTCCTGCTTACGCAAACATTCCGCCGCCTTATAGCGGTATTCGGAAGCTTTAGCAGATGGCGCGTGAGCATTCCCGATTGTGAGAAATATTTCGTATTTGTCAACGGCATCATAGGCATCAGGCGATAATTTATTCGATTCTTCCATTACGGCAGGTGCGCTTGCAATCGCAACCTTTTGTTTTCCGCATTGCGAACAAAATATCGCATCCTCGGCCATGCCTTTTCCACAATACTGGCAAAACAGCGCCCAAGCTGGCGAAACCGCGAACAACAGCACCAACGATAAAACCAATTTCTTCATGACGGACTCCTTAATTAACGCTCTGAGAAAGAAGTTTTCATTTGATGAACCGCCCGGAAAGCAAATATTACTACATACTCATCCTCTTTCGCAATCATACCAACTATTTGTTCATTATCGGATCGGTACCGGCTTTTAGATATGAATATATCGAACGCATGTTGGAAATAAATAATTTCCATGAAAATCTCAGGTGGTGTCATATTTTAACTTTTTTTACGGCAGACACGGAAGAAAATCATTATGAATTTCATGAGATTTCTCTGCATCTCAGCGGCTCTGCGTTGAATTTTTCAGTTAATTTGGGACACTACCAGAAATCGATACGGGCATGCATATTATGATTATTTCGCTCATGAATCTTGTACTTGACTGGCTCGCGAGCCGTTGCTATAATCCCTCCACTTTCAACTGGAGGTTGCCATGAATAATCGTTATTTTTTCACTTCAGAATCCGTAACCGAAGGTCATCCCGATAAACTTGCCGATCAAATATCCGATTCCGTTCTTGATGCGATCATGGCTCAAGATCCCTACGGTCGTGTTGCTTGCGAAACGGCAGTCACCACCGGATTGGCTTTTGTAATGGGTGAGATAACCACCAAATGTTATGTTGATGTCCAGGCATTAGTTCGTAAAACCATCTCCGAAATCGGATATACCAATTCCGAATGGGGAATCGATGGAAAAAGCTGCGGCGTTATGGTAGCCCTTGACGAACAGTCTCCCGATATCGCGCAAGGCGTTAATAAGGCCTCCGATGCATCCACCTCGGAGGATGCCGAGCTGAATATCGGTGCCGGAGATCAAGGAATGATGGTGGGTTTTGCCGTTCGGGAAACTCCTGATTTAATGCCTGCTCCCATTTATTACGCGCACAACATTTGCCGTCGCTTGGCCGAGCTTAGAAAAAAGGGAACCATTCCTTATCTTCGACCCGACGGAAAATCTCAGGTAACGATAGAATACGAAAATGGAAAACCGATCAGAATCGATGCGGTCGTTGTTTCGACGCAACATCATCCCGAAGCAAGTCACGCTAAAATCACCGAAGACGTCATCAATCAAATCGTAAAACCCGTTCTTCCCAACGATTTAATCGACAAGAAAACGAAATACTACATCAATCCGACCGGCCGTTTTGTCGTCGGCGGTCCGCAAGGCGATTCCGGCCTTACCGGTCGCAAGATCATCGTCGATACCTACGGCGGCATGGCGGCGCACGGCGGAGGAGCTTTTTCCGGAAAAGATCCGACCAAGGTAGACAGATCGGGCGCTTATATGGGACGCTACGTGGCCAAGAATATCGTTGCCGCCGGAATCGCTGATAAGATCGAGATTCAAACGGCATACGCCATCGGAGTTGCCAAGCCGCTTTCCGTTCATGTCAATGATTTCGGTACCGGGAAAATCGATGCCAGGAAAATCGAAAAGATAATCAGCGAAGTCTTCGACCTTCGTCCCGGAGCAATCATCAAACAACTTAACTTGCGAAGACCCATTTTCAAACAAACCGCTTCTTACGGTCATTTCGGTCGCCCGGATTTGGATCTTCCCTGGGAAAAAACCGATAAAATATCCGCATTGAAGAAAGCAGCCGGTTTGTAATAGAAGCCGAATTTCATAAAAGCCTTTCTCAACCCGAGAAAGGCTTTATTATTTTTATGGTAAAATCATATTGATTTTTTATGATCAAGAACATCGAAATACGAGAAGACAACTTTTCCTTGCCGTATCTTTGTCTCAGTGCCTATTTTCGCATCTTCCTGACTCTGCTTGGGATACTGTCGTTTCTCCAATCATCGTGGGTCTTCGCCGAAGGCAAACTGGGCGTTCTGGTTTATCACCATATAGAAGAGCCTGTAAAATCCGATGTTTCTTGTACTCCCGACCAGTTTCGTGCACAAATGGAAGGTCTTTTGAAAGAAGGTTTTACACCATTAAACCTTGATGCCGTCAAGGCATATCTTAATGGAAAACTCAACGCCGTAACCAAACCTGTCGTCATCACTTTCGATGACGGCTACGAAAGTCTTTTCAAATTCGCTTTGCCGGTAGCGAAAAGTTTGAAAATACCCATGATCGTCTTTCTTGTTACTTCCCGAATCGGATTAAAGCCGCAATTCACTCGATATCTTTCCGAAAATGAAATCAAGGAAATGGCTGAATCGGGTTTTTTCGAATTCGGATCACACACGCATGATCTTCATACGAATTTTCTTACTATTTTTCAAGCGTTCCATTCCGTTCCAAATCCGGTTTGTCGATTATTGAAAGAGGATCTTGAAATGTCGCGAAAGCGAATTGGAGAAATTCTCGGCAAGGAGTGTGTGTCTTTGGCTTGGCCGTACGGAAACTTCAATTCTCAAACCAGGGACTTGGCGGCTAGCGAGGGTTTTATTCTTCACTTCACCAGCCTGGCCGGTTATAATTCGTCCGATTCCGATCCGTTGGCCATCAAACGTATTCCGATAAGTTGCCGCGATACGGTTGCCTCCGTTTTAAAAAAAGCCGGTAATTGAATTAAATCGATCGAAAAAGAGAAAACAATGGAAATAATTCACACCCAAGCTCTGGTGATAGGCTCCGGAGTCGCGGGTCTTTTCGCGGCATCTCATCTTGCCGAGAAAACCGAGGTTCTTTTATTAACGAAGAGCCGAATGCAAGACGCCAATTCCTACTACGCTCAAGGTGGCATTGCCTCCGTCTGGGATCCAAGCGACAGCTTTGAAGAGCATATTAAAGACACCGTAGACGCCGGCGCCGGTCTGTGCGATCAAAATGCCGTAAAAATTCTTGTTCAGGAAGGCCCCGGTGTCGTAGAAGAAATAATATCTCTCGGTACCAAATTCGATAGTCTCGATGATAAATTGCTTCTCACGCTTGAAGGCGGTCATCATCACCGACGAATTCTTCACGCCGGGGGCGATTCAACGGGGCGCGAAATCGAATTGGCGCTTCTAAAGGCGACGCAAGCCGATCCGCGAATCAAATATCTCGAAGATTTCTTATGCGTCGATTTTGTAATCAACGATGGAAAAATTCAAGGTGTCTGGGGCTTTAAGGGAAATTCCCTAACGCCGGTTTTCGTTGCAAGCAACGTAATAATTCTTGCAACCGGAGGATTAGGGAGCATTTTTCCGGAAACGACCAATCCGCCGCAGGCTACCGGAGACGGAATCGCAATGGCATGGGCGGCGGGTGCGGCATTGGCTGATATGGAATTCATCCAATTTCATCCGACGGCTCTCGCGGTGGAGGGGTTACCGCGTTCTTTGATTTCCGAAGCCGTTAGAGGAGAAGGCGCTTTTCTTGTCAACGAGTCCGGAGAGCGCTTCATGGGGAAATACCATCCGATGGCAGATCTGGCACCACGCGACATCGTTTCCCAAGCGGAAGTAAAAGAAATGAAAATGGGTGGATGGAAAAGAGTATTCCTGGATGCCCGTCATATTGACAAACATGTCATTCAGCGGCGTTTTCCAAGCATCGAAGCGATGCTTGGAAAAGCGAATTTGTCGCTTACCCGAAATCTTATTCCGGTTTCTCCGGCTGCGCATTATTTAATGGGTGGAATAGCTACCGATCATTTCGGCAGAACGACCGTAAATGGTTTGTATGCCATTGGGGAGGTTGCATGCACGGGCGTCCATGGAGCCAATCGCCTTGCTTCCAATAGTCTTTTGGAATGCCTTGTTTTTTCCAAACGCGCAGCTTTCGCTGCGGTCGAAGATGGCGGACTTGGTTCTCCGCCGGTCAAACCGCTTTACAACATGGAAAGCTGGAATATACCCGCACTTTCTTTGGTGTCGAATACGATGCGTGAACCCGCCAAGCACCGGAATGGCGTCTACTCAGAAGATGCACAAACATTTTTCCCCGAGAACGCAATAAAAACTTTAATACAAGATCATTTGGGAATAATTCGAAATCGAGATGGATTGTCGATCGTTTCCGACAAACTCGGTTTTTGTTTACATGAGCGTGTTTCCTGCCCTCTTCAAGGACTTTTCCCGGACCGCGTTGCTTTAAGAAATTTGGCCGTTCTTGCCGCGTTGATCAGCCGTTTCGCATTTTCACGCACGGAAAGCCGCGGCGCCCATTTTCGCACCGACTATCCGACCGTCGATCCCAAATGGAATTTCAGGCAGATAATTCGAAATACGATCCTTGGTAAGCTGGAAATATAGACTTATTACTCAAAAGAAAAAGACCGCACCCAAAAGGCGCGGTCTTTTTTTTGCTTATTGAAAATTTATTATGCCGGAGTTGCTTCTTCCGTTGGGGGATCATTGGGAGTAGGGGGTTCAAATCCTTCCTTGTCAAGAATGAAAGATTTGCAGGTTTTTTCCAAAAGCGACATGGCTTCAAGAACATCATCGATTTTGTCGGCTTTTCCGGAAGTTCTAACTCGGTCGATTCCGGTTTGCAACTTTTCAGCGGCTTCCTTTAAAGTCGTGATTTTATTGCGAAGACCCATAGTCATATCATTCATGGCGTCAGCCAAATCTTTCAGTTCATCCTTGGGACGTAGTTTAATGAAATTGGTGAGATCGCCTTCGCCGATGCTTCGAGAAACGCGCTCCATACGATAAACCGGCCCCGCTATGGTATGAGTAACGAAAATGCAAATAAATGCGACTACAAGAATACTGACAAGTTCGGCTATTATTACCCCAGGCAACAACGCTTGCCCTAATTGTGAAGGATCGATGGGAAATTTGGCTTCATAGACAAGCTTGCTTTCGAGCTTCTCTATGGAAAAGCCATATACAAGAGCGCCCACGATATTGGCAACGATGATGACAATAAGAATAAAAATCGCCGTCAACCGACTTTGAAAGCCGGGCTTAATAAAGTAACGCTTTCTTCGGCGTATTTGAGACATTTAAGGCGCCCTCCCTATCGTATTGAATTATTAAAAACCGATCTGGTCACCCATTTCGGATTCTTTATCGGAGTCAAACAACTCTGGTTTCAAGGAATCACTGGCATTTCCAGGTTTCTCCATGTTCAAAACATCATCAACAATGTCAAGAAAACTCGCATCTTCCACCGAAAATGTAGGCTCGGCTCCGGGTTCTTCGGCATCTTTCAGGATTATTGCTTCATCATAACCGCTCGGTTCCACTTCATCAATAATATGCTGTAAGCCCGGAGTCAATCCTTCAATCTCTGGTTTTAAAAGGGGCGTTGCTTTAATCGAATCATGATTTTCAACTTTATCGGAATTTCCTATCAACATTTCAATGGCGTTGCCGTCAAGAAATTCCTTATTGAGATTACCCACCGAGTTTTCAAAGACCTCGCCTTGATGCAAACACTTTTCTGCGGGAAAGCAACACCAAGACACAAAAACAAACAAAAATACGAATAAAACTCTCGCAGGTTTCCCGAAGGCTATTCTAAAACAATGAAAATTAGGTGTCAAGCAAAATACCCTATCTTATACCTCATATGTTGCAAGCCGTATCATCATGGCTTATACTTTACTTCGGCGGAAATACCATAAACCTTGATGAGCAAATTATAATACCTTTCAAAACATGTTAAACAATATTCCAGGAAGAAATTCGATCAGCGGAAATAAAATATTATTATTCATTACGATGACGGCGATTTTTACAGCGGGGGCGTCCATGGCGCAAAATCAAGAATCTTCGCCCTTTATTTACAAATTCCATAAGGGCTGTTCAACCAAATACAAATTGAGCGTGGAAGGAACCGTCGAGGTAGAAACTCCCGATGGGTCGAAAACAAATCCCATTCGCATAGAAATGATAATACTTCAGACCGTTATTGAAACCAACAACGACTCCGCAACCATTTCAATCGATTTTTCCTCGGTTAAGGCTCTTGACGGCAAAGAATCGGCTGCCCTACCCGAGGAGGGGCGACGTACCGTTTCAATAATGGATAAGAAAGGCAACGTCAACTACCTTTCAGGCAACGGTCCCTGGCAAGGTACCGACTTCTCCCAAATGATATTTCCCGACCACCCTCTCAAAACCGGAGAAAGTTGGACTCAGGAAATGCCGACAAAACCGGGAACTTTCTTAACCGCAAATACGCGTTACACGTTCAAAGGCTATAAGAAGATAGGACCATTCAATGGCGCCGAATTTGAAGCGAAAATGAACTTCAAACCTGAAAAAGGCATCCAAGGCAAGCCTAGCGCTGCCGGCAAGGGAGTGATATATTTCGATCCCGATTTGGGACAAATCATAAAAGTCGACATTTTCTCCAGGTTCTCTTTCAATATTCCGGTCCCGGATGGATCGGGAAAGACCGCAAATACTTCAACAGCCATACATACCGAAATGGAGTTGATCAATCAATAATCACCAATAATGAGGCTAGGTTAATTTGATAGCTTGAATTGTGCCAGACGTCATAATACGATTATACTTTTACACGATGGAGGATAACTTGATTAGAGGTATTATTCGAAAAATTACGATAAAACAATATTTTATCATTGGATTAATAACTGTTTTTTCGCTTGTTCCCTTTAACCTGGAAGGAATTCAAGAAGATAAAGTAAACTCCCACACAGGATCGTCGAATTTGCCGTCCATTCTTATCTTAACAATCGAAACACCACTTGCTCAGGGGTTGGCAAGAGGAGACGAACTCGTACAATTACTTCAGGAGGTATTCGAGGATAAAATTCACCCTAATCTTGAAGAACTGATCTATTCGAAGGGTGGAACCTGGAAAATAATTCGATCCGCGAATACGATTCAAGTAGGATTATTCCTCCCTTTCTTACCGATTCAAGCCGAAGAAATCACCACCGTTTTTTTAAAGCATTTGTCGGTCAGATTGGAACATCTCAGCTTGTCGAACAGATCGGCCGATTTATCGGATGTACTTTTATCCAGAATTCACATCACGGGTGTCCCTGCCCATGATGCGCCGATACTCCATCCGGGAGCGACCACAATGGGGGGCTCTATCGAGCGCCCGAATGAAGCGTTTTTAAAGGGGGAGTCCGATAAAAACTTAAAATATCCTAAAGTGTCTGTTTTCTTGAACGGTCCTCTGGTTTCGTGCAAAAGCAGGATTATGGAAGTAACGAAATCTTTTTTATTTCCGCCTTTTTCTTTTTCCATTGATGCCGGTAATGAAATTGTGATCCCAAAGCAACCTCCCATATTAATCCGAATTTGCACCTGGGAAAATCCAAGAATCGGCGATTTCGTTTCGGCTAAATTCATTGGAGAGAAGTTTTTAAAGAATTCCCAAACGGACCATTCGTTGAATTTCGATATCTGGCCGTCTTCAGGAAAATTAGTTTTGACTCTTTTAGCGACTGTTCCCATTGACAGGCTCTCCGATACGGCATTCATGATAGATGATTTTCTTGGTTCGATCGATGAATTCAAGTCTTCTCCTGGCTGGAGTTTTTTTTGTCAAAGTTTTCAACAGGTAATGCAAGCCGACGCCAGGGATCTTGAAAAGCAGGCATTTCTGGAAGCTTGGTTAAATCATTTCTCGCTGGAAAATCCGGAAACCGCGTCGTTTACATTCAGATCCCCCAACCGCATTGAAAAACTTTCTTGCCTTCCTGAAAAACGCCTTCATTCAATCATCTGGGATGATTTGGGAAATCCCGCAATAGCGGCCGTAAGAACTCCCGGCTCAGGTCAATCCGTCGATCTCTGCTTAGCAATAAAAGAATCTCCGACTGTAAATACGGGATTATTGGAAAAGATGCAAAAAGAAAACCTTATAGACCACCCGGGTATCAGTCTAGAACCTTCTACCGATGGAATAATCAAAATCAAAATAAATTTGGAAAAAAATGCTGTCTCACAAACCATTTACGATCTGCGATCATTGCTTTTTTCCGCCATCCACGAGAATTCCGGAAGTTCGACCGCGTCCTTGAGCAATATGAATTTCCCGGCTAAAATCGCCATCGTCGCTGTGGGATCGATGGAAACCTTCGAATTATTTTCCAAGCTTAAAGACGGATGGCCTCCTTATTCCAGCATTCAAACACCGGTTTCTCTGGATAAGAAAAAGTTGGCTTATGCTCTAGACGGGTGTGCGTCATTTACCGATTCAATCAAGGGAAGATGGTCTCTCAAAACCTCCACTGCGGCGGGTTTGGCCGAGACTCTTGCCAAACTTGCCTGCTTAGACGTACATCTGGATGACTTGAAGCAAATAGAGCGACTGCTTTCAACACCGTAATTCGTTTTTTATAAAGCACTTCCTCCCCGGCTTTCACAATTTCTCAAATATTTCTTTAGAGCCTGTAAGAAAACAACTATTTGTAATGGTTATTTTCTAACAGGCTCTAATTATTTTCTTTGTCTTTAAGGCGAATCCGCCGATATTTAGAGCGGATGTTTTTTTCTCCGGGTGTTTCAGGAGGAACCATGGAACAACAAAGCCGATCAGGATTAAGAGAACTGCAGATAGCCCAGGGATTGGTGGCACTGAGATGGGCTTCTATCCCTATTTTATTCGGTTTTTCCCTATTGGCGACGAAATTTTTGGGAATGAGTTTTCAGTTTACTCCCATATATTTTCTTTCATGTCTGCTTGCCATTCTCAATGTGTATTTCACCGTCCACATCGCGATGCTTTCCCGACAACTGGTTTTAAGAAAAGGACATGCGTCTTTACGAAGGTTTCTTAATCAGGTCATAAGCAAATTTCTTCTGGATATCAGAACCAGCGGAATAAAAGCGTTTACGGGAATTATCAGCGTCTTTTTAAAAATCGCCTCTACGATCTACCTCATGATTCTGGTATCTCTTCGCGGCGTCCGCTTCAATATCCTTTCACTGGAAAACGTCATGCATTCCCAGGTTATCGTGGATATATTGATTATTACGCTCTTCGTTCGATATACCGGTTCTCCCGAGAGCCCTCTCATGATTCTTGCCGTTATTCCGATCATCGTTGCTGGCGCGGTAATGGGTTTCTACATGGGCGGCATATATTCCATTTTCGCCGGGGCGACATATTTACTGCTATGTCTTTTAGTGAATTTCAAAATGATAACCCACATCAAATTCTACGGACCCCAATACGGTGATCTGAGTCTTTCGCTCGGTTGGGGGGTAGCGAGTTTTATCGTCATCGTTGTGGCGCTGTTAGGTACGGCATATTTGGCTCATAATCTAACAGCCGTTTTCAAGGAACGCATATTCTTTCTCAATCAATTGTTGGAAAAAAACAGAAGAGAATCGACGGCACAGGCCACGATTGCGGAAAATATCGGAATCGCCTGGTTTATATTGGATTCCAACGGCGTCATATTGAAATTTAAGCGTGGTAGACTGGGATTGATTCCTGAATGTCTTTTGGGAGAAAATATTCTCGACGCCGTTCCGGCATTTCGTCAATACGGAATGGCCTATGTTTTGCAATCGGTAATAACCGGTGGAAGATCAAGGGAAATCGAGAGAATCAAGCTTCAGGCTAATGAGGGAACTACTCACACGCTGTCTTGCAGATTAATGCCGATTATGGATAGCGATCAACACTCGATCGTTTTGCTTTTAGTGGAAGACATGACCGATCTTTTGTACTTCAAGGAGCGATTTGATGAAACCAAACAGACTTTAGACAGCCTGCGCAATGAACTGGAAAAGGTTTCTCTCGACTCCAAGGAGGCGAATCAACAGTTGATGAAGACTCTTAAACTAGCCAATGAAAGGTCGATAGAAATTCAAACGCTGGGTCAAAAGTTAAAAGGCATCGAAGAGCGTAAAGCCCATCTTGAAAGTGAAATTTCCAATACGGTTAAGGAAATGGCGGGAATCAAATCTTCGAATGACACGCTCCGTGCCGATCTCACTTATAAGGAAATGATCTTGGAAGAAGTGACGGAGTTGCTTAAGAACTGCAATCAACTGGATACGTTGACGGCGATGATCGAGCGTCGAACAAAATCCCTTTTCAAGCTTGACAATGCATGCCTCCACATATTCAGTAATCGCGCGCTTCCTTCGAGAATGACGGAAATTTTGGATACGCGGAAAGCTTCGCCGAGATTACTGGATCTTCCAAGGAAAAATCCGAAGGTGTTGGATCCGGTTCTAAATGACGGGCAACCCGTGATTATCAAGGCCGAAGTTCATCCGGAAAAAGGAGCGTCGATGGCGATTTCAAACGGACCGCTTCATCGCCTGGTAGCTTATATTCCGATTCGTCACGGCAATGAAATCTTGGGTATGATGATGCTGGATCGTTACGATTCGGAAGAAAAACCGGAAAAAATGCTGGAAATGCTGACCTATTATCTCTCCCACACAGCGGTAGCCTTGAAAAACGCCATTACTACAAGGGATCTCGAAACCCAGCGGGAAAGCCTGTCTTCGACTATCAAAGCACTCGATTCACATATCGAAGGTTTGAAGGGATTAATCAGATTTTCGCCTGCGACCGGCGACAAACCCTATCAGGAATTCGTTAAAACTCTCAGTCGAATTTGCGGTGCGATCGATGCCATGATTGTGAGAATACACAATGACGGAGCCGTTCAAACTCTCGCAAGAATGGATCTGTCAAAAGGTCCCGATTTGAAATCCATCGAAGAACAAGTCCTCAAAACCTTGCAGGCTAATCCGGCACATAAAGCTATCGTCAAGGAAACCTCGGAAGGCACGGTTCTATACGGTTATCCTCTTTCTCAAGGCAGCCGGCTGTGCGGAGTTCTTTTCATACAAACTCCCGAAACCGACCACCCGCCTACCGGAATAGCCGACATGGCCGCCAAGCTTGCCGCCGAGCAGCTGTCGCTAATGGTTCTGGGGGAAGAAAAGGAACTTTGGGAAAATTTCTACAAGGAAAACCTGATCGCCTGATTCTCCGTCGGAAAACCCAATCAGCCGAGATGGTAATACTTCTTGTACCAATCGACGAAACGAGCCACTCCGGTCTCCAAAGGCGTTGAGGGCGCAAATCCGACGTCTTTCATCAAATCATCCACATCGGCAAACGTTGCGGGAACATCTCCCGGCTGCATGGGCAGCATTATTTTTTCGACGGTTTTTCCGATCTTAGCTTCGAGAATTTTTATGAACTCAAGAAGCTCGATGGGCTTATGATTTCCGATATTGTAAACTTTATACGGAGCAAAGCTCGATGACGGGTCGGCCGCAGCACTGTCCCATTGAGGATTTGGTTGCGAAATTTTCTCCATTGTACGGATTATGCCTTCGACGACATCGTCGACGTAAGTAAAATCACGCCGCATTTTTCCATGATTGTAAACTTCGATGGGTTTTCCCGCGAAAATGGCTTTGGTAAAAATGAACAGCGCCATGTCGGGTCTACCCCACGGACCATAAACCGTGAAAAATCTCAAACCTGTCACCGGAAGTCGGAACAAGTGCGCGTATGTGTGCGCCATAAGTTCGTTCGCTTTTTTCGTCGCCGCATACAAAGATACGGGATGATCGACATTTTGATGGACGGAAAAAGGCAAAACGGTATTCGAGCCGTAAACGGAACTCGATGAGGCATAAACCAGATGAGCCGTCTTTGCGTGTCGGCATCCTTCGAGAATATTTACGAACCCGACCAGATTCGAATCCACATAGGCATGAGGATTGGTCAGACTATATCTGACACCGGCTTGAGCGGCCAAGTGAACGACGCGATCAAAATCGTACTTGCAAAACAGTTGTTCAACAGCCTGGCGATCGGCAATATCAGCCTTGATGAACTCGAAATTCGCCTTCTCCTTCAGCGATTTCAATCGAGCGAATTTTAAATTAACATCGTAATAATCGTTTAGATTGTCGAATCCGATCACTTCATGATTCTGCCCAAGCAAACGTTGAGAAAGATGAGAACCTATAAATCCGGCGGCGCCGGTGACAAGAATTTTCATGTATTTTCGCAACCCTTCACATTATTGGCAACACAAACCATTTGGTAAGTCGGAATCAATAATAACTCCATGAATGTCCTTTCTCAAGCTATTATTTCTACAAGTCAACCGTATGTAAATTGGACGGCATTGCCGCGAAACCGCTTGTCATGACGGAATATCCGCTTTTTGATGATAACCGCATCGAATATGATATAATTACTCCGCTTTAAACATGTTTTCTCGAATCAACAATCTTCATAAACACGTATCGAGAAGTTCATGTTCTAAAAACCGAATTAAATTTCGAATCAATCGAATCAATCGAAACACATCGGTAAAGGAAAATTTTCAAGCACTACAAGGAGTTAAACATGAATTCCGCCAAAGAACGGGCTTTTCTTTCGGGAAACGCCGCCATAGCCCGCGGCGCATGGGAGGCCGGAGTCAGATTCGCGTCGGCTTACCCGGGAACTCCCTCCACGGAGATTCTTGAATTCTGTGGGAAATACGATGAAATCGATGCTCAATGGGCTGTAAATGAGAAAACCGCTATGGAAACCGTCATCGGCGCTGCTTATGGCGGAGCCCGCAGTATCTGCGCCCAAAAACACGTGGGGTTGAATGTCGCCGCCGATCCGTTTTTTAGCGTTTCATATACCGGTATCAACGGCGGGTTGGTCATCATCACGGCCGACGATCCCGGAATGCATAGTTCTCAAAACGAACAGGACAATCGATATTACGCCATGATGGCCAAGATGCCCATGTTTGAACCCAGCTCCAGTCAGGAAGCGAAAGACATGACGGCGGCGGCTTTCGAGCTTTCGGAAAAATACGACACCCCCGTACTCATCCGAACGACGACCCGAATCTCGCATTCGGAAGGCATTGTCGAATTGAATCCGCGGCATGAGTCGGCAGGCAAGGAATTCGCGCGTAATATGGAAAAATATTGCATTCTTCCGCATAATGCACGAAAACTGCACGCTCATGTCGAGGAACGCACTAAAATTTTGCGGAATTATGCATGCGACTGCCCATGGAATAAAATTGAATCGGGTTCCAAGGAGATCGGCATCATCACTTCGGGAATCAGTTATGCCCATGCCAAGGAAGTATTTCCCAAAGCTTCATATCTCAAGCTCGGATTCTCGCATCCTCTTCCCCAAGATCTGATACAAAAATTCGCCAAATCGGTAAAAAAGCTGATCGTGATAGAAGAAAACGATCCTTTCATTGAAAGCCAAGTGAGAGCGCTTGGAATTTCATGCATCGGCAAAGACCGCATCCCCGTTTGCGGAGAGCTCAACCCAGACATTATCCACGACTCCCTCGCGGAATTCGCGACAATCGATAAACCCGCCAAAGTACAAGTCGCTGATTCCGCAATTCCCTTGCGGCCGCCGGTCCTTTGCCCCGGTTGTCCTCATCGAGGTGTTTTCTTTCTGCTTAGAAAACTGGATGTCACGGTGACCGGAGACATCGGTTGTTACAGCTTGGGAGCTTTTCCTCCCCACAACGCCATGCACACGATTGTTTGCATGGGAGCATCGATCACCAACGCCCTCGGGATCGAAAAAGCCATGAAAGAAAAAATTCACGGGAAACTCGCGGCCGTCATCGGCGAATCAACCTTCATGCATTCCGGAATCACGGGTTTGATCGATACGGTCTACAATCAAGGCCGGCATTTAACTATAATCCTCGACAATTCCATTACGGCGATGACCGGCCATCAGCCGAATCCGGCCAGCGGCATCACTCTCAAGGGCAGACAAACCAAATCCCTTGATTTGGAAGCCATGTGCAAAGCTTGCGGCGTAACCCACGTGAAAGTGGTTGACCCGTTCGAACTTAAATCCCTGGAAGATTCCATTAAAGAAGCTTTGGTGTTCCCCGAGCCTTCGGTGATCATTACAAAGCGCCCTTGCATACTTCTAAAAGGCTATAAACCTGAAAAACATATAGTTTCAATCAATCGTGCGAAGTGCGTTAAATGCGGTCTGTGTTGGAAAATGGGGTGTCCGGCAATCGAGCGCGATCCTGCCGACGGGAAAACCATGATCAACGCGACTCTCTGCGTTCATTGCGGATTGTGCGCTAATGTTTGTCGACCGGGAGCGATAAATCAAGCGTCGGGAAAAAAGGAGTAAGACAATGACTACAAATATACTTCTTTGCGGCGTCGGAGGCCAAGGAACGTTGTTGGCGGGGAATCTCATCTCCGAATGCGCCATGGTGGCCGGTTTTGACGTTAAGAAATCCGAGGTTCACGGTATGGCGCAACGCGGCGGTAGCGTCGTCAGTCACGTTCGATTCGGGAAAGTCGTGCATTCTCCCTTGATCAGGAAGGGTGAGGGCGACATTTTGTTGGCCTTCGAACAGCTCGAAGCGCTTCGCTGGGCCGAATTCATCAAACCTAAGGGAACGATAATCGTCGGCACTCAAAAAATTCTTCCGATGACCGTTTCAGCCGGAAACGCCGTGTATCCCGGCGATATAATCACAACGCTGGAAAAAATGTCCTTCCATGTTACGGCCGTCGACGCACTTGAAACCGCCAAAGGACTGGGAAACGCCAAATGTGTAAATGTCGTTCTGTTGGGCCTGCTGGCGAATCAGCTCGGAAAAATCGAGAAGGAAATCTGGTTGGAAGTCCTTGAAGATAAAATCCCGCAAAAGCTGCTGGAACTGAACATGAAGGCTTTCGAAGCCGGCTGGGTGATGGCGTGATCAAACCGACCCGAATGCTCGTTTGGTTTTTCCTGGCCGCGATTTTTTCCCTTTCTCCGTCGATATCTTGGAGCCAATCTCCCGGAGATTGGGTAGATGTCGTTTGCACGGTCTTCCCCATCTATGCGGTTGCGCGTGAAATATCAACGGGTACGAAAATTATTCCAAAACTTCTGCTGCCCGCTCAAATCGGTTGTCCGCATGATTATTCTCTGACTCCGATTGATATGGAAAAAATCACGCGCGCCCGCATGGTTTTCCTGAACGGCTTGGGATATGAACCTTTTGGGACGCGTCTTTTCAGTGAAATCTCCAAGGAAAACCTTGTGGACTGTTCAAGTGGAGCTTCAACCTTATCTTTCGGATTCGGCGACAAGTCGCCGAATCCGCACTATTTTACCGCTCCGAAAGGCCTTTGTTCGGCGGCCGGAAACATCTCCCGATCGCTGGTCGACCTCGCGCCCGACAATTCCGACCAAATCATGCGCAACCTCAAACGCTTTCAAGACTCGATGGCTGATGTTGAACTGCTCTGGGCTTCGGCCGCAATATCGCTGTCGGGTTTGCCAGTGGTTGTAACGCACGGCTCTCTCGATTATGCTGTTGATGCATTGAAACTTCGCGTCGTCAAAAGATTCGAAGTCGATACCGAAAGCGGCGGCTCCGCCATGGAAATGCTCGATTTAATCGAGACATTACGCCGAGAAAAACCGAGAGCCATTCTTGCCGATTCCGCTCATTCGACTTCACATCTTCTTCAGCTTTCGCGGGAAACCGGAGTGAAAATAATCACTCTTGACACAATGACCTCGGGCCCATCGAATCCTGAAGTCGGATACGTGGCCGATTGCTTGAAACGGATTATTCATCATTTAACGACCAATCTCATCGGAACCGATTCCACAACACTATTGCGTGACTGATGAAAGATTTTCCCGCCATAAAATTAGAGAAAGTCGCCGTTTCACTTGGAGGCGTTTCCATTCTTGAAAATGTTAATGCCGACATCCAAAGAGGTGCGATCACCGCAATCATCGGCCCAAACGGCGCAGGTAAAACCACCTTATTGTTGGCCATACTCGGTTTGCTGAAATTCACCGGAAATATTTCTTTTTTCAATGTCGACGGGGCGATTTGTCTTCCGAAAATCGGTTATGTTCCGCAAAACCTCACTACGGATAGACAATCGAGCGTTACCGTTCTTGAATTCATGGCTTTGGAAATGCAAACACGACCCTTGTGGATGGGCGTCAAGGCAAGCGCGCGCGAGCATTGCCGGGAAGCATTGAGGAATCTGGAAGCCGCTCACGTTCTTGACCACCCCTTGGGAAAACTTTCGGGCGGAGAAATGCAACGGGTATTGTTGGCTTTGGCCTTGTACAAGAATCCCGATCTGCTTTTCTTGGACGAACCCATCTCGGGAGTCGATATTGCCGGCGGCCACTTGTTTTGCGACGTTTTGGAAAAGTTGAAAGTCAAAAAGAAAATGTCCATATTAATGGTAAGTCACGATCTTTCCGTTGTTTCTCAACATGCCGACCGCGTATTATGCTTGAATCATACCGTAGCATGTGAGGGCTCCACTCCGGAGTTCCTGACATCCGAACAGTTGTTCGCGATTTATGGGTTGCATTCCGGGCTGTATGAACATCACCCGTCCGATGCAACCCAAGCCTGCCGTCATCATCACGACGTTGCGTCGACGGAAGAATCTCATCGCCATGATTATTAAACTGATTTCACATTTATACGAACTCATAGGATTGCTGCCCTTCGCGGCTTTGAAGATGAGTTTCATGCAGAGGGCTTTTTTGGCGATCTTGTTGCTTTCTCCGTTGTGTTCGGTAGTCGGAACCCTCGTAATTCAATTCCGGATGGCTTTTTTTTCCGATGCCGTAGCTCATTCGACGTTTACCGGAGTTGCGGTCGGACTTCTATTGGGTATCGATCCATGGCTTGCCGTGCTGTTTTTCGGAGTCCTGACAGGCATTTTTGCGGTTCGCATTAAGAAAAGGGGCGAACTCAGCATGGACACGACGTTGGGAGTTCTTTTCTCCTCGACCATCGCTTTCGGTTTGGCCGTCATCAGCATGAAAAAGGGACTATCCAAGACGCTTCCCGGTTTTTTATATGGAGATATTCTTTCAATAAACGATAACGATATCATACTGATTTTTTGCCTCGCCTTATTCTCGTGGATTTTTCTGGTTTTTTTTTACAACAAGCTTTTGTATATAAGCTTGAACGATCATTTGGCACGAATCAGCGGCATTTCGGTCGATCTTCTGGAAACGCTTTTCGCCGCGCTTTTAGCCGTAATCGTTGCTTTCGCCATAAGAATCGTCGGAATACTGCTTGTCACGGCTTTATTGGTAATTCCGGCAGCGGCCGCCAAGAATATGGCCGGGAACCTTCGCGGTCAGGTTTGGACGGCTATCGTTATTTCCTTGACAGCCTCGTTTTGCGGGATGGCAACCTCGGTATCTTTTGATATCGCGGCCGGAGCGGCGATGATACTTTGGTCCGCGCTTTTTTTTATTATTTCAATGATCGTGCGTGGCTTCAGGTAATCATCGGCATGATGTCATTCAAAAGCCGGATTTGAGAAAGAGAATGGTTTCATGAACCGATCGTCCACGGGTTTGGTTTCCTTTGGCCCGGCCGGGAATTTTCCCTTGGTAAGCTGGTTCCAGATGCTTTTGACGGCTTATCTGGTTTTGCAGGTTCTCCTGTTGATGAAACCTGATGAGTTCAGGATCATTTTCGAATATCCCGGATGGTTTGACGGAATTCTTCTATGCGCGGGCCTCGGTCCTCTGATCCTAACCCTTTTCCCCGCAACTTCCCGGTTTCAGAAAGCGATCTTCTTTGGAGCCGTCCCGCTCGGCATGGTCGTTTCGCAATTCCTTCTCATCATGGGTCGGGGAGGACTTCCGGCCTGGATTTTCCTGCTCGTTATGCCTTCCCTCTGGATTATTTGGGCGACGGAAATAATTTTCGTCAGGTGCTTTCCTCGAACAGCTTCGATTGTGTGGGTGGGAAATTTTCTTCCCATGCTTTACCTCTACGCCGATTGGCATTTCTATTTCATCACGAATGCTCATCTGGCATGGCCTCATTTCTGGATGCTCCAGTTTCCGGTGGTAATTACGCTTTCGCCCGATCTTATCCGGGAAGCTGTCCTTCGATGTCTCGGTGTTTTTTTTGGAATAACGGCTTTCGGATTTGCTTGGAAACGCCATTTGGTTCTGGGTCGTCCCCCGCTGAAGGTGATCGGGGCGATGCTTCTGGCAATGATTTGCTGGTATGAATGCTTCGACCATTTCCTGGGAAACCGATCTTTTCCGGAGTATCTTTCGTTGCGTGTCGGATTATCGATGTTCCCCCTTCCCGAACCCCGATCTTTCCGAATCCCACCTATCGATGCGGCTTTCCGTCGCCATCAAGATCTGGATTTCACAAAAATTCTTGATCCCGTGCGGATTTCAGGTTCTCTCGCTTCCCATTCTTCTCCGAACTTGGTTTTCATCGTGATCGAAAGTTGGAGGGGAGATTCTCTTGAAACCGGAATGCCGTTGCTCCGAGCAAGGATTCCCCAAGGAGTCTGGTTGAAGAATCATCACTCCGCGGCAAATGGAACCCAATTGGGCAATTACAGCCTCTTTCACGGAAAATTGCCTTTGCGCTACCGAGCGCAAAAGCGAGAATACCCCGGTCTTCCTCCGTCACCCTGGCTGGAATTCCTTCGCCGATCAGGGTATCGATTGGAAAGGCTCACTTTCGACGAGTTCCCGTTTGCTTCAGTTCCCACCACCACGTTCCAGGCTCCGGAAAACATGTGGGAAACCACTCCGAAAATTCTCCAGACCTTACTGGAACGTTTGCGGGAACCTGGCCCTCATTGTTTGTTGGGTTTTCTTTTTTCGACCCATTTCAACTATTACTATCCTCCCGAATTCGAGAAGTTTCGCCCAACCATTCCGCCGAATCTCGAATTCTATCTGTTGAATGCCGACGAATCCGCCATTGCCGGAATTCGAAACAGATACCGGAACGCGCTGTTGTATTTGGACTCGCAACTCGATCTGTTTTTCCGGGAAGCGGAAAAACAGGGACTGGCGTCAAACACTATTTTCATACTGACCGGTGACCATGGGGAAGCCCTCGGAGAAAACAACGGCTTTACGCACACTTCGGGTCCCAATCTCGTCCAATTCTGGGTTCCCGCTGTGATTTTCGCTCCACGTCTTCCACCACGCATCGAAACTGAGGCCACCCATCATGTCGATCTCCTTCCGACGGTCTTTCATCAACTGAATCTTCGGTGGGAAAATGCGCACGGAAAGGACCTGTCCGTTTCCCCAAACCGAAAGGCACTCCTATGTTTCGACGAGTCCGCGGAAGATCACCTGATTCTTCGTAGAGAAGATCGGATGAGCATATTCCATCTGAACCGGGCAAATCAACTGCACTGGCTGGTTACAACCGACAACGAGAATAATTTCCCTGAACGTCTTTTTTCCCTTTACTCTCCGAAAAGTGCGGCAAGCTTAACCGAAATCATTTTGGCCGACCGTAAAGAAGCTCTTTCCATTCTAGGAGTCCCCTCCGCGAATCAATAATTGCCGTCGATCGGCATTTCCACCTTATACCATTTCCAAAAAGAAATGTCGTATGCCGTAGAGCGGATTAGGCGATTGGTGTCGTGATCCGTCGAAAAAAAATACGTCTTTATTTATTGATAGCGGCAAAATGAAAGCCGGTTTTTGGGTAGGGCGGATTAGGCGCCGGCGCCGTAATCCGCCGAGCTTGAAGAGTTTTCGAAAGGCAGGACTCAATGATGGAATTGGCATTGGATCAACGCATATGCCCTATTGTCCTCCGGTACCCGAAGCGGAAATGAGGTCGTCGCGAAACAGTATGCGCCGATCGCAGTTGGGGATTTTTCGCGCTGAAAATCCATATCGTTTTGGATTCGCCAGGAAGTCCCTCCATTCGTGATCATCCACGAAACGGTTGTCGGAGCGAAGATTAGGAGTATCCAAAATCATGTTCACTTTTTTCTCCTTAAGGAAGTCGAAAAATCCCGATTTCTCAAGTTTTTCATACTCGGCGACCCTTCGAAAGGAGTTTTCGAGGAATAGGTCGAAGCCTCCCTCGGCCTCAAGGAGATTGACCTTTTCCGAAACATGAAGGGATTGCAGAACCCGTATGGTTTCGAGATTCGGTCGGGAAACCGGCCAAGGAAAAGCCAATGAAGGACACAGTACGCAAACCAGAATGGGAGGAAGAAAACTTCGCTGGCTTACTTCCCTGTTGTCCGTCGAATCGGTCAAAATCAAGAGAGATGCCGTCAAAAAAAGCGCCGGAATGAATAAATACTGGTCGCGAGGGAAAATCATGATGCTCGAAATCAGCGGCGGAATGCAGAGAATAAGATAACTTCCCAAATCTTCCATCTTTTCCCGGAAAATTTTTCGAAACTCGGTTTTTCTTCCCAAAAAGAGGACGCAAGCGACCGTTAAAATAAAAAGAAGGATTCCTTCTGCTTCGGTTCCGTCAAGATCCGGCCGCCATAGAAAATTCACATGGAAAAAAAGCGTTTCGAAAAGCGCTCCCGGAAAGCCGGCCAGATTCGACCACAGATGTTTCATGAAAAGCTGAGGGTTGGCGGTCATCGCTTCGCGGATCGAACGGGAATTTCCGAAGGATTTTTCCATGAAATAGCGGATATTTGTGGAAGGATTCAGCGGATTGTTCTCCCAATATGAGCAATTGATGGCAAAATGCTGGGAAAAGGCGAAGAACGCCCGATCGCTTCGATCTTGAAAGGGAATTCCCAGGAACGATCCAAGGAGAATAGTCGCTGAAATCAAGATAGCGTAAAACAATCCGAGTTGTCGGAAACGGCCTTCTTTTCGATTCTTCCATAGTGAAACCAGATCCCAGAGCAGAAAGGCAAGAAAGCTCAGGAAGAATTCAGGCCGAACGTACGAGCAAAGCAATGACCCCAAACAAATGACACCACGCGAGGTGCAATGACCAAATCGTAACAGCACTCGGCTTGCCAAAATCGAGGACAGGAGAATAATCGCTCCGAAATGAGAGGGCCTTGGCCAAAGAAACAGATTGGCATGGGAAACGGCAACCAGGAAGGATGCAACGAAGGAAATCGCCGGCGAAACCCCATGGGATCGCAATACCAAATGAAAAAGAATCGGAACGAGAATCGAAAGCAAAACGAAGTTTGAATAGTACAAGTCGATTTTGTCGGGAGCGGCAAGGTGCAGGAGGTAGTACCACAGAACGTATCCCGGCGCCCATTCAGGTGCCGGAAATCCGCCTTCTCGAAGGTTGACCCCATGGTGAAGATATTGTGCTTCGTCGTACAATCCGATGTCCATGATGGTTCTCAAACCCAAGGCAACCTTCGTGGCAGCAAAGAGAAGCACCGCGAAGCAGAAAATCCGGACCATCGTTTCCCATTTCGAGAAAAAAGCGTCCCGCAACCATCGGATCACAAAATGTTGTTTTCATCCGTCCGAATCTTGGCTTGCTCAATCAACTCTTTTTTCAAATGTAAAGTTAATTTCATTTGCATGACCAAACCTCCGAGACATACAGCGTTGGGCTGAATATACGGCAAAAATCGAAATCCGTCAAAATCAATTTATGGAATCATGGCAAACGCATAAAATCGATTATTGATAACTGCAAAATGAAAGCCGGTTTTCTGGTAGGGCGGATTAGGCGCTTGCCGCCGTAATCCGCCGAAAAAAAATACGTCTTTATTTAATGGAATTGGTATAAGATCATTTCGCTGAAAAAATGTATATTTCCCGGGCGTGATAAAATGCCGTCAATCCGTTAGTTCGGCATAATTTGTCGATCATCGTAAAGAATGAACACTGGTCAAAATCCATCGTAACGGTAATCTTAACCGAGTCCGCCACAAGTATCTTTATCGGGAACTTCCTCCGTCCGAATTTTTCCATAAATACTTTCATGTCGGAATTCTTCATGTGAACATGTGCAAGGTGAATATCAACTTCCCGCTGAAAGTCCGTCATGCTTTCAGCATATATGGGATTTTTCAGATTTTTTCGGTATTCTTCCTGCAACAGATTGAAGCGCTCGGGAATTGATCTGGTGATGAAGGAATTCTTTACAAGCCATTCTTTCAGTTGCTCGCTCCCTGATGCCAGTTCCCCCCATGCGCAAATCGTAATTCCGATCATAATGAAAGAGATTACCCAAAGCTTTTTTCCCGACCATTTTTTAAAAGTCATGCAATTTCTCCTTAGAGCCTGTTAGAAAATAACCATTACAAATAGTTATTTATTATTGATAGCTGCAAAATGAAAGCCGGTTTTCTGGTACCCGAAAAAGCACGCCATCCGGGCGTATTTCGGGTATCTACGCCATCCGTGGACGATATAGGGCGGATTAGGCGCCAGCGCCGTAATCCGCCGAGCTTGAAGAGTTTTTCGAAAGGCAGGACTCAATAACAAGGCCTTATTTTGAATTTTATGATGATTTTAGAATAACCAGGCAACGTAAACATCACGCGACAATAGTGTAACAATTCAGTAACAATTCGATTCGCTGAACATCGCGCCGCATAAGTGAAGAATGGCATAAATACAAGGTACAATTCGAGTGCATTAATGATAAAACTACAGCGAGAGTTTTATGCTTCTGCATTTACATTTGCTCTGGCGTTTTTTAATTAAATTCGTATAATTGTCTGTATAGATATGAGAAACGAGGCGGTTATGTCGAAGCGGTTTGAATCGAATATGCTTTTGTCGACGCACACCTTTGTTAAGCAGCTTTTAGCTGTGACGATTCTTATAATCATATTTTCTGTCCCCGTGTTTTCAGAGGAAGGCAATGTAGTCAATTCCAATCAAAAAGCCGTAACTGAATTTATATATCGAAGACTTATCGGAGTCGCGAAAGTTTTAGACTACAATGGGGGAGACTTGATCTTTGGGCAGACTAAAGCGGATGAGGAAATGTTTAAAGGTAGAAACGGTTGGAATTTCTTTTCTAAAAAACCTGTGATCGTGGAAAGCCGACAACATCTTCTCGAACTGCTTGGGGCGGGAGAAGATTTGTCGGGGTTAAGCAAGGGACAACGTGCATTGCTGGAAGCGTATGATACCGGTAATTCACCCGAGTTTCAAAAACTCATGGATTATGCAGGCAAGACAAAGCCGTATCAATCAGGTGATAATAAATTAATCGTGAATTTGGCTGATGCTACAGGGATAGCCGAGCAGGCGAATTTCGATGCCGACCGTTTTGCAAGTCTTAAGAATACTGATGCCGATGAACTTGTAAAAGTACTTTGGCCGTGCGCAAGTGGTAAGGAAATTTTAATCGGATCACCTGTGCGTGAAAAATACACAGATGTATCCGCCCAAGAAATATTGTTTCACGAGGCTCAGCATACAACGCAAAGTGATCCAGGGAGGGAGTATGGTATTAATGGTAAGCATTATTTTGATGAGAGATTAGGGCATATCAGCGACCCTGAATCCGGCTTAAAAACAGCAAATTCCGAAGGGCAGGCTGATTGGCGGGCATCAAGATCGAGCGAAGATGGTCATTCTTGTCTTGAAAGTCGTTTAGATGAAATTTCATTTCAAAATGAGAAGGGTGAATATTCTTGCTCTAATGCTTGGGAAAAATCTATAACGGCCGATGATTTGTTACATGTAGAGGGGGTCAATGCTAAAATTCTATACAGCCTGGAAAAAACTGTAGGTCTCGAAGAATTACACCAATCTCTCTTGAATACGAATGAAGGCCCCGGGCGAGTGACTCGGGTCGTTGAAGATGTAATAGCCAACAATCCTGAAAAAACGGCTGAGATTCTTGGTGCCGTCGATCAACATACTTATCAGAAGTTTTCCACGGAAGAATTGAGAGCACTTGGAGCGAAAGGCGACGTCAGTCAGGTCGATGAATATTTGGCCATGCGGGATTTCGCTCTTTCAGACGGTGTTCCCGAGAAGCAGGCCGTCGTTGCCGATGCCGATCAAACCATTACGGAATCCGGAGTCAAAGATGAGCAG
>Ga0074199_1000263_pt1 | contig 99899 bp, 123 predicted proteins | sample EPASupsiteSAE347_FD_64528 | JGI IMG/M metagenome (GOLD analysis project Ga0074199, IMG submission 64528) | Bioremediated contaminated groundwater from EPA Superfund site, New Mexico - Sample SAE3-47 | ecosystem: Environmental > Aquatic > Deep subsurface > Groundwater > Contaminated ...
TTTGTTGAGGCAGTAGCAATTGGGGCAAATCTTTCTCTCTGCCTGATGTTCGAATACTTCCACTTTGATCGGCGGCAAGTCGAATACTTGACGCCGTTCATAACTCACAGCTTTTGCATCATATAGAGACCGACCGCATGCGCTGGCCTTTTATCTTTCTAAAGGTATCTGTAGATGGAGGTTTGCTGCTATTGCGGCTGTTCTTATTGGATGGAATTACCTGGATTGATTCCATCCGTTTGGATGTGATGAGAATTGCGCCCCTCCATTATTACAGTTATATGAATGTCATTAATATTTAAATTTTGAGTTGAGTATCGGACATTATGATTCATGAAGTTTCAGAAGAAAAATAGGATTTTGATTGGGTGGCTGAATAGTTTCAAAAAATTTAGAAAAGAAAATAAAGATACACCAGGCTGGAGACCCTAGACTCCGCCCAGGTAACCATCGCCAGTTATTTTTCCTGTATCGCTATCCTGATACGATTTGATTGCCCCACTCGGCAGCAGATTGATATCATTCGTGGTGTACTTTGACCCGCCTGCCTTGTTCGACCCATCGATAGCATGCACCATGCCGCCCTGGGTAGTGTTGTTGGCGAGGAGGTAAGGCTTGGAAAGATCCACCGGGGCCGTCACCTTCTGCATGATCATGTTTGGATCCTCTCCGAAGATGGCCCGTACCCAGGCATTCCACTGATCTATCATGGCGTTGAAGGTTGTGGCATCTCCGCCTTGCATGTACTTCTCATGCGCTTCACCGAGCTGGTAGGACAGGCGCAGGCCGTTTATTATGGCCTGCTGCTGATCGGTATAATCTGCGGCCATAGTAAGGCCTACTATGCATAATAATATAGCAATATACTTCATCTATCCATCACTCTCCAATTTTCTCATCAAATCATTAAGCTGCCTCTTGGCTGAATTCCGCGAGCACTCTAGCGGAACAGCGCCGGCAGAACATAGTTTGAACTGCTGGCGTCATTTGCAATAGCATTTCCTCTGTCCACATAGACCGGCTTTCCAGTGTAAGGATCAATGTAGAAATACTTGGTCTCCCCGGTACTGGGAATCTTGTAGGCATAGATCGATCTCCCTGTGAAGGGATCCGTCTCAACTTCTCCTATCCAGCCTTCTGAGTAATTGAAGGACTTCCAGGTGGTAAACGGATCGTCTACCAGCTTTCCATCCTTAATCAGGCTTCCCTTGGGTGCATCCCCCCAGTTCCACAGGCTGCCATTGCCGCTATTATTGCCTGCGGAAGATGGTGCTGTATCATTGGCCTCAAAGGTGCCAATCACACTCCTGCCATATTCTCCACCAACACTCTGGAAACGGCTAGTATCCTGGGCATGGCAATCCACCGCCAAGAGACAAGCTATTAGTATTATCATTACTGCTAATGCAGTCTTCATACCAAACCCCACCTTTTCGACATCAATCCCGATCCTTAAAAGGCTTTCGAGTGTCTAACTGAAGATCGGCGGCAGAGAAAATTTCTTTTGCTCCACATATTGGCCGGAAACAGGCCCATAGCTGGCATAGGTCGGCACTCCCGTTTCAGGATTAAAGTAGACGTAAACCGTCTTTCCCGACTTGGAATCAGTGTATGTATAGTAAGACTGGCCATTGACCGGGTCCACATAAGTCGTAACCTGCTCACCCGTTTGAGGATCTGTATAGGTATAAGCTGGAGAGGCAGTACCATATGGGTCCACGAAAGAATCTCCCAGCCAATTCTTGACAACATTCAGCGTTTTCATTGTATATGCAGGATCGCCGATCAGGTTGCCATCAACCACCAGGGTTCCCTTGGGCGAACTTCCCCAACTCCACAGGCTGCCGTTATTGCCGCTTGCTGCCTCCGGCTTTGTATCACTGGATTTTATGTTGCTGATCATCTTCTTGCCGAAATCCCCGCCCACACTCTGGAAACGACTTGTGTCCTGAGCTAAGCCGCCTGCGACCAGTAGGCATACTACCAGCACAACTACTGCCGATGCAGTCTTCATACCAAACCCCACGAACAAAAAAAGCTGCTGAGAAATAAAAGCCTTTCGCACCATTCATTCCATAAGCTTATTCATACTATGCCCTAAAAAAGATATTTATACAAGCTAGATGCACGATTATGAAAAATTATTTGATGGCGGGAGGGAATAATAATGGCTTTGCATTATGTCTCATTGCGTCTAATTCTAATTCTCTTGATCATGTTTCCTGGAATAGCTTCCTCGGATAGCTGGTTTGGCTATGTGAAAACAACAGACGATTTCTGGAGTGTTTACAGGCACAGCAATAATATGAGCTTCGAGTCAGACCAATATATTGAAGGAAAGATCAAGGCTTTCGTTGGTCCCCGAGGCAGAGTCTTGAGCCCTTATTGCTCTCATTTCCAGGACATGAACCTCATTGATGTTAGGCTCAATGAGAGAACTGCAGCTTCGGAGGGCAACTACAGCTCTCAAGAACATATAGATGCCTGGGCGCGAATTAGAATGCCCGTGGGATTGGATATAACCCAATCCACTTATTCAAATACGTATTTAATCAAATTTATTGAGAGGTGGAAGGCAAATATATCCGCCAGCCAGATGCTGGAATATTCTGGAAAAAATATCAATAATCGCGATTTTTCAGGCAACAATTTCGACTTTGTGGGAGCTAATCTGCTGTTTAACAAGAACCTATCGAAGGACAGGAGTATCGAAATGAGACTGGACAGGACGAATGCTACAGTTCTTGCCACGGATGATGATATAATTCAAATAGAGCGAAAGCCCACCAGAGAATTAAATTACCAGATATCGACAAGCACAACCGGCATAGCAGACCTGAAGTATCAACAGTCGGGACAAAGACCGGATCAAGTTACATTGACCGGCTACGAGACTCTCAATAGCGGTGATGAAAGATACTACGGGTCCTTCAATATAACAAAGAAGATCAGCATGAAATCCCGGTTCCCTGATTCAAAAGAATCTGACCAATGGCTGCCCTGCTGCTATCAGGGATGGAAGGATATGAATATACTTGATAGAAGAACGCTGAATGCTGAAGAGATTTTCAGTTGTGCATGCTCTGGAGTGCAGGGTGAGATTCAATGAAGATTATATTGATATTGGCTTTGATCTTTATCGCTCAGGGAGTTGATGCAATAGAGGTCGGACTGATACAAGAGAGCGGCCAGATGCAGAGCACTTATGTATATAATAGTATATTTTGCTCGCCCCCACCTGATTGTGGAGAGGTCTATCATTGCGATGCACTCCTTGATCGTAGTAAGTTCAAACCCGATATATGTGATTTTGAATGGGGGATTTGTTAGTTTACGTATGAGGGCCATTCGTTTGTATGTGATTCGGAGAGCTGTTGGCTTGGTTGCAATGAGATAATCTATTCAGATCAGCCCCTGCCCCAGAGCGAACAGGTTGAATGCCCACCTCTGCCGGATCCAATGGTCGTAATACCGAAATTGGGCTGTGGCACCTTCAAGCCGCCCGAACCGGAAAGCCTCATTTCCACATCCCAGTGGGGTGAAGTTCCGGCTAATCAGATCCTGGTGGTCACAAGAAAAGGCTGCAGCCACTGCATTGTGCAAGAGCTCGCGAGCCGTCTAGGAGCTAAAGTAGTGGGATATATTGATTTCATAAGTCTGTACCAGTTAGAAACCACTGGCAAGAATGAAGAAGACTTAAGAGATGCTCTATCTGCTGCAAATAGCGATCCTGACATACTGCTGGCATTTCCTCATCAGGAGATATTCCCTGATAAATCTCCATTGGAGGACCCTATCTATTCAAAGGACAGGGATAAAAGCTATCGGATAGTCGGCGTACAGCAATCCTGGGATGCTATCTGTTCCTCTGGGCTTCCCCTCTCTGAAGCAAAGATCGGAGTAATTGATGATGGCCTTTATAAAGGCTATGGAGAATTCGATGGCGCAGTTCGAATCAATACTAAAAGTAACGGCTCATTGCTGAAAACGCCTTCCTCTGATTATCCGATAGCAGGCAGCCATGGCACAGGAATCATGAACATCCTGGCGGCTGATCCGGATAATGGCGGCCTGGTTGGAATCGCCTCAGAGCCGCTCAGAGATAACCTGAGTGTTAGCATGATCAATATGCAATCTCCAATTTATTCCAAATCAGGGGATGCCTGGTACATGGGCTATATGCTTGCCCTCAGCCAGGCAGGCATAGGGTCTGATATACTGAGCTTCTCCTGGGGAAACAGCGAGGCTGACCCAGGAGCAGTCACAGAGTCCGAAGAATTCTTCAAAGAATGGGCAGATACATACCCGGATCATCTCTTTGTGTGTTCAGCCGGAAATGATGGAAAAGCCATTGACGGCTCGCGTCGTTTCCCTTATGCATATCATTTGCCGAACGTTATAATCGTAGGCTGCATAAATAACGATGGAACCATTCAAAAAGATAGCAACCGGATTAGTGACAGCTTCGAAGTGACCATTGGCGTCCCTGGGGATCAAGCAGTCTGGGGCAAAGATGATAAGGGGAGAATCGAAGATTCGGGTGGCGAGACTAGTATGTCTGTGCCTTTTGTTACAGCGACAGCTGCTTTAGTTCGATCCCTGGACCCAAGTTTGGATGCTTCTGCGATTAAATCCCTATTGGTGAGAACAGCTCGCAAGAGTATCGATGTGGGGGGCAATCAGGTTCCTGCACCCAAGGAGGTAGGTGGCGGTATACTCGCCATAGACCTTGCGGTTCAAGAGGTGATGGCCAATCAAAGGAACTCGACGGCTGCGGTTACCTGATCAGGGGCTTGATCCTTTTTTTTATTTTTTATGAATTCCTTTTTTTAAATTGCCTAATTAACATGATCAGAGAAAATAGACTGGCTAGAAAGGCTATTGCCCCTGTGGTTAAGGAGTATGAGGAGCTCAAGAAATTCATCACTCGTTGCTGTGGTTTGGGTTCCTGGACACTTACAGACACTGGCCAGTAAGTCACATTTACGCATCTACAATTAAAAGGTGGTTTCTCCAGTTGAAGATCCACGCTCAGTATAAGTGTATGATTGCCTTCTTTTAAAGGAGTAACCAACCAGAGCCATACCGCAGGATCTACCCCTAATATCTGGGCGTCGGGTCTTTTTGCCTGGATCTCAAAACCACTGTCGCTTTCCAGCCTGACAACATAAGTCATATTCGTCTCTGTGCTTACATCTCTAAACTGGACCTCTCCTTTTCCGAGGAGGCCTTGTACCAATTTGGTGGTATTTTCCAGACCAATACGGGCATCAACCCACTCACCCACCCCACTTGTCATAGCTTGAGGCGGATTGAAAACTAGAGTCCCTGCAGCCTTTTGGGCAAGATTTTGGTATTCTTTGCCATTATTAATGGGCATCACAGGTTGACCCAATTCTATGCCCATTCCATCCTTTTCAGATGAGTGAGATGACTTTGATGCTCTACCACCACTGGATTGAATTGGCAGTGGTCTGGGCTTGGCATTTAGTTCTACAACTTCCCTGCTTTCATTGAGATCTCTTATAAAATTCTCATCGTTATCAATAATTTTGTTATCTTTGCTTGTCTCAACCTCATGCGAGTTGTCTGCAAAGATATTATCAGAAATGATGTTGCATTCAGATGAAACAATTTGTAAGGGATTGGAGTTCTTCTTTACATCATTATGCTGCAACTTATTGCTATTTGAGAAGTAGATTCTAATGCCATACTGGTTGTCGCTTATCTTGCATTCAGATATGGTATTATTATTGGAGTCTGCTAAGTTAATACCATAATAATTATTATATAATTTAATCCGTTCCATAGAACAATTGTTGGAAGAGCTGAATCGAATCCCTGCTCCCGGCTTCATGGTGGACCTGGAAGAGTTCATGGAAACGATGTTCTCAAGAATAACCCGATCTGAGGAGATCTCTATGGCATTTCCTATGCAGTTGGCATCAATAATAGGAAGACCGCCACCAACATCCACTCCCCGAATAGTCAGACGCTTGTCAATTCGTAGATTTTCATTATACGTTCCGCTGTAAACTTTAATAGTATCCCCTGAGGCAGCGGCGTCTATAGCAGCCTGAATGCTTTGGCCCTCATGCACAATGATTGCTGGATTTTGAGATAGACCATCGGTTGAATTGTTTCCTTTAAAATTAGAGTACATATCTTGCGGCTTCGAGTCGAAATTTATCGGGTTATACAACTGATCATCCGATATATTAAATTTTATAGTGTTAGACATTATCGATAGATTTGAGCGGTTTTTCAGATTCAGGGCAATATTTTCCTGGCCGATACCATGCCAATCAATGTAATTGATGCGCAATGACTTGTTAGAGAGAAGGAGTCCAGATCTATTTATATTGTATATTTCATGCGATAGCGATGAATTTGAGCTGTTGATCGGATTCAGAGAGAATACGCTATGGCCGATGCCATATTCGAGGCTGTCATTGTTGTCATATGCTCGGACCGATGACAAAAGGATGACAATAATGAATATCACTATCATTGGCTTCATGAATTCGCTCCACTCCAACCAAAATTTATCATTTAACTATAAAAGACTTTTTTTAGAAAGATTGTTTTATGTTATTGAAATGAAAAATTCGCCAGAGCTAAATGAGGTTTCTCCAAAGCAGATTGCTCTGGAGATTAAGATATCATCTCCCGGCTACAGCCTGGTCCATGGCTCATTCTGGCTGTAGGCCGCTTGCCCTGCCATTTTGCCCACCAGAAGATTGATGAGATCGATGGGGGCCGCGCTGGCATGAACCTCATTTCCCGTCATGGGGTCAATATAGGCGTAGACCAGATTGCCGGTCTTGGCATCAGGATAGGTGGAATAGGTAAAGAATGGTTTTGACGTAGTAGGATTGAGGAAACGATAGATCTTTTTTCCGGTCAAAGGATCGGAGTAGGTCTCCATGGGAAGACCGGTATCAGGATCTGTGTAGGTCTCGCCCAGCCAGTTGCTGGACAGGTTCAAGAGCGGCCGGAGATAATAGGGATCGGTTACCAGATTGCCGTCAACAATTTTGCTGCCCAGAGGCGCGTTGCCCCAGTTCCATAAGTCGCTGCCGTTCTCTTCACTTTTAATCACGGGAGCGGATTTGGCATTCTTTTCCTGGAAATCCTTGATCCATTTTTGAGCAAATTCACCACTCACGCTCTGGAATTGGGGGGGCGTGCTCTGGCTGCTTGCCACCGCCAGGAAAAGACATAAAAGACATAGTACCAATGAAGCATTCAGTATCATAGTAGCTGCATATCTAATTCTCATGCAATCCTTCATACAATTCCTCATTCAATCTTTCTGGCCGCAACCTCAATAGCCCGGATGACACTGTCTCTGGGAATTATGGTGGCCACGGGAATGGAGAGCAGCTTCTCTACCGTTGGGCTGACGATGGGGGCGCAGACCAGTGCCGAGGCCCCATCTCTCTCCGCCCTTATGGCAGCGATGATGGCCTCCTCGATGGTGGTGGCCGAATACTCTCGCAAGGTTAGCATCTTGTCCCCGATCTTCATCTTCTTCTCGCTGATCTTGTCGAGAACCGGCCGGGCAGCAATTATGGCGATGAAATTTCCTTCCGAGCCTTCCAGCTGGCGAATCGTCTTCACAATCTGGCGCAGCGTGGTGATATTTGGGTCTCTGTGACCGGAGAGGATCTTGTAGAGTGTGCTTTGTGGAATTGTTGATACCTTGGAAAACTCCCGAGCAGAAAGCCCCAGTTCCCTGAAGACCTCTTTCAAGGTTTCCCGCAGCCTCTCGTCCGACTGGAAGGCGGCCCTCATCACCCTCTCCACATTTGGCATACTATTGGACAATGCAGACCAATTATTTCTACTTTTGGGTAGATGGATTATCCCTCCGGCAAAACATTAATATCCAGGATGGTCCACATTTGGACTAATAGTACTCTACCAGCCATCTATTTTCACAATTAGGACAAATTTTATCCCCAAATAGAAAACGTTATATTCTCCATTTGGAGAAGTTTCCTCTATGGGCGAATATCGGCTTCGATGTGTGAGCGATGGATCCGTGCAGCCGGCTTATTCCTTGAGCTGTCCCCATGACAGCTCGCTTCTGCGTGCCGATTACCTGGCCAGGCAAATTGAGCCGAAGAGCCTGCCGGGCATCTGGCGCTTCCTGGACTGGCTTCCTGTGCAGGGAATCATTGCAGAGGCAGAAGGGGCACCAGTGACCTACAAGAGCCGCGATTTGGCCAGGGAACTGGGCCTGGAAAACCTTTACATCAGCTTCAACGGCTACTGGCCGGAGCGTGGCGCAAAGATGCCCACCTGCAGCTTCAAGGATCTGGAAGCCGCGCCTACCATGCAAAGGCTCCAGGAGCGAGGCGACAATCCTACACTGGTAGTGGCCTCTGCCGGCAACACCGCTCGTGCCTTTGCCCATGTATCCTTAATCACCGGCCAGCCGCTGATTCTCTTTGTGCCGGAAAAAGCTCTGGACAGAATGTGGACTGCTATACCCGCAAGCGCAAGTGCAATTGAAAGCAGAGGCGCCGGGCAGGTGAAACTGATTGCCGTGCAGGGCGATTACTACGATGCCATTCAAATAGCCGAAAAGGTCCAATCCCTGAGCGGCTTTGCGCCGGAAGGCGGTGCGAGAAATATCGCCAGGCGGGATGGAATGGGAACAGTGATGCTGGACGCAGCTCTCTCGCTTGGACAGATCCCCAAGCACTACTTCCAGGCAGTGGGAAGCGGCACGGGCGGCATATCCGCCTGGGAGGCGGCACTTCGCCTCAAGGCAGACGGCCGCTTCGGCTCTTACCTTCCAAGGTTGCATTTAGCCCAGAATCTTCCCAATGCGCCTATTTACTATGCCTGGAAAGGAAAAGAGGCAGAACCTGTGTGCAGCGATATGTTCGATGATGTTCTCTTCAATCGCAAACCTCCCTACGCCATGCCGGGCGGAGTAAGAGACGCGCTGGAGGAAACCAGCGGCGAGGTCTATGGCGTCACAAACCAGCTGGCAGCAGAGGCCAAGAAGCTCTTTGAGCAGTCTGAGGAGATCGACATTCTCAATGCTCCGGCAATAGCCGTGGCAGCGCTAGAGCAGGCGATAGCATCCGGCAGCGTTTCGTCCAAAGATATCATTCTTCTCAATATCACAGGTGGCGGCAGGGACAGGATCAAAGAGGATCATACCCTGCAAATGATCAGGCCGCAAATCACCGTCTCCCACTGGAGCCAAGCAGTACAATTTCTGGAGGGCAAGAAATGAGCCAGGTAACCAAAATTATTCCCCTGACCTTAACAGTTCAGGGTGGCGTTGACAAGGAAGGCCATCCCGATGGCGTATCCGAGATCGAGATAGCTCCCGGTGAGATAATAGGAATAGTAGGACCCACGGGCTCAGGCAAGAGCACCCTCATTGCCGACATTGAGCAATTCGCCTATGGCGACACGCCTTCGGGCAGAAGGATTCTCATAAATAACCAGGCGCCTGCGGCTGAGCTTCGCAGCGATCCAAGGAGGAAGCTGGTGGCCCAGCTCTCCCAGAATATGCACTTTCTGGCGGACATGTCTGTGGATGAGTTCTTGCGAATGCATGCCAAATCACGGGGCAAGGACCCGAGGCTGGCAGAGAGGGTCATTGCTCTGGCCAATACCCTGACAGGAGAGCCGGTCAATCCCGCCTTTCAGCTAACCATCCTCAGCGGCGGCCAGTCGCGGGCACTTATGGTTGCAGACATTGCCGTCATCAGCGACTCTCCCATAGTGCTCATCGACGAGATTGAGAATGCCGGCATAAAGAAGCAGGAGGCGCTTCGACTACTGGCAGGCGAAGGAAAGATCGTAGTAGTGGTAACTCATGATCCCATGCTGGCCCTCATGGCATCGCGTCGCATAGTGATGAAAAATGGAGGCATGACTAAAGTGATCAGCACCAACGAGGATGAGCAGAGGGTCTTTCGGGATGTGGAACGGCTGGACGGCTGGCTTACTGCTCTCCGCGAGACCATTCGCCAGGGCGAGGTAGTAGCTTGAAGATGGTGGTGGTGGCAGGCACGCCTGGCTCAGGCAAGACCTCAGTTCTCATGCATGCTGTGAAGGACTTGCTGCGTTCAGGGCGCAGCCCGGCAGTGGTCAAGATCGACTGCATGTGGACTGAGGATGACGCCCGCTTCAAGCGCCTGCAGGTGCCTGTAGCTGTGGGCCTGGCCAAGGATATGTGCCCGGACCACTATGCCATCTACAACTTTGATGAGATGCTGGAGTGGGCGGCAGCCCAGGGAGCAGACATCATGCTCAATGAGACTGCCGGGCTGTGCCTGCGCTGCGCTCCTTACCCGGACAAGGCTCTGGCCATCTGTGTGATCGACGTTACAACTGGCCCCAACAGCCCACTCAAGGTCGGGCCGCTGCTCACAACTGCCGATGCTGCCGTCATGACCAAGGGCGATCTTGTCTCCCAGGCGGAGAGGGAGGTCTTCCGGGAGCGCATCCTGGAGGCCAATCCCGGCTGCCGGATAATTGAGGCCAACGGGCTATCCGGCAAGGGCTCGGCTGAGCTGGCGCAGCTCATGGCAGGCTGGCCGGACATTTCAGGAGAGATGGTCTTGCGGCACAATCCGCCTCTGGCCATCTGTACTTTATGCACGGGGGAGCTACGTATCGCCAAGGAGCATCACCGCGGCGTGCTGAGGCATTTGGACGGCTTCATGGAGTACACCGGCGAATGAAAATCAATAAGGATATCGGAACTTCGCGGCTTCGCGCCTTCGCGTGAATAAGAATCTCGTGCAAGGCTGCTGAGAAGGAGACTGAATGAACTGCTGTGAGATCCTTGGGGTAACAGTCTCACGCGAAGCCTTGATTGGCGCGAAGACGGCAATCTCCGGCGTTTTGTTGCTGGTGAGGATGCAAGGAGACAAAGACAAAAAATGTTGCAGATCGAGAAGCTCTTGCCGGGCTACAACTGCGGGGAGTGCGGCCTGGGGAGCTGCCGGGAGTTTGCCGCCAAGCTGGTGGACGTGGCAGGGCTGCAGAGGTGCACTATTCTCAAGCAGGAGAGATTCAAAGGGCGGGCCGAGCAGATCGCTGCGCTCCTGGCCTGCTCAGAGAAGACAGAGGATATCATCGGCGTCCTGGACGGGCTGCGGGCCGACTTCGCCCTGGCGCCGCTGCCGGGCGAGCCATCCTGCCGGGAGGATTTGCATCCCTTTAATCCCGAGGCGCAGCCGAAAGAGGGCGAGATCTTCCGCTACCGGCCAATGGGTTGCCCAATCACCCATTTTGCCAGGGTGCTCAAGAATGACCGGGGAATCGTCACTGTGCACCTGGTTGGGCCGGTGCATCTGCTGCAAGGGCTGCCTGCGCCTGAGGACGTCGGCCTGTGCATGGTGGTGGCTTTCGAGGGCGTGGTGAGCAGGGGCAGGAGACCGGAGGTAGGCGAGACGGTGCGATTTCTGCCCGAGCACTGCATGATGCAAAAGGTGCACTCGGGAGTGGTGGTGCACTCCGAAGGGGCGATGGTGAGGATCGAAGGGATCGATCTGAAGGTGTGGTAGAAGAAGAGTGAGACTTTTGGCTACATGAGAAATGAAAAAACCTTAACCGAGGCATCAAAGATTGCTATCACGTCGGCGATTCGGCCCAGCCATTCAAATCCCGCTGACGGTTTCAGCCCTTCTAGCTTATTAAGGATGACTTGATTATCTTCTTTCGTTGCCTTTGTCTTCAGGATTTCTTCAAGCTCCAAGACTTTGGCCTCTATAAGATTGCCAAGTGCAATTTGAACCTTATTTGGATCGGCTGAATTCTTTGAAACGCTCTTTGCTTTCAAAGCGGAGCGTTTTTCCATCTCGGCAATTTTGGCTAGTTCGGTTCTTACCGCACATAGATTAGCAAATAGATTTCCAGATCCAATTTTTATATTTGACAGATCGAACATCATCATATTCAGTTTTTTATCCATTGATTTTATATCACCATGAATTTCTTCCAGCTTATTCTTTGAAGCTGATTCAGCCTCCAAACTAATATTTAGCAGGAGATACGTCAAAGCCAGCTCGATCTTGGAGAGCCTGGCAGAAAGCTCGTGTTCTGCTTCAATCTCATCTACGATCTCGCAGACATGCTGCCCCCCGTTCTCTCTGGATAGAGACCCGCAAGAGTCTTTAAGAATTGCGGCAATCCTCGTTGTAGTTTTGAATGCATTTATTGGAGCTTCTGGAGATAGACTCTTAGCCTCTCGGTTAATCTCTGCGCCGGGTGCTTCATATTTTGTACCTGACCCGCGGGTCACCCGACAGATTTCCCTGGCAGTCTTCTGGATTTCGGCAATAGTTGCCTCGATCTTCTCTTCAATAATAGGATTGCATTTTCTCAGCAGCTTGACTGCTCCAGGAGCGCCACTTTCTGCTGCAGCCATATGCTCGGCTGCCCTGTCACAATACCACCTATAGGTGTTTAGTTCGCTAGCTACATCCTCAACAGATTTGGCTTTCAAACATTGGGATTGTCTTAAAGCTTCTGCCAGGTTTTCGATCGCATGAAGTAGTTCATCTTTGCTCTCCGAGCCACCTACTGCCTCCTTAGCTTTCGCAATGTACCTTTGAACTTCGTCCCCTTCCACATCCTGAAAAGTTATAGCGAAGTATGTTCGATAGAAAGGATGGCAGAACTTGGCCGGACAATTGACAGTTCCTTCCTGTGTTGATTTTTCGAAATATGACACAGCAGCTGCTAGCTCTTTTTTCAATGTATCTATGTCATCCATCTCCGTGGCACTGAATACTGACATCTTTCCCAAGGAATAGTAAGTATACATTCGCACATCGCTATCTTTGTCTTTGACTAGCTGATGAAGATCGGCCAGAGCTTCGTCTCTGCTACCACTTGGCAAAAGAGAGAATACTTTACTTAGCGATACAATAGCAGTTCTTCTCACCTCCGGAAACCTGTCATTAATGAGCATACGAAGGTCGATCCATGCCTGCCTTCTATCGGGAAAGTGGATAAAAGCTGATCCTAATGCTCCTGCTACTCTCCATCTCACTTTCCTGTACTCATCACGAGAAAGTCTATGAAGATCTGACACTGCATCAATTTTATCTGGAATAGCATCAATTACTAAAATAATTGCAGTTGCAGCGCCCTCACGCACTTCGCCATTGTCATCTCGAGTGAGTCGATGGATATCAGACCAAGCTTCTGATCTATGCACTTCGGGAATGCAAGAATATGCTAGACTCAATGCCCATCCAGCCCATCCCCGAACGCTATTATGTTCATCTTGAGTTAGCTTATGCAGATCTGTCCAAGCTCCATTTTTATCAGGAATGAATGGGAAAGCCTTACCCAATGCTACCGCAGCTGCTCTCTTGATATCTTTATTATTGTCGCTAGCAAGTCTATGGAGATCGGACCAGCCTTCTGTTAAATGGGTAATAAGAGGAAATAAATAACCCAGCACTCTAGTAGCTTCTTCTCTGACATCAAGATCCATATCAATGGTACATCGATGAAGATCTGACCATGCTTCAGCTTTATCTGCAACCAAAATATGGGGATATGCTTGAAGTAGTGAATTTACAGCCCCACATCTAACTTCAGAAGCGTCATCGTAAATTAACTGATGTAGATCGCACCACGCATCATGCTTAAACTGATCTGGAATATAAGCGAAGCCTATAGCAAACGCTTCTGCAGCGCCTTTTCTAACTTCCAGATTTTTATGACTTCCGAGCTCATGCAGATCTGTCCATGCTCGATTTTTGTCTGGAACCTCGATAAAAATCAAACGGATTGCATTTGACGCCCATCCAACTACAGCTTCAACCTCATCGTTGATCAGACGCAATACATCAGTCCATGCCTGATTCTTATCAACAAAAAAATGATGCTTCCAATTGAATTGCTTTGCGGCTTCCTCGCGTTCGGCTGGATCAGAGCTAAGGGATTGTTCATGTATTTCCGTCTGATTAACCAATTCTGGCATGTATATAGATATGAACATTAGTTGTATTAAATCTTAGCCATTTCCATTGGTCATAGGTTAAGTCCACCGATCAGTTCTAAAGCGTTCGCGTTTTATATTTGGGTCAAGTGCTTTACTATCATAAATTACTGCGATAGTTCTCCAAATTCTTGTTATTCCCAGATATCGTAGAATCAGATCTGTCCGTCCGAGTGCATGAGTGGCCTTAATGCGGATTCTCTTGTGATCTAGACTACAATGCTTGCAGGAATATACTCATTGCAGTGATGGAACAGCCTGTTGCGCCCATCGAGTCGACACCTATCTTTTAGCAAGAATTATCGTATTCCCATTGGGGCTTTGCGGCTCTGCTTAACCTCTGGCCCGCCTGCCCGCGCCCACGCACGCCCGCGCGTCCGCCCGGTGCCAGAGAATTGAAAGGCTGCGTGGAAATCTCGAAGATCGATCCTCTTGATGCAAAGAGAATATGTGAAGCCTGATCTTCGTATGCCCCGCAAAAGGATTTATGCTGAGAAGGCTGCAAATATAACTGATATGAGGGCACAAAATGTACGAGGATAGGATAGTAATCGATCCGGCAGTTCGGCATGGAAAACCGATCATAAAGGGCACTCGGGTTCCTTTGGAGATAATTATCGGCTCACTTGCCGGCGGGATGCAGATCGAAGAGATCGTCACAGAATATGACCTGCAAAAAGAAGATGTCTTGGCGGCCCTGGCATATGCAGCCCGGATAATTGCAAGCGAAGAGATCACCACCTATGCCCAAGCCTAAATTCCTAATGGATGCCGATATGCCTAGATCGAGCGCTACTGCTGTTCGCTCCCTGGGCTTTGATGTGGAGGACGTTAGAGATCTAGGCATGAGATATGCAAAGGATCAAGAGATAATAGACTATGCTCGGGATGCCGGCAGAGTAGTAATAACCAGAGACCTCGATTATGGCGAAATCCTCAGATATCCGCAACATCCTGGTGCAATAATTCTGAGATTGCCAACTGGATTTATTGCCAAAGAAGTAAACGAGGCCCTCTTGGATTTTCTAAGCTCTGCCAACAACGATGTGTTGCAGCAAGCAATTATAATTGTTGAATTGGGCAGGTACAGAAGACGGCCCTTAAAAGCCTGACTGGATAGTAATCGAATATTGTGCAAATTGACGCGGGGCAAATAAGCGATCTCATCGGCGTCCTAGACGGCCTGCGGGCGGACTTCGCCTTAGAGCCGCTGGCCGGCGAGCCCTCCTGCCGGGAGGATCTGCATCCTTTCCATCCTTTAGCTAAATGAGGATTTGAAAAACCTTTATCGATGCATCGAAAACTGCTATCACGTCGGCAATTCTGCCCAGCCATTCGAATTCCGCTGACGGCTTCAGGCTCTCCAGCTTATTCAAAATCGCTTGATTTTTTTCTTTCGATGCCTTTGTCTTCAGGATTTCTTCAAGCGCGGATACTATGATTATCTGGGAATACAATCCATCACTTGAAGCATGAGGCATGCAATTGGCATGAAAAAAAACTCCGTTGTGAGCAAAACGCCCTGGGGACGGGCACAGCCGCTCCCGGGCCCGCCTGCCCGCGCCCACGCGCGGGCGTCCGCCCGGCGCTCTTGAGTCCTTTTCCCAATATTGCAAAATGGGCTGGAGCCACTCGAAACCGCGCCCGTTTCCGCCATCACCACTGTCCGGTCGCCCTCCTTAAGCGAGGCGAACATTTGCCTGGAATTGGCAGCCACACAGTCGAAGACATCTAAGCTGAAATCCATTCCTCGCGGGAGATACCGGCATCTTTTAAAATGGTCTTGATTAGACTTACATCTACGTCCTCGCCTTGATGCGGATTTTGCAGGATGATAACTGTGTCGCCAATTACCATGTAGGGGTGCTTGCTGCCACGGAAATTATTCTACACAATGGCCATCGGCTCCAAAGAGACATTTATTGCATGACCCTCAAGGGACGGAATGGCAAAGCCTCTCTGCAACCGAATGGCAATCCATTCCTCAATAACTTCGATAAGATCTTCCCGGCATTTCTCAATAGTCTCGCCGGTGGCTATTACACCACGAAGACCTTCCACAGTGGCCATGTAAGAGCCATTCTCCAGGGATTCGTACTTCGCTCGCCTCAAAGCCGCCCCGATATATTCCGAGAACATGATCTGTTCTACTACTCGATGGGATTTAACAGTTATCTTTTGGCGGGAATTGTCCTTTTCCCATTGGGACTTTGCGGATCTGCGTGAACCCCTGGCCTGCCTACCCGCGCCCACGCACACGCGCGCGTCCGCCCGGCGCACGTGAGTCCTTTTCCGATACTTCGGAAGGCCCGATTGCCAGGAGGCTAGCTATTGCCCTATGGCTTCAATTAGGCCCGGCTGTACCGGCTCCTTCACCTAATTCCGCAAATGCTGTCAAGATGAATGAGATGCCGCCTCAATTAACTGCATAACTATATTGATAGGAACTACTGCATCTCCCTGGTTGTTGCTGCCTGCAATCCAGGAGCTAATAGATGTGCAAACCAGGAAAATCTGCCTTTTATCCTGAAGCCTTTTTGAGAGAAGGTTGACTATTTCCTCTTTATTCTGAATCTTGATCGAGTATGCAGTTTCAATTACGTTTAGCTGCATTTCCGCCCGCTGCGCTAATTCATCCATTGACAGTTTATCTGATGGTATCGGCCTTAAGCCTATTGTCAGAGGATGAAGCCATTATGGCTTAATCGGTTCTGCAAATGCACTTCTCAGAAAAGCTTTTCCCCTTTGAAGGGCAAAGTCCTTTACGAAGATGATACCCATTTCAAGTACGACAAAGCCTATGAGACCATAAAAGAGTTTGAATCCTTCAAGCGCAGATACTACGATTACCTGGGAATAGAATCCCTCGAATAAAGCATGAGGCATGAAATGGCATGAAAAACTCCGTTGTGGCAAACGGTCTGGGGACGGTCACAGCCGCTCCCGGGCCCGCCTGCGCGCGCCCACGCACGCGCGCGCGTCCGCCCGGTGCCAGAGAATTGAAAGGCTGCGTGGAGAACACGAAGATCGATCTTCTTGAGGCAAAAAGAATATGGCAAGCCTGATCTTCGTATGCCCCGCAAAAGGAAGATGTCTTGGCGGCCCTGGCATATGCAGCCCGGATAATTGCAAGCGAAGAGATCACCACCTATGCCCAAGCCTAAATTCCTAAGTAAACGAGGCCCTCTTGGATTTTCTAAGCTCTGCCAACAACGATGTGCTGCAGCAAGCAATTATAATTGTTGAATTGGGCAGGTACAGAAGACGGCCCGTGAAAAGCCTGACTGGATAGTAATCGAATCTTGTGCGAATTGACGCGGGGCAAATAAGCGATCTCATCTGGTCGGGCCGGTGCATGGGAGTGGCTTTCGAGGGGGTGGTGAGCAGGGGCAGGAGTCCGGAGGTGAGCGAGACGGTGCGATTTCTGCCCGAGCACTGCATGATGCAAAAGGTGCATTCGGGAGTGGCGACGCACTCCGAGGGGGCAAGGGTGCGGATCGAGGGGATCGATCTGAAGGTGTGGTAGAAGATAGCGAAAATGAAAACCCATTATTAAATCTATAGTATTCATTGGATATATTCTGGTGCAATAAGATTTTTTTAAAAACATAATACACACATTAAACTATCCAGGGCATCTTCAGATATAAAACTTGCGAAATAATGAGTTTGTCACAAGTGCATTTAGACTGTTTTTGCTGACAGTATAATATGATACGAACAGATCGTTGCTTTGGAAAGGGAAACAGATCATTATCAGGGTTAGTGCGAAAAGAATGCCTAATACCGCTAAGACTACTTTTATTCGACTATTCAAATGCTCTAGATTCTTGATGCTTCGGTTTGCTTTACACAGATCCCAATGCAAATTATCAATTTGCTCCTTTTGAGCCGAACAAATATTCTCGGATTGTCTCAAAAGTCTTTCCATAGCAGATGCTTTGTTTTCCAGCTGTAGCTCTTTAAACGACTTGGATCCAAGTTCACCAAGTCCACCTGGAGTCTCTGTGCCAGGCCAGAGAAAATCTCCCTTGGAAATGCTATTTCCTCCTGATGACATTATAATAAATGATCTTAACTTATATCTATATAAAGTTATTCTAAATGAAGGGTGCTATCAGATGGATTACATGCTACGAATCAGCCAAATTCCGCCAAAGCCTATGAGACCATCAAAGAGTTTGAATCCTTCAAGCGCAGATACTACGATTACCAGGGAATAGAGTCCCTCGCATAAAGCATGAGGCATGCAATGGCATGAAAAACTCCGTTGTGGCAAACGGTCTGGGGACGGGCACAGCCGCTCCCGGGCCCGCTTGCGCCCACGCACGCGCGCGCGTCCGCCCGGCGCCCGTGAATCCTTTTCCGATACTTCGGAAGGCCCGATTGCCTGGAAGCAAGCTATTTCCCTATAGCTTCAATTAGGCCCGGCAGTACCGGTCCCATCACCCATTCTGCAAATGAACCTCTCAGAAAAGCTTTTCCCCTTTGAACACTAAGAATCTGCCAAATGTCGCCAAAGAGCTCAGGAGAATCAATTGTATTGCATGCGAAAATTGACCGAGCCGTCAGGAAGATTAACTCGCTCGGGGGCGACAAAGTCAGATTCATCATCCTCTATGGCTCAGCTTCTGTCGGCAGGATGAAAGAGGATTCGGACATTGATATCTGTGTATACTATGATGATGCAGATGCCTCAGAGTTCCGCCTCAAAGTCTTATCAGATCTCTTTGACGATGTCTATGATATCAAGATCTTCCAGCAGCTTCCTCTTCCTTTGCGCATGCAGGTTTTAAAAGGCAAGGTTCTGTACGCAGATGACACGCCTTTCATGTACGACAAAGCCTATGAGACCATTAAAGAGTTTGAATCCTTCAAGCGCAGATACTACGATTACCTGGGAATAGAATCCCTCGCATAAAATATGAGGCATACAATGGGAAAAAAACGAACCCTCAGAGAAGAGCTGATAAGATCTAAATTAGCTGACATAGAGGACAGCATAAGCCTTGTGGAGGAGAATCTTCCCTCAAGCTTCGAGGAGTTTTCACAGCTCGGACTGGTCAAGGATGGAATCTACAAGAGAATGGAATTCGTCATCGAAACTATTATAGATATCTGTTCAATAATTAACTCAGACCTGCGCCTCAGCGTTCCGGAAAGCGAGGAGAGTTTTGTGGATAGTCTGGTCAATATTGGAATTCTTACGAAAAATATGGCAGAGAAGACCCGACGGATGAAGGGATTTAGAAATATAATCGTCTACAGATACGGCAGGATCGATGACCTGTTAGCTCACAAGATCTTAACTGAGCATATGGAAGACTTCAACGAATTTATCGAATCAATCGAGCGATTCCTGGAAAAATCTAAAGAGCAATCGGACCGTTGAGGCTTGTTAGGGTGATGAAGTGGATGCGGGACTTGAGGACAGAAAAATAATAATCAAGCCACTCATTGCAAAAGCCGAGTTCAAGCGAGAATTGAAAGGCTGTGTGGAGAACACGAAGATCGATCCTCTTGAGACCAAGAGAATATGGGAAGCCAGATTCTTCATAGACTGTTTCTAGACCATGTCCGTTTACTCATCCGATGCATTTTTGAAGATTAAGGCAACCAGCTCCGCCGCTCCCGGGCCCGCCTGCGCCCACGCACGCGCGCGCGTCCGCCCGGCACCCGAGAGCCCTTTTCCAAAGAGAGCGATGAAGTGGAAGTTGGGACCAAGAACGGAAAAATGAAAATCTGGAGATCCCGGCAATAAAGCCGGGCCCCAATCCCATCACACAAAACTCAAGTCACTTTGAAGGTATATTCCGCATCATACGATCCGCCATTGAGATCGCCGATGCCGAAGTAATACCATCCTGACTTGTCCGTATCCACCTTAAGAAGGACATCGTCCCCAGGCTTTTGAGCATCCATTCTGGTTATGTAATTGTAGTTCTTGCCGTAGAAGTCGATCCGGCCTTTCATGCTGGCCTTGGTGGATTTGGGAACGCCCTCCAGAGAAGCCTGCAACGATCCGGGTGCATCGACATAGATCTTGTAGAAATCTCCGTCCCCCGCCGGGAAGATAAATCCCTTAATCTCGCTGCCCTTCTGTATCTCTGTGGCATCGCTTATCTCGTTATTCGGCTCCTCATCAACTACGGGCTTGAAGTTCACCAGGAAGCCATAGGTCGAGTTATACGATCCACCATTAAGATCGCCTACACCGAAGTAGTACCAGCCGGGATTGCCGATATCCACTGTCAGGATCGCATCATCCCCAGGGTTCTCTGCATCCACCCTGGTTATCCAGTTCATATTCTTGCCATAGAGATCGATCCGCCCCTTCATGCTGCCTGCAATGGCTTGGGGCACATTTGTAAGTGATGCTTCCATAATGCCGGAGCTGTTGAGAAATACCCTGTAGAAATCTCCGTCCCCTGCCGGGAAGATGTATGCATTGACCGGCTGTGCCAATTGAACCTCAGTAGCGTCCCCAATCTCGCCGTTGGGCTCCTCATCTACTACCGGCTCAAAAGAGACCGCAAGGGAATAATCCGATCCATAAGAACCGCCATTGAGGTCCCCTATTCCGTAATAGTACCATCCGGCTTTGCCTACATCAACTGTCAGGACGACCCCATCACCAGGGTTCTCTGCATCCATTCTGGTTATCCAGTTGTAGTTCCTGCCGTAGAAATCTATCCTGCCTTTCATCTCCGCAGGAACATTGGATAGCTGGGCCTGCAGTATCCCCGGACTGTCAACATAAATCTTATAGAAGTCTCCATCCTGAGCCGGGTAAATGCTGGCGCTTACCGTCTGACTGGAACTCAGATCGGTTGCATCTCCAATCTCATTGTTCGGTTCATTAGTATCCGCTTGCTGGCCGCAAGCTACCGATAGGATCGCCGACAGGAACAGCACAAGATTTATCAATGCTCGGGACATTTTAATCTCCTCATTAGATAGCTGCCTCATTCATTATTAATCCTTTTGATTCCCTCTTTGATCCCGTCTCTAATTCTACCGTCTCATGAAATCGATAAATCCCTGATCCACATCTACAGACACCAGCTCTACCATGACCCTGTCTCCCACGTCAAGGCCCTTACTTCCGCTCTTGAGCATCCCTTCCACGGGAATATCAAGTAGCCGTACCCAGGTGCCTTTCTCAGATGCCCCGGTTACCATAGCATCAAACTTCTCTCCAATTCTTGATTCAAGCAGAAGTGCTGCTGCCGATTTGCTCACCTGCCTCTCCACTTTGACGACTGCATCCTCTTTTTTCGTGCAATTCTCTGCCAGAAAATCCAGCTCTTCCAGGCTATAGGGCATCGGCCTCTTTTCTATGGCGGCTTTGAGCAGGCGCTGTGTGATCAAATCTGGGTAGCGGCGGTTGGGGGCGGTGGAGTGGGTGTAGTCCTTTACAGCCAGGGCGAAGTGTCCTGTAGCTTCCTCTCCGGGCAGCTCTGCTACATATTCGCCATTTCCCAGAAGCTTGATCACCGCCAAAGAGAGATCAGGAAAACGCAGCGGATCGGCTTTTTTCATCATATTCAGAAACATCTCCAGCTTTCTGGGGCTGGGGCTCTTGGGAAGCTTGAAGGCATGCTCAGCGGCAATCTCCACGATTCGATCCCATCTTCTGGGAATGCGCACCACACGGCGGATGGAGGGGATATTTCGAGCCGTTAGGTATCGCACGGTAACACCATTGGCGGCAATCATGAAGTCCTCGATGATCTCCTTGGCCCGGTTCTTTTCCTCAACCAAGAGACCGCTGATCTTGTCGCCCTCGAATACCGGTTTGGCTTCGATGGTCTCCAGGCTGAGAGCCCCCTGGGCATGCCGCAAGCTCTTCATCTTCTGAGCGGCCCTATCCTGAAGCAGCAGATTTTCGGCCAGACCCGGGGCGGCCGTCACCGCCTGGGGTATCGGTGCCCGACCTTCCAGCCAGGCACCCACGCTATTGTAAGCCAGCTTGGCATGATTGCGTACCGCAGCCCGGTAGACGTCCGATTCCAGGAGCGATCCGTCCGGACCGATGGTCATATCCACCACGATTGCCCAGCGGTCCTGGTCGAGATTCAGGGAGGTGAGGTTGGTGGACAGCTGTAGCGGCAACATGGGAAATATCTGGGCGGCGGTGTAGATCGAGGTGGTGTTGTGGCCAGCGTCCTGGTCAATGGCAGAGTCCTTCTTTACCAGGGCATCCACGTCCGCCACAGCGACGCGAATCCTCATCTTTCCCGAAGACAGCTCTTCAGCAAAGGTGAGCTGGTCTAAGTCCTCTGAGTCGTCATTGTCGATGGAAGCCCAGAGCAGCTCCCTCAGATCCCTAACCTGCGTAGTGAGGTCTATCTTTGCCGGCTCCTTAATTTGGACAAGCTCGGCCAAGGCTTGAGAGGAAAATTCGGGAAGCAGACCACGCATAATCAGGGCTCGTCTGGCGATGTTCTGCAGAATTGCACGGTTCTGAATAGCATCGGCTTTCGGATCTGAACTCATATTAGTATTCATTTGCCGTATTATTCATTCTCAAAGGGCATGAAGTTGTTGGGAAGAGCCCGCCGGAATTTGTCTCGCGGGTTTCGCGATCAAGTTCAGACCTATTATATATCCCTCATGGATGTGATTGTGGTTTCAGGGAGTCCCTGAGCCGAATTCCTTCTCCAGCTGCCTCCATTTTTTTACGCCAATCAGCTCATTGAATTCGGACCAGTTTATGCCCAATTCGCCGACCTTTTCCAGATCCCAATTCTTCAATGCCTGCAGAGAATCTTGCATGCCTTTGACCGCCGGATAGAGGCAGACCATGGGAATAGAAATATATTTTACGCCGATCCTCTCCAGCTCAGAGAGGGAGAATTTAGGGGTCTTGCCGCCGGGAATCAGGTTGAAGGCCAGAGGAATTTCTATCGCCTTGACAAGATGCTCTACTTCAGGCAATGACTGCGGGCATTCCACGTAGATGTAATCCGCTCCTGCCTTGGCATAGGCAACAACTCGTTCGATGGTCTTGTCGAATCCTTCTATCGCCCTGGCATCTGTTCTAGCTCCAATGACCAGATCCGAGCCTTCCTCCTCTCTTGCTCTGATCAGGGCTCTTATCTTGGAGACCATATCATCCTTGGAGATAATGGTCTTTCCGCTCATGTGGCCGCAGCGCTTGGGCCAGGTCTGATCCTCGATTCTGATGCCAGCTGCATCGATCCAGATGAAATTCTTTGCAGTCCAATAGGCATTCAGGGCATTTCCGTATCCGGTGTCGGCATCGACATCGATGGGAATTGATACGCTATTAATTATGTTTCTGGCTCGCTCCAGTAGTTCCCCAAAGCTGATCAGTCCCAGGTCAGGCTGGCCGATTGCCGACGCTGAGATGGCATATCCTGATGTTCCCATCAGCTTGAATCCTGCTCTCTCGATCAAAATGGCAGATAAGGCGTCATAGCCGCATGGTCTGAGGACGAGACCAGGTCTTTCCAGCAGTTGTCTAAAGATTTTTGATCTTTGCATATTTATCACCCGGCAATCGAAGACTAATACTCATATGCCCCTATCAGTTGATATAGATTTAGTCTGAAAGCGTCTGAAAGCCTATGAATGCGCAGCCAGAAGAATCATATGTTAGACACGCATACAGCTTACAGATAATATTAGGCTTAGGGACTTTGGTGGTTGATATGAATATCAGGAATATGCTAATGGCCATCTTTCTGCTGAGTATGATAAATACAGCAATACTGCCTATTCTTGCGCAGGATGAGGCGATAGGTGCGACAAGTACATTGATAAAAGCACCATCTAATGAAACCGAGTTGGCCTCCTTTGTTGAATTGGCAGCATTGCATGCAAAAGATGTTGGTAAAAATGAGGCAATAAAGGATTTTATGGACCGCAATGGTTCTTGGGTAAAGGGAGACATCTACATCTTCGCCCATGATTTTAATGGCACCTCGCTGTGCCTGCCGTTCATGCCTCGTGAAGTGGGCACAGATCGCTCGAATATTCAAAATGATAAGGGCGTCTACATTAACAGAGGTATGCGGGCCATCGCTTTAAACGGGAGCGGCTTTTATGAGTATGATTGGCAAAATCCCCTCACCAATCAGAGCGAGCCGAAGGTAAGCTATGTGATGAAGGTAGATGATACCTGGTATCTGGGTGCCGGTATCTATAAAGCAGAAGTGAATTCGGAGAGCGATTCGGAAAAAACCGCTATTGGAATCGATAACGGTATGGCATATTTCCTTATGCAGCTCCAGGCAAGCATACAGGGCCAGCTGAATGATCTCGATATAGCTGTGGCAGATTCGTCCTATCAGCTCTCGGCAACTGGAATTGGAGGGGAGAGCGCAAGAAGCATCCTGCTAAATTTGACCGGTTCAAGCCCCTATTTCACAGAAGCGACCACCGGGAGTCCCGAAGGAAAGATTATAGCCGCTGAGCCTGCCGTTTTCAGGAATTCCGAAGGAACTGATATCAGCAAGAATAATGCCACAATCCGCTTGATGCAAACCAAGGGTCCCGTTTTCAGTGCGGTATTTCGCCTTGTAGAGGGTTATGATGCCTCAATAATCTCATATCCGGTCTTCTCTGCCTCCGGACAGTTCATCGGTGGGATTGGAGCGATCATCAAACCGGCAGAGATCTTGGGATCGATAATCGCCCCCAGGTTGCTGAAGACAAATTACAGTGTCACGGTCATACAAACGGATGGCCTATCGCTGTATGATTCAGATCCTAGTCAAGTAGGGAAGAATCTATTTGATGATCCCATGTATCAGTCATATCCCCAGCTGTTGGCCTTGGGTAAGAATGTGGTGGCAGAACGTTCCGGAATGGGAAGCTATATCTTCCTTAATAAAGAGCATGACAGAAATATCACCAAAGAAGTGTACTGGACGAGCGTAGGGCTTCACGGCAACGAGTGGCGATTGGTCGCCACTCGCGCCACTTGATTTCCACAAATAATTTTATTTTGCTTGATCAACAATCAGAATGGCCCTTACGCTATCGACAATCTTGTGAACTATCGCGCCCTTAATGACATACTATTATCATATTTTTACCAGCACTTTGAGCCTCATATGAAAGCAGGATTGTGGTGATCCAGCCTTCCATCTGGCAATCTTCATAAACCACCTTGATCTTCTGCTTTGTCGACGTATATAATCTTATTTAAATCAATAAATATGAAGATGTGATAAAAAATGAAAAATTGGAATATGCTCATGGCATTAATCCTGCTGCTGATTGCGGCATTTTTTGCCATGCCATCGGCTATGGCTAGTGAAGAATCAATGGGAAATGAATCTCAGATGGATGCATACGACACTACAGAATTGGTATCATTTGTTGAGTCTGCGGTGGTCTATGCCCGCGAGAATGACAAAGAGAAAGCGCTCGATGAGTTTTCCAATAAGACCGGCTCATTTGTCCGTGGAAAACTCTACATCTATGCCTATGACTTCAACGGGACAAACATTGCTCACCCCTTCAAATCCGATTGGATCGGCAAGAACAAGATAAACCAGACTGATTCCAATGGCGTTTCTTATATCAAAAACCTGATACAGGTTGCCAAAGAAGGAGAAGGTTTTACCTACTTCATCTTCCCCAATCCGGCTCATGATAATAAAGACGAGTTCAAGATCGGCTACGCAATGAAAGTAGATGACACTTGGTGGCTGGGATCTGGAATCTATGTATCATGTCCGTGATGAGCAATAATTCTAATTTTATTTTTTATATCATAAACAATAACCACAATTAGCTGCAACGTTCCTGCTGGCTAATCTCCATCAGAAAATTCCTCTTTTAGCTTTGCTGCGCAGAGTGGAAAGCTTTTGCAAGGCATCTTCCAGAGTATCTGTCTTCTTAGCGAAGTGGAAGCGTATCAAATGCCTCACATCTTCCCGGAAAAAGCTGGATCCCGGAACTGCGGCCACTCCCACTTCCTTTGCCATCCATTTGCAAAAGAGGGTATCGTCCGGACACCCGAATTCGGATATATCCATCATTACATAATAAGCTCCCTGAGGATAGGTGTAGCTTAGTCCTTCTTCATCCAGTCCTTTGATGAAGAAGTCCCTCTTTTGGGTATACATCTCGCACAGCTCCTCATAATACTCATCAGGAAATCCAAGCGCCGTGACTGCTGCCTCTTGCAGGGGTGCGGGCGCGCCTACCGTCAGAAAATCATGCACCTTTCTCACCCCATCGATTATAGCAGGAGGAGCTATCAGATAACCCAATCTCCAGCCGGTGATGGAATAGGTCTTGGATAGAGAGCTGCAGGATATGGTCCTCTCAAACATGCCAGGCAATGATGCGAAATAGATGTGCTTATAGGGTTTATAGACAATATGCTCGTAGACCTCATCGGTTATTACGAATACATCGTACCGATCTGCCAGCTGGGCTATGAACTGCAACTCCTCTAATGTGAAGACCTTTCCTGTAGGATTGGAGGGATTGCAGAGAATCAGCGCCTTGGGCCTCTGCTCAAATGCTGCTGTCAACTCGTCTTTATCATATGAGAAGTTGGGAGGATGCAGCGGCACAAAGATGGGCTCGGCTCCAGAGAGTATGGCATCTGCACCGTAGTTCTCATAGAAAGGCGAAAAGACGATAACCTTGTCTCCTGGATTGCAAACGGTCATCATGGCGCACATCATGGCCTCTGTGCTCCCGCAGGTGACAACGATCTCTCTCTCCGGATCTATCGGCATGCCCATAAACTTTGTCTGTTTTTTAGCCAGAGCTTCGCGAAAATTCTGAGCGCCCCAGGTTACTGCATACTGATGCGGTCCATTCATGGCCACATCTTCTAGAGCACGCAAAAGCGGCTTGGGTGGCTGAAAGTCTGGAAATCCCTGTGAGAGGTTGACGGCACCATAGGCATTGGCAATTCTGGTCATTTTGCGGATGACCGATTCTGTGAAATATTCCAGGCGACGGCTTGTTGACGGCATAATGCAATTGACCTCTGAAGCTATGCAATCCATCACGTGCTAGATTAATCTGTGGGTTTGATATCGCATCTGAATTGACACAAATGCGGAAAGCTCTAAATAATAACAGCATCTGAAGAGGAATTGTCGAAAAATATGCCGTTAGATCCCTATGATTATCTGCGCATCCAGATTCAGGTTGACTTCCAATGCCGGCGCTGCGGCCATTGCTGCCTGGTTGCCGATCCCATTGATCTTTATCCCAAAGATATTCGCAGATTGGCGAGTTTTTTTAATGCTTCCGAGGAGGAAGTGATCGAAGAATACACCATCCCTCACCCCAGCGAACCGGACCTCTTGGCCTTCAAGGCAGCAGCTCCTTGCCGATTTTACGATGCGGCACAAAAGGGATGCAAGATATATCAGGCAAGGCCCATGGTATGCAGATGCAGCCCATTTCTCAGCCCCGGCCAAATTGGCCTTCAGGGAGTGGAGATCTATGAGGATTGCCCCGCTTCAGAGGAAAGCTACATTAGAATTCAAAAGGATCTGGACTGTCTGCTCACACCCAATGCTAAAACGCAAAAGAGACTGGAGAAGGCACTAGCCAAAATGATGCAGATAGAATGAAATTCGATGTTGTTGTAATTGGAGCTGGGCCCGGAGGATCAATGGCTGCCAAGGCCGCAGCAGAGTCGGGCCTGAATGTTGCACTACTGGAAAAGCGGCAGGAGATAGGAGAGCCGATCAGATGCGCCGAGGGAGTGAGCATCAGATCGGAACTTAGAGACTTGATCAAGGTGCAGCCCGACTGGATATCGGCGGAGGTAAATGGGGTCAGGATGCACTCACCCAATAACGATAATGTGTCCATGACTGTGGATCGCAAAGGAGAAGGTGGTGGATACATTCTGGAGAGGAAAAACTTTGATAGAGGCCTTGCTCTCCAGGCTGCCGACTCTGGCGCCATGGTCCTGGTCAAGACCCGGGCAATGGGATTGATCCGGAAAGAGGGCATATGGAGAGTATCAGCCATCTGTCTGGGTGAACAACTTCAGATCGAAGCACCCCTGATAATAGGCGCGGATGGTGTCGAGTCTAAAGTAGCCAGATGGACGGAATTGGGTGCCGGGCTAAAATCTGAGGACATTATGGTTTGTGCGCAGTATCTGGTTTTAGACGAAGGCATCGACCAGGAATGCTGTCAGTTCTTCTTCGGAAACAGAACCGCTCCGGGAGGCTACGTATGGATCTTTCCCAAAGGGGGAGGGCTTGCTAACGTGGGCATCGGCCTGCAGGGCTCCCAATCGACCCCCGGCAAGCCATTAATGCTGCTGGATAGCTTCATGCATAGCAGGATGCCCAGGGCCAAGATTTTGCAGATGGTGGCAGGAGGAATTCCTACCTCTGGCCCAATGAAAAATACAACATCAGACGGCATAATGCTGGTTGGCGATGCTGCCCATCAATCTGATCCGCTCACAGGCGGCGGGATCATAAATGCCATCAGGGCAGGAGTAATGGCCGGGGAGACTGCAGGCAAGGCGGTATCCTCGGGGGATGTAAGTACTGCAGCCCTGAAAGAATATGAGGACCGGTGGAGATCGTCCATCGGCAAGCAGATAAGGAAACGCTATCGTGCGAAAAACTTCTTTTTAAAGCTTACAGATGACGATCTGAACCATCTGATAGAATCGCTGCATGGAAGGGATGTCTCCAGCATGAATACAAGAGGCCTGCTAAGCCTTCTGTTCAAGCAGAATCCGAAATTGCTCTGGAGACTGGGTGTCTCAAACCTAATTGAGCGACTATAGGATCCATATAATTTGGATGAAGATCATATTAATAAGATTAATGCCGAACGGAGGCGAAACGAATAATGGACTACACGGATGCGCTCGATAGCTATGGGATAATCATAGAGGAAGACCTCAAGAGACGGTTGGATGAGATGGTAAGAGATGGCCAAAAGTACCACCCCTTCCTGGGTGATGTTTATGAGGCCACCCGTGAGTTTGTGCTCAGAGGCGGAAGAAGACTGTCCGCATGCAGCACACTCATTGTCTACCAGGGCTTCGCCGGCAAGATTGATGAGCGAATTGTCGGGGTGTGCTCCGCTATTGAACTATATCGGCACAGCATCCTCATACATGACGATATAGTAGATGCGGAAGATCGCAGAAGAGGCGGAGAGACGCTGCATAAGACTATCGCCAAGGAATCTGATGAGCGCTTCGGCGTTGCCTCTGCCATGTTTGCCGGAAATATTCTCTATGCTCTGGCCATAGAGTGCCTTTTGGAGTCAGGCTTTGAGCAAAACAAGATTGTGAATGCTGCAAAACTGCTGGCAACAGAGTTTCGGGCCGTCAACGAGAGCCAGATCCTGGACATGCTCTTCGAATACAAGGATCCGGATGTCAAGGAGTGGGCTGTCATGGCCGCCAGAAGAGCTGCCTCGCTTTTCAAGGCGTCGTTGCTTGTCGGGGGAGTGTTGGCATCAGCTTCCAAAAAGGATCTGGAGCTGCTTCTTGATGCTGCCAGGCACATAGGATTTGCTTTTGATATTCAGGATGATATCATCGATACATTTGCCACTGAGGAGCAGTACGGGAGAGTTCCCTGTGGGGATATCGGCAAGAGGAAAAAGCCTCTGCATGTCATCCTCGCTTTGCAGAAGGAGACGCAGCAGAAGGAGAAACGTCTGGCTGCAATCATGCAGGAAGGCAGAATCCTTGATGGTCCTGAGATCGAATATGTGCAGAGTCTGATCAGGGACTGCGGCGCTCTTGACGAGGCCAAGTCAATCTCAAGAGAGCATGCCGGTCAGGCAGAAAAAATGATCTTCAAGACAGGCATGAATCAGGATGCAAAGGACTTCTTTATATCATTCATAAGATTCGTGGACGAAAGCCTTGACTGGTATAAATAGGGAGAAGCAGGAAAAGGAAAAATGGGTCGGAGCGAGAGGAGAACGGATGAAGGTTTTGGCAGTGCTGGGTAGTCCCAGAAAGGGCGGCAACACTGAGATTCTTGTCGATGAGATACTCAAGGGTGCAGAGTTGAAAGGCCACATTGCAGAAAAGATGCGTCTCTATGACTGTGAGATTCTGCCCTGCCTGGACTGTCGGGGCTGCAAAAGGGCATCTTCCGGATACACCTGTGCTCTCTCGGACGCAATGAGTGAGATTTATGCCCGGCTGGAGGGAGCCGACCTCATCATCTTAGGAACGCCCATCTATTGGTACGGGCCTACCGCTAAGATGAAGCTTTTTATCGATAGGCTGCGGCCCTATATCGCCAGCCGCAAGCTAACAGGCAAGAAGGGATTGGTAGTTGCTCCATCCGAGGAAGGGGAGGCATGCTGCGGGCCGCTTCTGCAGATGTTTGCCATGTCCTTCGATTATCTGGGCATGGTCAATGCAGGCAGCCTGCTAGCCCAGGCCTATGAGAAGGGAGAGATAAAAAAGAGGCCCGGGGAACTGGAGAGAGCACATCAGATGGGTTTGTCGCTGTAGCTCGCATATTGCAGCTCGTACTCTCTTTTCTTGCCTTTGATTTCTTGCCTATGACGAAACATTCATTATACATCCTATTCGGGCTTATCGCCCTCATCTGCGCCTGCACGCTAATGTGCGGATCGATGGCCGCAAGCATCCAAAATGATTCCAATAGCCTGGGACTTGGTGAGAGATTTGGCTGCATGCAGATCATTAATGCTTCTCCTAGCGTTTTATTGCCGTGGCATTTCCGTCACCCATGAATTCGCCTCCGACGCTTAGAATATAGGTTCCCGACATGGTATTATTTGCCTGGAAAAGGCTGAGATCGTATTTGTCGGAATTCCGGCCGGAGTAATCTGAATCCGCCGATTGGACGGCGAGCATGAGTTCCTCCCCGGCAATAGATCCACTGACAGTGACCGAATTGCTTGTGCTTCCTTTGGTCAGTGTTCCATAACCCATGATCTTAGTTCTGCCTGAGGACCAAAGGGTCAGATCAAGTAACCTGTCAGGCAGATTATCGAATTTTATCGACCACTTGCCGCTTAAATCATCTGATTGATCATCAATTTTGTCCTCAGTCTGGTTCGCTTTGCCATCCGAAATATCTTGTTTCACCTGTTTTGGCTCCGGCGTTCCCATATTCGGACTGGTGATTTTAGGCGTTGGCATATCCATATTCGGAGCCGCAATACTAGGTGCCGCGATATCACCAGCTTCAATAGCACATACTTGAAAAGATGCACAAGAAAGCAATATTGCCAATAACAATAAGCTTGTCAATCTCATTTTGCCAACCTCCACCATATTAAGTTAATCCTGAAATATGTAAGGCTGCCGATCAGGCTTCCAGGATTTCCCTTTGTGGTGGATCGCCCAACGCAAAAATAATAATACCAGTGGTGATCTCTTCTTGAGCATGTGTGAATCGAAAACCATCTGGTGGGATGACGGACTGTGGCTGATCGATCAGACCCGCTTGCCTGGCGAGCTGTTGCCCCTTTGCATAAAAAGCATCCGGCAGCTCATCGAAGCTATCAAGACCCTGCGCGTGCGCGGCGCGCCAGCTCTGGGAGCCGCGGGAGGCTATGGGATAGCACTGGCTGCCAGGCTCTCTCCGGCTGGAAATGCAGCGGAGCTGATGGATGAGCTGGAAAATGCCGCAGATATGATCAAGGGCTCGCGTCCCACTGCCATCAACCTCTCCTGGGGGGTGGATAGAGCCATGCGTGCCGCGGCCCTTCAAGAGACCGCAGAAGATATTCGCATAGCAGCGCTTCGTGAGGCTGAGGAGATCGCAGAGGAGGACATCCGCATCAATAAGCTTCTGGGCAAGAACGGTGCCAGGCTTCTGGATGATGGGGACCATGTCCTCACCCACTGCAATGCCGGAAGGCTGGCCTGTGTGGGCTGGGGAACGGCCTTAGGAGTCATCCGCTCTGCAGTTGCCGCAGGCAAGCACATTCATGTCTACTCTTGCGAGACCCGGCCTTTGCACCAGGGATCGCGCCTTACTTGCTGGGAGCTGGCTGCAGACAAGATACCGGTCACTCTCATCTGCGACAACATGTCCGGCAGCCTGATGAGAAAGGGCAAAATCGACAAGGTCATCGTGGGTGCCGACCGCATAACCAGGGACGCCGTCTTCAACAAGATCGGCACCTACAGCCATGCAGTCTTGGCCAGGTTTCATAAGATTCCCTTCTATGTGGCAGCGCCGCTCTCCACATTCGATCGTCTGCATGAGGAAAAGGACATTGTCGTGGAGGAGCGAGATTGCGAGGAGATCTGCCGCATGGCGGGAGTGCGCCTCGCTCCCCAGGGCATCGAGGTCTACAATCCTGCCTTTGATGCCACGCCCCTGGAACTGGTATCCGGCCTGATCACGGAGAAGGGGGTCTTCCGGCCGCCGCTTATGCCGCCCATCTGAAAAAGCATTTGAGTAGGAAAGACGACAATGCGCCTTATGAATATGAATCCTGATCTGGCCGTCATCGGCGGAGTGGGCTTCGCTCTGCCGGGGCAGGTTGATGAGGTGGAGACGGCCTATGGAAAAGTGCCCGTCGTTCGCTGCAATTGTGAGGGAAAAGAGATCGTCTTCATCTCCCGCCATGGAGATAACCATCTGCCCCCTCACAAAGTCAATTACCGGGCCATCATCTCCGCCGCCAGAATAGCAGGCGCAAGCGCAGTCATCTCCACCAACACTGTGGGCAGCATGACCGGGCATCCTATGGGCAGCATATTTTTGCCAAGCGACTTTGTGGAGTTCACCAAAAGCCGGCATAATACCTTCTTTGAAGAAAGAGCCGTTCATGTGGATATGGGCTGCCCCTACTGCCCGCATCTTCGCGGCTCATTGACTATCGCGGCCGGCTCGCTGGGCCAGACGGTGGGTGAGGGCGTCTATGTCTGTGCCGAGGGTCCCCATTTGGAGTCGCCCGCCCAGATCAGAATGATGCGCCTTTGCGGAGATGTGGTGGGCATGACCGGCTATCCTGAGGTAGTGCTGGCCAGGGAGGCTGGGCTTTGCTATGCATCGCTATGCATCGTCACCAATCCCGCAGCGGGAATGGCAGGCGGAAGCAACCTGGTCATCTCAGAGATCACCGATCTCATGAGAAAGAATCAGGAAATTGTGGCGGAGATAATCAAACTGGCTGCACAGGAAATTTCCGATAAGAGGTCATGCGGTTGCAGAGATGCGCTGGATGATGCGGCGTTCTAGCACAGCCAGGCCTAATTAAATCCATTTGTGAACTGCGGACCGTTCTTCGTGCCGATCAAGGCTTCGTGTGAGATTTAGCCGGACACTTTTTCACGCGAAGGCGCGAAGCCAAGAAAGTGTCATCAATAACTTTATATTAATTTAGGCAGTTAACTATTATCTATGTATTCCATACGACTTGCCGGATTGCTATCCTTCGTAGGAGCCTCGCAATTTCTCATCATCATGCTCATCAGTGAGGCGATCTATCCCGGCTACAGCATCTCCAAAAATATGATAAGCGATCTGGGTGTAGGCTCAACGGCGGGACTATTCAACAGCTCCATCATCTTACTGGGACTGTTGATAATTCTTTCTGCGATATCATTTCATTCCTTTCACAAAAATAAGATATTCACTATTTTAATGATCCTAACTGGAACGGGTGCGATGGGCGTAGGCTTTTTCCCGGAAACTATAAGACCTTACCACGAGATATTCGCCGGCATTACTTTTATATGCGGCGGATTATCTGAAATGCTGTCTTTTGTACTGATAAGATTTCCCATGTCTATCGCAGTAATCTTCCTGGGAGGACTTACGTTGGGCTCCCTGGTATTGTTTGTGCTTGGAGCCCACCTGGGGCTGGGGCCGGGCGGCATGGAGAGAATGATCGTCTATCCGGTGATCCTCTGGGGAGCCGGCTTTGGAGGATATCTGATGGCCTCAGAGCGAAGATAGTATTTACCTCTAGCAGATCATCGAGCCATCATCGATAATTGGTGGAAAATTATGCCCGAACTTCCTGAGGTGGAGATGGCTCGCAGGTATTTAGAGGCCACAGCGCTGCTCCAGACCATTCGGACGGCAGTGGTCAAAGACGAGCGCATCCTGGCTGGGGTATCGGCGACAGAATTAAAGAAGGCCCTATCCGGCAAGCAGTTTGAATGCGCTATACGCCACGGCAAGAGGCTCTTTTTGAAGCTGCATGATTCGCTCTGGCTGGCGCTTCACCTTGGCCTCACAGGAAGGCTGATCTATCTGGAAAGAGGGGCTATGGAGCCCAGTCACACCCGCCTGCTTATTTCCTTTGAAAACGACTGCATCCTGGCCTTCGATGACACCAGGATCTTCGGTGAGGTAGGCCTCGCGAAAAGCCCCCAAGCCTTCCTGGCGGAGCGAAAGGTCGGACCGGATGCCCTGCAGCTCGACCTTGATGGCTTTCTCAAGATCATGAAGGGCAGAAAAGGCCAGGTCAAACCTGCGCTGCTCAATCAGAAGCTTATCGCGGGCCTGGGCAATCTCTATGCGGATGAGGCTCTCTTTCAGTCGGGCATCTGTCCGAAGGCTAGCAGCCTGACAATAAAGCCGCTCACAACCCTCTTCTCATCCATCCAGGAGGTGTTGAAGACGGCTCTTGCAACTCATGCCGATCTCGAAAAGCTGCCCGATTCCTATCTCCTGCCTCATCGTCATCCCAAAGGAAGATGCCCCAGGGATGGTGCAAATCTCAGCCGCGAAAAGATTGGCGGGAGGACCAGCTACTACTGCCCTGAGCATCAAAAAATGAAGAAAAGTTAAGGATATATAGTACGAATCATGTATGATAACCGTCCGGCAGCTCTTGCAGAGATAATAGCTGCCGGCGGGGAAGGGTAGGAGAATGAAAGAAGAAGATGTTTCCTGCGATGTTATCGATCGGTCGGTGCTGGCCAGCCTCCGAGAGCTGCAGGATGTTGGGGACCCAGATATCATCGCCGAGGTGGGTGGCCTATTCATCAAGCATTCGCCTGACAAGGTTAACGCGATTATTCAGTCTGTGGAAAACGGGGACGCCAAGGGACTGCACATGGCTGCCCACAGCCTGAAATCCAGCAGTGCTTACGTGGGAGCGATGCACCTTTCGGCTCTGGCCAAGGAACTCGAGCTGATGGGGCGCTCCAATTCATTGCAAGGGGCGGCAGAGTTGGCGCAAAGGCTGAAAACGGAGTTCATGCTTGTCATGGCCGCTCTGGAAAAGGAGATCAATGAGCAAAGCAAAGAGCATTTGTGATCGCGTCTACGTCGTCGGTGGATCGGACCTTTCTGCGCCCGAAGACGCTTTCGTCTATCTTGTGGATGCCGGATCAGAGCTGGTGTTGGTCGATGCCGGAATAGGCTATGGCATAAGCAGAATCGAGGACAATATCCGGTCACTGGGATTTGAGCCGGCCGGAGTCTGGCACATAATCGCCACCCACTGCCATATCGATCACATCGGAGGGCTCTTCGCCTGGAAAGAGCGCTACGGCTGCAAGATAATCGCCCACGAGCTGGACCGGGCAGGAATTGAGGGAGAAAACAATTCACTTACTGCAGCCAGCATGTACGGTGTGGACTACAAACCGGTTAAAGTGGACAAGTTGCTCAAGGGTGAAGCGCAAGAACTCACCTTGGGCGATTTGCAGTTTAACTTCCTGCACACGCCCGGACACACGCCCGGCAGCATCTGCGTTTACATCGATACTAAAGACGGCCGGGTCTTATTCGGACAGGACATTCACGGGCCGTTCTCGCCTGCCTGGGGATCGGATCTAAAGAAGTGGCGCGTTTCCATGCAAAAGCTGCTGGCTTTGCGGGCGGATGTGCTCTGCGAGGGTCATGCAGGCATCTTTCGAGGGGACAAAGTAGGCAAGTACATCGAATCGTATTTGAAGAGATATGTATGAAAACAGCATCATGCTACTGAAAAAAGAGCAGCTCTGAGTGCTGCCCGAGCCGCCAGCCGGGCAAGGCGCACCGGCTCAGGCACTCGTCCGTCCTGTGTGAATTTATTGAGCAGAATTCTTGCTTCATCAGGCGTTGCCCCCCAGACCCGGACGAAGACCTGGTGGCCGGTCCGAAGATGGACACCCTGACGAACACCGAGCTTGCGGTAGAGGCGAAGCTTCTCATCAGGACTAGGGAAGTGCTCGCGAATATACTTTTCCAAGCCGGGAGATTCCTCGTAGGTGAGGCAGACCAAAGGCCTTTGTGTTTCTTCGAAGATCCTTTCTGGATCAATGATGTTGAACCAGCTCAAGGCCACGCCGCTTAAGATCAGAGCATTTACATCCGATCGGCTAAGTTGCCGGCAAAGGCTGAGCACCGCCTCTGTGCCATCGTCACCGCCCACGGTAGCATGGGCATAGGCCAGGCCGTCCACGCGCAGGTCAGCACGCATGACCACTCCGGCAATTGTAGAGGTGGGTCGAGAGCGTACAAAGCTCTCCGCTATCCCCAAAACGCGCAAAGCCGGCTTGTTGAGATGAAGAGACATGTATTCCTCCTTAATCCTGCCAGGCTTTCCCTGCCTTTTCCAGGACATCTCTCAGAGGCAAAGCCAGCTCTAAAATGGCCTCGATGGTCATAGGCTCGCCTGCAAAGGATACTGCGTACGATCCTGTCGGCTCGATGATGAGCATGGCAAGAGGCTTGATTTGAATTGTCTGGACCTTATCCCCACAGCCCCTAAGGACGGAGATTCTTGTCACGGGCCACATTGTTCTATCGCCCGCATTTATCTCCTTGCCTACCAATACCTGCGTATCCATCTCGGGAAGATAGATTTTCTCCATGATCACATCCACCCCAGCATCTCTTTCAAGAGCAGCCTGATCTCTCTTACCCGCAGGGCTTTGATCACAGCAAAGACGGGCGAGAGCAGTCTGGCCTCGATCTCGGCGATGAGCTCTCCCTCCAGCCGCTCTCCCTCAAACCATGGATTGATGGAGATATTGGCCGAAAAGGTGCCGAACGCTGATGCCAAAAACCAGAGGTATCCGCTGATAATAGCAGTTTGGGCAGGGTCGCTCAGGCCAAAGCATAAGCAACAAGAGCTCTTCTTAAAGCGAATGGATTTGAGCAGATCCCAGAGAATCTTCGCCAGGGGAGGAGCGGCATCAATCAGAGACGAAACACTGGGATGATGAGTGGCATCTGTCGTCTCACTTCTTTCGCGTCCCTCACTTTTTCCATCAAGTTCGTTCTCATTGGCTGTAGCTATCTTCTTACCAGTGGTCTTATTCTCATCAACGGCTCGCTCCTCCTTTCCGGCTTCTTTCTTCCGGATAGAGATCAGCAAATCGTCGGCTGACCGGGGCGAAATCTCCACCTTCCTCAAAGCTATCCCCAGCCAGGCCAGCTTAATACTACCGCATACCAGCGGTCCATTCTTGCCGATATTCAGGGAGAGATTAAATGGAGCAAGGAGAAGGATGCCCAAAAGAATTATTAAAAGTAAAATAAACATAATAGCGAGATAGGAAAACTGCATCCTTAAAGCCTCAATCTGGCAGCTATTCCACCTTGATGGCAACCATATCATCCGTTCTTTTCTCTCGCATCTTCTTATGGCCTATCATCTTCTCCATAAGATCATAAGCGACGTCGGATAACGATTCCCCAGCTGGCGAGAGGACCACAACCTTCACGCCTTCAGGGCCATTGATTCCTTTGAATATGATCAGGACAGCGAATGGAAAGACACCCACTCCCCCACCGGCTGCATGCCTCTCCAGGCCATCTTTTTTCACGTTCTCGCCTGTTTGGCTCATGTTGGTGCCAAAGCCCATGCTCATCTTGGCGATGGGTATTATGATCTTATCCTCCAGCTCTATCGGCTCGCAAATTAGTTGGGCCGAGAGAGACTTGAATAGTTGCTCAAGAGCGGCTCCATTGGCATCAACGCCTGGCATCTATATCTCCTTTAATAACTAAAGTCACTTTATATTTACACTTTTCTGCCCAAAACGGCAAACACTTTCGCTGAAAAGAAATCGTAAAAGAATGAGGCCCCTAATATTTTCCTAATAATTTTGCTAAGCTTGCATGCATGGTATGGATATTCAGGCCGCGACTTAGATACATCATAGGGCATTTTCCAAAAATGCACTGCATTTGCAGCTGTGCGCATTTCCCTTCAGCCTGAACGGTCTGTGTCCTCCAGTGAATCCAGCATTTCTTAATGCCCGTCTTTTTCAGCTCAACAATTGCACTCTCAGTTCTTTCCTTTTTCAACCCGATAATAGCACAATCGAGATCTGACGGAAGATCCAAGATACTGCCCTTCGTCCTTTGATCTGGGCGATCCGACAGATCAACAACATAAACTCTCTTTCCTCTCCGCACTAATTCGTCTATTGTCAATTTCATGGCCGGTTTTGTCTTATCAGTGACGACTGCAAAGCTGTTATTTTCCCAGAATGACTCTTGCTCCAGCATACGCACCACTTCGTTCATTGTGATATGGACCCAAAGTATAAAAATAATGCCGCAAATGACTGTGAGATAGATAAGTATTAAGAAAAAGAGCATCACAGGAAAAGCAACAAATGGTTGCAACGCGAAAATCATCGGAAAATGTCTGAGGATCTCTCAGGGAAAGGGTAATAGATGAGAAAGTCTAAAATATGGCCAATAGGAGAACTCATATGGTTCTGAAAGTAGAAATCAAGGATAACAAGCTCTTCATAGAAATTGACCTGGAAAAACCAACCCCATCGTCATCCGGTAAAACCCTCGTTGTTGCAAGTACACATGGGAATATCGTTACCAGCGCTAGAGTTGATGATAAGCCGATCACCATCGGATTGAATGCTTATATTAAGCCTTGAGAATCCAATCAGTGGTATTTCACGCCAGGAGATAAAATTTGGGACTATAAGCGGTATAAGTGGCAATATCATCATCTTCTCATCAATTACGGACAGGACGGGACGAAGACCTAACGCCGGAGCGAAGCTTGCGTGAAATGCGAGCGGATAGCGAGCTAGTTAGGCTTCGTGTAGGCGGAGGGCGAGTCAGACCCTATGAGTATAAGACGATAATAACATCTTTACTTTTCCCGCGGGCATGGCGGAGAATGCGCCAAAGGACTCAGCTTATGTTGGTCCGAGCGATCCAACAGTGAACCCTTGGCTGCCTTCAGAGCTGATGATCATGGGCATTCCCATTGCCCTTAGGCAGCAGATGGCAGCAGACTTATTTGTAGAAATAGATTTTGGAGAGAAGAGATAATGCAGATTACAGATCACATTCATGCCCTGAAGATCCCTTTTCAGATAACCGATCCATCCGGTAAGAGAATTGACAGATTCGTTTACGTCTTTCTTATTTACGGGAAAAAGATTTGCCTTATCGACAGCGGCGTAGCCGGATCTGAGAAGATCATTCTGGAATATCTGGAAAGGACCGGCAGAAGCCCGCAGGAGATCTCCCTGCTCATTCTCACTCATGCTCATCCCGATCACATTGGATCCGCCGCAGCCATCAAACGCATCTCCAGCTGCACGCTGGCCGCTCACGCTGCCGAAAAAGCATGGATCGAAGACGTATCTCTGCAGGCAAAGGAGCGGCCCGTTCCCGGCTTTTTTACCCTGGTGGGCGGATCGGTCCAGGTCGACTGCATACTGAAAGAGGGAGATTTCCTGCATTTGGAGGGAGGCCCTCTTTTACGGGTGATGCACACTCCCGGCCACTCTCCCGGCTCCCTCTCCCTGTGGCTGGCTGAAGAGGGCGCTCTCTTCACTGCGGATGCTGTTCCCATTGCAGGAGATATACCCATCTATCAGGACATCCTGGCATCCGTCCGCTCAGTGCAAAGGCTTGCTTCTATCCCGCAAATCAAGCTCCTTCTGGCGGCCTGGGATGATCCGCGCCCTGGCAAGGAAGCCTACCGCATCATGGATGAAGGGCTGCAATATCTGCAGCGTATCCACAGCAGCGTTCTCAAAGCGGCGGAAGAGAATCCGGCTCTGCGAGAGCAGGACAGCATGCAGCTATGCCGGAGAGTTCTAGTGGAGCTGGGCCTGCCCCCGGTCATGGCCAATCCTCTGGTAGCATTATCTTTTCAGGCCAGCTTGAGAAAAGAGGTGCGCAATCAAGAGAATATCCTAATCTATGAAGACGAGGAAAAAATTGTCTGGCTCAAGGATCGTGAAGCTCTGGCCAGGATGGATTACGTGCGGGAGAGATGGTTGCTCTGCCCACTTCGTACCGGTCCGGTTAAAGCTACGCCGGGCGAGATGCTCATCGGCTATGCCGTTTTGAAGAAGACTACTGCCAAAACCGATGAAAAGGGCTTTTGCAGAAGGATCTTCACCCTGCGGCCCGAGGATCGATTCTGCGATCCCATGGGTATTTTCCGAGATTCTATGCCGCCGGAAGCGGTCGATCCGCTCTTGGTAGAGGCAGGAAAGCCCAGCCGAAGAATAACAAGATAAAAAATTAGAGGGAAGAATGATAGTAATAAGGAGACATGGAGATACTTGATGCCAGTTAGGCTACGCATTGCCACCTTCAACCTCATGAACCTGGACGACCGGCACGACCAATATCCAAGCCTTGAGGAACGCATACCCATCCTGCGACCCCAGTTGGTTCGCCTGGATGCAGACATTCTCTGTTTGCAGGAGGTCGGCGGCCAGCGTGGACAAAGCAGAAAGATGCGCTTGGATGCCATGAACCGCCTGCTGGAATGCACGCCTTACGAGGGCTACAAGAGAGTCACTACCATCGACCCGGCCACAAAAGGGGTCTTTGATCATCACAACCTGGTAATCCTCAGCCGCTACGATATTGTGGAGCACGACCAGTATCTGCATGAGTATGCTCCCTCGCCGCGCTACAAGAAAGTCACTGCTCTGCCTGAGGAGAGCGAGGCGAAAGAGATCTCCTGGGAGAGGCCCATCTTGCACGCTAAAATAAAGCTGCCCAACAACATGGTGGTGGATGTGATCAATCTGCATCTCAAGAGCCGCCGGCCCACCAATATCCAGGGGCACAAGCTTAACGAGAGAACCTGGAAGACAGCCTCGGGCTGGGCGGAGGGCGTTTTTATCTCCAGCATGAAACGCATCGGTCAGGCGCTGGAGACGCGCATTCTCATTGACAAACTATTCGACGTAGATCCGTGCGCCCTCATCGCCGTCTGCGGGGATTTCAATGAGGAGTTTGATGAGGTTTCCATTGAAGCCATCCGTGGCGACGTGGAGAACACAGGCAACATGGACCTGGCCATGCGGGTCATGGTGCCCACTGAGAGAAACATCCCAGAGCCGGCGCGCTACTCGCTGCTGCATAACGGCAAGGGCAAGATGCTCGACCACATTTTGGTCTCCAGGACCATGCTGGCCTACTTCCGGGGCTCCGAAGTGCATAACGAGCTATTGCACGACGAGTCCATAGTCTTCGCCTCCAGGATCTTCTATCCCGAGTCGGATCACGCTCCGGTGATCGCCCGCTTCGAGATGCCGGAGACGAAGATCAAGTGGTCCACGGAAACGGACGGGAAGGAGAAGGGCATCAGTTGCATCAAGAACGGGAAGGGGAAGTGCCGGTAGCGAGCGCATCTCATGATTTCGGTTGATATTTCCCATTAACTAGATAATCAAGCGCTTCAATATGGGAATAAAGGTTCCATCCTCAAAAATATTCGGGGATTATTATGGCAAGTCAGCCTAAAGCATGATCGAACCATATCGATTGATTCTATCAAGAGTCCTGCCAACAGCATCTTCATTAAAATCTGTTGAAACAACTCCGGGATGAAAAAGGCGTTCCAGCGCAAGATTCTCGAAATAGCTTGGAAATATGTACAGCCTTCGCTCAACGAAACCCAAACCGTTGATTATCAATGCCTTTATTATTTCAGAATGGCTCAGCTTGCATTCGCGAGTCTTCAGAATCAATCCATCAATCAATTCAGAAATGCCCAAAGCATCGAAGATTGCTGCAACTAATCCAAGATGATCAAGCGACAAAGTTGATAATTTCATTTTGGCCCCTTCGAATCCCTTTGGGGCTAAGAAAACATGGCAGCATAAAAATGTTTCACAAAATTAAGGCTACCTGCGGGATGTGGGTTCTATGGTTAATATTAAGGATATTCCTGCAGAGGTGCGCTGGGAGATTGCCACCAAGGCTGCAAATAGCCAATCGGTAGTCTATGACATGCTCGTTAGGTAGATTATCGGCGATAAGATCGATGATATCTGGAATGTGATAATGACAGAAGGAGGCAAGGAATCAAAGAATTTAGCGGAATCATTTGGCCTTGTCGCGAGCAATGCTGTAGAAATAGAGAGCACTTTGAATATCATCTCCACCATAATTCTGGGGCCTGAGCTTAGGGGCGAGATCTTGGAGGCCAATGAGGAAAGGATTATCGGCAAAATGACCGGCTGTCCGATGCTCAATGCTCACCGGAACATCGGGCATGAGCCGATTGGAACTCATGCTCACTGCCAGGCCTTTTGCCAAAACTCAGTCGAAAGCCTAAATCCGCGGTATACCATGAGATACACAAAGAGGATGTGCACCGGCGATCCCCATTGCGAGTACGTTATTGAGCTTAAGAGGTAGCCGGCTAAGAGCAGTACGAGGACAGGACCCGGCTTATCGCTTCTAAAAGGGATATAATAACAGAAAAGACTCATCCGCGCGCCGCGAAAGTGATTTGCCCATTGGCTGACCAAGAGGTATTAATAATCTCGATAGAAAAGTCATCTGCATGAAGACAATTATAATTCTTGTAAGCCTGTTGACAGCCGTCTCTCTGGCTGCAGCGATTGCCCCGGAACAACAAGCCACTGTAGATGGCCTGCGCCTGTCCTTCCAACTCGGCCAGGCATACGACAAAGCCATCCAGGGTCAGGATGTCCCGGCTTTCAATGCCCTGGTCGATCAGTGGAATGCATGGGTCGTCAAGAACCTTGGAAATGACACTGCTTTACTCATGGCAAAGATGACTGTGCCAGTCAACTTGCAAAAGCCATATATCGCTGCCGGAAACAATACAACAAGCAAGGGCATAACCCATGATATAAATGGCGACGGAGCGAAATATACTACCAACGATGTCAATCTCATGTCGGACGCAGCCATAGCAAAATATGCGGCATCTGAACAAGGAAAAGCCCAGGGTGCAGATTTCCTTGGCGGAGTCTAAACCGCAAGACAATTGCATTGGCAGCTACATTATTTTTTCCGCTCCTTGTGATGTTTTCGCCAACTCATTATCTTTTCCTTTTAAGACATAGCTGTGATACTACCCACATCCCGCACGTCTCCCTTCAGACATAGTATTTTTCGCATTCCTGACCTAGCAACTTTATAATTTTAAGTTGATCATCATTTAAATAAATAACCTCTCGCTGAATTGCACCCTTGAATTCAAAGATGGCCTCGTTGAGATTCCTGAATTTCTGGAATATCCATTTTAGTGTTGGACGCGCCGTGGACTTGCCAAGCTGATTCAACACGGTTTCGCTATATTACTTCAATTGGCTCCTCGCGGATTCATGTGGGTAAATTTAATTGTAGTTTTCCGAGCATAAGATATATAATTAGTATTAGATTATTCGTTGTTTTGAATCCACTTGCACAGCTCTTTGCCGACTGAACCATACGATTTATTCCTTCCAAAACGCCATTCGATATTTTGGGTTCTGCATAAATGACTTCATAGACTGCCTTAGAGATTGCAGCCTGGATGCACTCGCAGAACATATAGAATTAAATGCTACGCCTTGAGATTTAACTTTATCTCAGAATCTTAATCTCTAAAAATCACCGAGCTTTCCGGCTTTGGATTGGCCAGCAGGCGCTCGCCATCCCGGCTGCGTTGCTGGTGGCGGCCAGGGCGGACCCGGTGCCCGGCAAGTGATCGTGCGAGGGGGCAGGATTTTAGGGAAGCAAAGTCTCCGGTTTGCTATTATTATTTGTTGATAATTATAGCCTAACAACTAACGATCCCACCACAAAAGTCAAAGAGTGCACAGAGGACGCACAGAAAGACAATTATTGCCACACCCATTTAACTTATTGATGAGTGCAACAGCAAGCACTCCCGGTTTAAGTAGTCCTATGGGCGCTCGCTCATGGGCGCGGGAGCATGTACGGGCGGGGACGCGGCGGTCGGCCCGTCCCCGGTTGTGCCATTGAGCCAGGTGGCCGAAGATATCGGCAGCCTGATGGAATGGAAGCTCTTGGGATTGATCGTGCCGATGTCTCGGTAGGGAATGAGGAAGGCAGGAATTGCCCATAACTTCAATCCCAGATATCCATATCGATTATCTCATCAGCGATCTTTTTATCTATTGCCATCTCTCCATGGAATTTATTCCCAGGTTTCGCTGAACTTTGATCTGCACCTCTTCACCCTCATTCAAATGCAGATCTTGATAGGGCTTGAGGACCTTATTCTCATATTTAGCCCGGACTGTCACACTCATCTAAATTCACCACACTAGATTTCGTCCTAAAAAAGGCAACGCAGAGAATGGTCTAATAAGCCTTTTATCTTGTCCGGCAGATCTTCTTTTTCATGCCATCCCTTTCCATTCATGCCGGCGGCCTGCAGCTCAATAATCCGATACTGCTGGCAGCAGGCATCCTGGGCACCACCGGTGCCTCTCTCTGCCGTGCCGCAAGAGCCGGCGCAGGCGGCGTGGTCACCAAATCAGTAGGATCATTGCCGCGAGAGGGCCACCCCGGCCCTACTATTGTTCATGTAGACGGTGGTCTTCTTAATGCCATGGGACTGCCCAATCCGTCTTACAAAGACTTTCAGGACGAGATCGATAAGGCGCGCGAGAGCAAGGTGCCCGTCATCGCCAGCATCTTTGGATCTTTTGCAGCAGAATTCGCTCAGATCGCCCGCAGCCTGAAGGCTGACGCCTTCGAGCTAAACCTCTCCTGCCCTCATGCCGAAAAATACGGTAGCGAGCTGGGTCGTTATCCCGATCTGGTGGAATCGGTTACGGGAGCCGTGAAGGCTGCCTCGAACGTGCCTGTCTGGGTCAAGCTGACTCCCAACACGGCTGATATCGTCGAGCTGGGCTTGGCGGCGCAGCGGGGCGGGGCAGATGCCATTGTGGCCATAAACACACTCAAGGCTATGGCCATTGATATCGAGACCGGCTATCCCATCCTGGGCAACCGCTTTGGCGGCCTGTCAGGTCCGGCTATCAAACCTGTGGCTGTGCGCTGCGTCTACGAGCTGGCCGGCCGCCTGGAAATTCCGGTGATCGGTGTAGGCGGAGTCTCCACCTGGGAGGACGCTGTGGAGATGATTATGGCCGGAGCTTCGGCTGTGCAGGTGGGAACAGCTCTTCTCAGGGGCTACGGCGTCTTCGAGGAGATCACAACCGGCCTGTCCCGCTACCTGGAAAGAAAATCGATGACACTAGAGGATCTCTGCGGCCTGGCCGGGAAGGAGAAGCTTCAATGAGACCCATAAACTCAGTAATACAAGAAGTGCGCTCGGAGGCTCCTCTCATCAGAACCTTCCGGCTGGATAGAAACCTGGACCCAACGCCAGGGCAGTACGTCATGGTCTGGATCAGAGGTGTGGATGAGATTCCCATGAGCTTCTCGGGCCCAGATACCATAACGGTTCAGTCGGTAGGTGAAGCCTCAGCAGCGCTCTTCGCCTTAGGTGCTGGAAGGACCGTCGGCCTGCGCGGGCCTCTGGGGAATGGCTTTGTCCTGCGGGGCAAGAGAGTTCTGCTCATCGGCGGAGGGGTGGGCACTGCCCCTCTGGCTTTTCTGGGGGAACAGGCTAAAGGGGCAGGCTATGAAGTAGCCAGTCTGCTAGGCTTTCGATCAAGAGATGACCTAATCTTCCAGGATAGGTTTGAGGCTCTGGGAGAAACGATTATCACCACTGATGACGGCTCCCTGGGCATACAAGGTCGCGTTGCATCCGGGCTAAAAGAGCTGAACCTGTATGATTACGATCAGATCTACCTCTGCGGTCCGGAGATGATGATGTGGGATATAATCTCCCGAACACGAGAGCATGCCCAAAAGACCCAGGCCTGCATCAACCGCTATTTCAAATGCGCGGCAGGCATCTGCGGTTCTTGCTGCCTGGATCCGGATGGCCTGCGGGTCTGTGTGGAAGGGCCGGTGATCATGGCCGACCGATTGGCGGAGAGCGAATTTGGGCGATACCGACGGGGTCCCACCGGCAGCAAGGGTCCATGTCGGGGATAAAATGAGTAAATGGGGAAAAAAGTATGATAGTCAGATTCATGCTGGATGGAGTGGTCAGAGGGGGATCGTACAGCAAGGAGAATGGCATAATCTCCGGTGGAGAGGTGCTGGGATTGGATGGATTATTCCTTCTGCCTCCTTGCCAGCCTACAAAGATCGTCTGCGTGGGTTTAAATTATACAAAGCATGCCGAGGAGCTGAAGATGCCGCTTCCCGAGGAGCCCATTCTCTTCTTAAAGCCTCCTTCCTCAGTCCTGCAGCCGGAAGGGCATATCATCTATCCCTCCTCCAGCTCGCAGGTGGACTACGAAGGCGAGCTGGCTGTAGTTATCGGAAAGCGCTGCAAGAATGCGAAGGCAGAAGATGCTGAGCAGTACATCATGGGCTACACCTGCTTTAACGATGTGACGGCCCGAGATCTGCAACGCAAGGACGGCCAGTGGACGCGGGCCAAGAGCTTCGACACCTTTGCTCCTTTCGGCCCATGGATCGGCAGGATCGATCCCTCCAATGCAGATATCCAGACGCGAGTTAATGGAAAAGTTGTGCAGAAGTCGAACACCTCCGACCTGATCTTCGATGTGCCGAAATTGGTGCAGTTCATAAGCGGCGTCATGACCCTTGAGCCGGGCGATGTGATTGCCACGGGTACGCCTCCGGGAGTAGGACCGCTGAAAAAAGGAGATGCTGTGGAAGTGGAGATCCAAGGTATTGGGACTCTGAGGAACTTTGTGGTGTAGGTGAGTGGGGGTGCCCGGGTGGATCGGCCATGCGAAAGCTGCAACTCGGGAAAGCATCAACCGATTGAGGAAAAAACCAAATAGCTTGCAGATGCAAATTAAGTATGACTACTATGAAGCTGAAAGTTAAGATTACCGGTCCTAAAGTCCATGGGGTAGGCTTTAGACCATATCTTACTGAGTTGGCTATGCGTTAGGCACTCAGAGGCTTTGAAGTCTACAATGATGATGAAGAAGGGCAACAGGTTGTAATTGTCCTGGTTGAAGGCGATGAACAAAGAATAGCGAAGTTCTATAATTCAGCCGTGAAGGAACAGCCACAGCTCGACGCTGTGGATAATGTGAAATCCGAGGACTTCGCCGACGATATCACGCCATTGTGGCAATTTGCATCGATAAACACGGCATCTCAAGTGAATAAGGCCATACCACTTCTTTTAGCGGTGAAAGATAATACCGACGCAATTCCCCAGGAACTGGAAGAAATCAAAGGCATGAGGGAAGATATTCAACCCGGATATGGGATGCATTTCCGGCAGATACAATCCGATGTCAGAGCTATAAAGGAACGACTGGGGATGCTTTGAGCTTGCCGCTCATCCAGAAAGAAGCCAGGGAAAGAGCTGGTGGCAGTTCTGGAAATGATGGATACAAGATGGATATCAATTCAACTTTGGAGCCAACCATAAAGGCTCTATCAGCTTTGCTACCTCCACCCGGCTGCGGTCAGTTACAGTGGCGACGGAAGGCCCGCCTTGCGGAGCAGACTCATGGGCCGGCAGATGTCTCGGAAACAACCAAATAGCTTGCCGATGCATATCAAGTATGACATGAAGCAGCAAGCCAAGATCACCGGTCCCAAAGTGCATGATGTGGGCTATCGCATATTCCTTATGGAAGCTGCATTGGATTGCGGGGTGATGAGAATTTCTGCCTGCTGGTGGGAAGAAGACAGCTCGCAAGTTGTCGTCTGCCTGGATGAGGGAGATGAGGCAAGAATCGCCGCCTTCAAGAAGTTCATAGAGAGCCATAAGCCGGTAAAAGCTGAGGTATCGGATATCACTTGGGAAGATTACGATGGCGATGTGATTGCCGCAGGCACACCTCCAGGTGTGGGGCCGCTGAAAAAAGGAGATGCGGTGGAAGTGGAGATCGAAGGGATTGGGACTCTGAGGAACTTTGAGATAAGAAGATTAATGAACACCTAATAGATAATAGCCATTAATGAGCAAGAAGGATGCACTGCCTGGTTTTCATCTTCTGGCCAAGCCCACAGGTGCATTATGTAATTTGAGCTGCAAGTACTGCTTCTTTCTATCCAAGAAGAATCTCTATCCAGGCAGCAGTTTCAGAATGTCGGATGAGCTTCTCGAGACCTATATTCGCCAATACATTGAAGCTCAGAAGATTCCCCAGGCCACCATTGCCTGGCAGGGCGGCGAGCCGACACTGATGGGACTTGATTTTTTTAGGAGATCAATTCAATATGAGCATAAATATAAGCGCCCGAAAATGCAGATCCAGAACACCATGCAGACCAATGGTATCCTTCTTGACGATGAATGGTGCGAATTCTTCCACGAGAACAACTTCCTCATCGGCCTGAGCCTGGACGGGCCGAGAGAGCTTCATGATGCCTACCGGGTGGATAAAGCCGGCAATCCTACCTTTGACCGGGTAATGAAAGCTGCCCGGCTGCTCCGAAAGCACAAGGTAGAATACAATATCCTGACCACAGTTCATGCCGCCAATGCCGATTTTCCCTTAGAGGTCTACCGTTTTCTCAGAGATGAGGTCAAGACGAATTTCATCCAGTTCATTCCCATAGTAGAGAGGGATAATGATACCGGCTTTCAGGAGGGCGATTCGGTCACGGATCGCAGCGTCAAGGCCGAGCAGTATGGCCGCTTCCTGATCTCCATCTTCGATGAATGGGTGCGCAGGGACGTGGGCAAGACCTTTGTGCAGATCTTTGATGTAGCTCTGGCCGCCTGGTCAGGGGTGCCTCCCGGCATCTGCGCTTTCTCAGAGACCTGCGGAACAGCCATGGCCATGGAGCATAATGGCGATATGTACTCTTGCGATCACTTTGTGGAACCCCGGCACCTGCTGGGCAATATTAATGAGAAGGAGATGTCCCAGCTAGCCGGCTCCCGCAAGCAGCGCAAGTTTGGCCGAGATAAGTTCGATACCCTGCCCGCATACTGCCGCCGCTGTGAGGTTCTCTTCGTCTGCAACGGCGAATGCCCCAAGAACCGGTTCATCAAAACGCCGGACGGTGAAACCGGTCTTAATTATCTGTGTGTGGGCTACAGGATTTTCTTCAGACACATCGATGGTCCTATGCGGTTTATGGCCCAAGAGCTTCGCCAGGGCCGGGCACCTGCTAATATTATGAACTATATGAAAAATGGTCAGATATCGCATATGGTTGTCAAACCGGGCAGAAACGATCCCTGTCCATGCGGCAGCGGACTGAAGTACAAAAAGTGCCACGGCCAGGCCGGATAAAAACAGGTAGCGTGCCGAGTTTTCTGTAAAATTTCTGGCCCCATATCCACAGCAGGAAATATGGAAAAGTTCTACAAGATAGCTCCAATTTCACCTTAGGCAGCGTCTTATACTTGCAGAGATGAATGTGGTTGAGGAAAGAAATGGAACAATGCGTTTTTTGTGGCAGTTTTAAAGCTGCGGGACGGTTCGTCGTCCCTGGTAAATGGATATGCTGTTCGTGTGTAACTCGTTTTGAAGAGCCGTTGGACTGGAATCCAGTGGGCTGCTCTGCATAAGGCGCGCGCCGTGCTGAAAACACGTATCCCCTGAGATGGGGAGGCCTTTATGATCATCACCTTTTTGGAAATACTATCATATTTATAATCATGCAGATGCAATAGATCCACATGTCAACGTCAACGATAATTGGCTGCGATGGTCGTCTGATTTCTGGCCGATTTCTTCTCGGCCCAGCAGGCTTAACCCTCGATATCTCGAAGCGTCATGCGCATTTCATAGACCCCGTCCTCACTTCTCTTTTCCGTATCAAATCCCATATTTTTAAAGAGATTGAGCATCGACTTATTTTCAACCAAGACCTCGGCAGTGAAATACAACAAGCCTCTCCGCCTGGCCAGGCGAGTGAGATAGGCGAGCAGATCGTGGCCTATGCCCATATTTTGATATTCATCCTTTACTACCAGAGCAACCTCAGCAGTATGCATCATCTTATTTATTTCATATTGTCCAATGGCGGCGATAGTTTCCCTGCTATCGCCCTCAACAATGGCCAGGATCATCATACGATTAGCATAGTCCACTATCCCGAAATCTTGTAACCGCTCATGGGGCATATCCATCCGAACTGACATGAACCTCTTGTACATGCTCTCATTGGAAAGGGCATAGAAAAAATCCTTCATCAAGGGCTCGTCTCCGATCTTAACCGGCCTGAGGAGAATGTGCAGCCCGCTTCTGGTTGTCCTGAATGTCTCTAGAGCCTCCGGATACACTCCATTCGGCCCGGATACGAACGCTTGATCCTTGTAGATGAGCAGAAGCTTCCTAGCCTCATCGATGAGCCAGGGACGAAATTTGGGATGAGCAATAGCAATAAGATCCATGGCGCGTTCCCTGATGTTCTTGCCGTGCAGATATGCTATGCCGTACTCAGTTACTACATAATGCACATCTCCTCTGGTAAAGGTCACACCCGTCCCCTCACGCAGGGTGGGCACTATCCGCGAAATGGAGTCGTTGATGGCGGTTGAGGGGAGAGCCAAAATGCTCTTTCCGCCCGGCGCAAGCGCTGCACCTCTCATGAAATCCGCCTGACCACCGATGCCGAAGTAGAATGTCCCGGCCAGAGATTCTGCCGTGGCCTGGCCGGTTAAATCAATCTCCATGGCGCTGTTGATGGCCGTCATCAGCTTGTTCTTGGCAATGATCAATGGATTGTTGACATAATCGATGGTCTTAAATGAAACTGTTGGATTCTCATCCAGAAACTCGTAAGTCTCCTTTTTGCCCATGCAATAGGATGCTACCGTCTTTCCCGTATCTATGGACTTTTTGCTGTTATCAACCACACCTTTTTGCATCAAATCAATGATGCCGTCACTTAAGAGCTCAGTGTGTACTCCGAGATGCTTTTTCTCACCAAGATATGCGACCGCAGCATTGGGTATGATGCCATATCCAACCTGCAGCGTTGATTCGTCCTCGATGATCCTGGCAACATATTTGCCGATCGCTTTGATGCTGTCTCCCGGGTCTTCTACCTTATATTCCAGCAATGGTTCATCGTGAGGAATAATGAAATCTACATCTTTTATATTTATGAAGCCGTCACCCTGGGTACGAGGCATATGGGTGTTTATCTGGGCCACGATCAGCGATGCCTTCTGGGTGGCAGCCTTCACAATATCTACGCTTATTCCCAGGCTCATATATCCGTGTTTATCGGGAGGAGAGGTCTGGATTAACGCTACGTCTATTGGTATGATCTCTCTTCGAAAGAGGCCGGGAACGGCGGAGAGTGATATCGGCGTGTAGTCTGCAGCGCCTCTATTGATTGCATTTCTCGTGCCTTCGCTTATGAAGAATGAATCGATCCGAAAGTTGTCGCGAAATTTTTCATCCATGTAGGGAGCAGCGCCCACTGTCCATACGTGAATGATCTCGATACCGAAAAACGCTTTGGGATTGCTGCTGACATAGTTAACCAGAGCCCAAGACAGATATTGGGGTTCGCCACAGCCAGTACCTATGAAGATTTTATCGCCTGCATGAATATGGCCGAATATCTCTCCGTCTGTGGCGAACTTCTCAGGCCAGGTCTTCCTTAAATCTTCTAACTGATTGCAGATCTCCATTGTCTCCACCGGGTATCAACTTTGCGGATCGCAGGGTTAAATAGGACTTTCCGCAAAATAAATCGAGGAAAGCCTGGTTCGATTAGGTAAGTTAATATGATCTCTTTGATATAAATGGTTTTGCATCGAAAAAGGATAGAGACGGGCCAGGGGTATTGATGCGGAGGGATTTTCTCCGGATATTTTTTCTTAGCCCATCTGTCATCCGGTCCTATCAGAGCTCAAGCGTGAGCACAAGCCTCATCTGTGTGCCTCTATTGGGAATGGTGGTCCAGTAGCAGCCTTTCTTTATAGTCTCGGCATGAGATTCGTCCAGGAACTCATAGGCTTCGTAGCCAGTTCTCTGCATGCTCATTCTATCGAAGAGCCTTAAAAGCTCGGGATAATCCTGGTACAAGGAAGAGCTTCTATTGAATAATGCCTGGGTGGGGTCAGTATCGAACAGAATTGTTGCATCATCTGCCTTGCACACCCATATATTGGAGTCTCCCGCCGGCTGAAACGGCTTCAGGACACTTCCAAAAAACCGGCTGCTATTGAACATTAGGCTGACAGTCCCTATGAATATTCCATTACTGTCAAAGACCGGCATCTCTGAATCGATTGCTTGCAATCCTTCGACTGCCTTTATGAAATGGAAACCCGAATGCATTCTTGTATTGATTGTGTTATTCACATGCTCCTGCCCTTTCAAGTTCGCTCCCTTCACGCTTTCAAAAGACATGGGCTCGACCTCACGCACTGTGCCTTTGGCATCAATAGTTATGCAATCAATTACAGACGCATCCGCCTTCGTGAGGTTCGACAGAACTATTCGAGCTGCCGGCCCATCTATGCCTGTTTCTGAGAGAGCGAGGCTGGCATCGACCAGGGCTGTCTCGATTCTGGAGAGGTTGGAGTTCACGGCATCAGAGGCAGAGAGCAATCTCCACAATTGCTCGCCGTCTGTCGTCTGCGGCCCAAAGCTCGCTCCAGCCGATGCCCATGCGGTACAATTCGTCCCCAAAGCGATCATGAGGACCAGGAGAAATCCTATTCTCAGGCTTTTCTTATTATTCATAATCTCACCACTGCCTTGCATATACGGGATTAGTCAATTATCTTCTCCCTGGAATGGCGATGACGTTGTAGCCCGTAGCCCACTGTTATGGCTAATGCCACAAGTATCACCATGCCCGGCTGCTTTTTGCGAAATTCAGTCTCCGGGTCCACAAAGAATGGATAGCCTCCATAGAAGTAGAATGCTGAGGAGAGTAAGAAAAGGATGGTATCGAGCCGTAAGGCTGGAAGTGATATCCAAAGAATTGCTGCACATGATGAGAGAGCATGAGCACCGGCCCGGTAAGAATGAGTGAGAAGATCATCCGTCGCTTGAAATCAGCCTGCATGCCCTGATGGCCCTGGTCTGCATGGCTATGCCAGGTAATGACGGGAGTGCTTCATCTGAGACTTGCCTTTGTCTGTTACAATATTTATAGATTCACAATGATTATATCAAAATTGGTAAGTATAACCGTAATAATCATATAGTCAATTGATTAGGATATGCTTACTACCATGAACCCACCAATAATCCAACTCAGAAAATCCATCGCCCTTCTGCAGGTAAGCATGAACAGAATCATGGGCAAGGATAAGGGAAAGAAAGACGAGATATCCTCTATAGGCATATCTATTCTCCACTTCTCATACCATCGAAAAATGAGAATGAGCGATATTGCCAGAATTCATAACGTTAGCAAGAGCACGGCCACAGATTATATCGACAACCTGGAAAGGCGGGGTTATGTACGCAGAATGAAAAGTGAAGACGACTTAAGGGATGTCTTCATTGAGCCTACCAGCAAGGGCCGGAAATGGGTCGAAGGAATGAATCAAATGATTCACGATTATATTCATGAGGGGCTTTCCCGACTCGACACGGAAGAGCAGCATCAATTCATAGCCCTTTTGTCTAAATTTGTTGGAATCTCGGACGACATTCCCTACGATAAGGTGATGGAGAATCTGATGAAGCGTCCAATAACCGCGGACGGAAATGGCTCGAAATCGGCTTCGATAAATTCGGTCATGAAACCGGGGGATGATTCGCGCAATGATTGAATCAGATAGAGAAAACGAGAGCCATGAGATCGATAAAATGGACACCCGCGGCCAACAGGCGTGGAGAGGGCACCCCCATCGATACCCGATATTGTTGGTGATTCTCATTGGTATATTTATGTTCGTGGTTGACGCAGTAGTGGTAAGCGTCGCCCTTCCTACAATAACAACCCACTTTCATGCCAGCGTAGCTCTGGCCCAGTGGATAATAACAGCTTACCTAATCTCTATCACAAGCCTACTTCTCATCTGCGGCAGGATCTCAGAATATATCGGAAGACCCAGGATGTTCCTGGCAGGTATCATCCTATTTACACTCAGCTCTCTCGGCTGTGGAATCTCCTCATGCCTTTCCATGCTTATTCTCTTCAGAATTCTTCAGGCAGCTGGTGGGGCCATGGCCTTTTCTATCAGTGCAGCCATGATCTTTCAGACCTTTCCCAAGGGTGAGCTGGGAAGAGCTATGGGATATATCGGGTCCACGATTGCAGCAGGAAGCATTGCCGGACCCGTCCTCGGTGGCTACGTAGTGGATCTTCTAGGATGGCAGTACATATTCCTCATAAATGTTCCAATAGGCATTGCGCTTCTACTGCTCGCTATGAGGTATCTGAAGATTGACGAGAAAAGGCTAGAGCGGCTGGAGATGGACTGGATAGGAGCAGGAACGATTATACTCTTTATGGCCGCATTGATGCTATTACTGAGTGAGCTGGCGATTCGCATGAGCGTTGGCATAAGAACAATAGCTTACACCGTTATATTCGTTGGCAGTTTTTTGGCCTTTATAACAAATGAGAGAAGGCAAAGACGGCCATTGCTGGACCCATCTGTATTTGCCGACCTCAGGTTTACCCTACCAGGCATCAGCATGATGCTTTTCTTCGTATGTAATTTTATGATGGTAATCGCAGGTCCTTTCTTCCTTCAGGGCGTGATGAAGCTCTCACCGTCACAGGTAGGTACGATATACCTAATAGTCCCGACGATAGTCGTGATTGGATCGCCTCTTGCGGGCTGGCTTTATGATAGATATCACTATAAATATCATGCTGCCATCGGCATGCTTATAACGGCAACTGCTTTCCTGCTCATGGGCTATACGTCCCGCAGAATGGATCTATTTCACTATATTCTGGCGTATCTGCCCTTGGGAATAGGTAGTTCTCTCTTTCAGAGCCCTAACAATGCAGAGATCATGAGCGCTCTGCCTCCCGAAAAGCTGGGGATGGCGTCAAGCCTCACCGCCACGATAAGAAATCTCGGCATGGCCCTGGGAACCTCTGCATCAGGTATTCTGGTATCCTGGCAGCTCAGCCAGGCAGGGTACTTCGGCCCCATCTTGCAGGCCGATCCAGAGTTGCTTTCCGCTACCATAAGCAATATAATCTTCATAGCAGGGGCTATATGTGCGCTGGGAGCAGTAGCATCTATGATGCGAAATCATTGATTCTGGAAGCTGGTGGGTGCCAAGGTCGAATATATATTGGGACGAAACGGCCACACAAGCCCTCAGCGCTTGCACTACGATCTGTGCTTGGAGGTAGACGGCATTCTCAAGTCATGGGGCGTTCCCAAAGGGCCTCCCCTTGATTCTAGGGATAAGCGACTGACCATGGAGACGAAAGATCATCTAATCCTGGTCAAGATGAAGGATGATACGTCTCAGATCAAAGAACCGTAAGGTATAGATAAAGTCAGAATCTATACGCATGGCATGAAAAAAATATTTGTGGCTATGTCTTTAGCTATCTTATGCACCTGTTTCCAGGTATTGGCAGAAGAGCAGAGCAATCAATCTGCAAATTCGACAGAAATGGTCAATCTCATTGATCTGGCTCAACAAAAGAATTTGGACACTACAACCGGTCTCAATATAACTCAAGTGGCATCCGGAAAGAATGCCAGCGTCAATTTTATAATGGGTCCTCCCGGCTCGATCCTAAAGATGCACTATCATCGATACCATGATGAGATAACCTATTGCATAAAAGGCCAGGCAGCCATGAACGTATCCGGCAAGGAAGTAGTTATGAAAACCGGAGATCTGATGTACATACCGGCATTAACGCTTCATGGATCAGAGGTAACCGGCAATGAAACTCTGCAGCTCATCTCTATCTTTGCACCGCGGTTTGACGGAAAAGACAGAATTTATGTTTAGATGCTATTTACACGCACGGTAGCCAGTCGACGCTGATAGCTTCGCATGTGGAATTACCCCAAAGCTGAATGAACTTCTCGATGGAGAAGATACCGGTCAGGTCCTCCACGGATCTGCCGTACTCAGCATGGCGGCCCTTGAGTTGATCGTCAGCCAGGGTTATCTCGGGAGATCCAACCGATGTGGGCAACGCCGATGACATTGCTGTTCAGGTTAGCTTCCAGAACGCCGGTACAGCAAGCCGGACAGCCACTATTTGAGAGAATATATATTCCTCTTCAGCTTCCTTGGTGAAGTTGATGTAGTCCATGGGGCAGGCCCAGTCAGTCGGCCAAAGACACATAAAATCAACTAACGCAATAGCTAGTACTGCTAAAAACAAGAATTCTTCTCGTTTTTCTCCCTCCTTATTTGATCCAGTCTCTATCGTGTACAATTATATTTAACCGTTAGTAATTAAAGCTTTTCCGAACACAAGAATAGCTGAGTGTATGCAATCTTAATCGGAAAGATTCGTATTCTTGATTTCTTCTGCTGATGCTTGCCCATCCGGGAGGGCCTTCATCCGCAAGTATTAACCAGCCCGGCATAGATCTTCGCAGCCTGGTCGGCGGCAATGCAGCCTCTAGCACACTTTTTGCAGTGATTGCACAATTTCGCATCAATCGTCATGGTATCTGCTACGGTAATTGCCCCTCGACTGCAATTCTTCTCGCAGATCCTGCATCTCGTGCATAACTGGGCGCGCAGGACCGTCTCACAGATATCTTGCAGCAGTTCCTCCGCCTGCTCTTTGCCGGCAATGATCAGTATCTGTCCATTGGCAAAGACAGTGACCCTTCCTTTTTCTGTCTTTATCACCGCTGCCCCCAGATCTTCTGCATATTTCACCTCGCCCAAGATATTAAGGGCAAAAGCCACAGAGGAAAAGGGATGATTCTGTGGGGCGCATAAATTCGCTTCAATGGAGTACTCAAGACCGCAAGGCGATCTGCCACGGACCGCCTGCAATGCAATTTCCTTCTTATCGGCATTGACGGCTAAGAGAGCGATATTGTGCTCCTTTGCTATTTCGAGCATCTTGGGGGGATGCCTCTTCCAGCGCCAAAAACCCCAATCGATGTATCTCTTATCCAGCTTATTCTCATCCGCCCATTCTCGTAAAGATGCCGTCCATCGGTCAAAATGCAGGGGATGCGTCACTCTCAGGCCGGCAAACTCAGATTGCAGCGCGGCTGGGCACAGCCAGCAGCCTATGCGCTCGAAGTCTTTCTCGTAGAGCGGATTGGGCAGCATCTTATTCCAGCGGATGTAGAGCATGACCTCCAGCGCCCGCCAGTTTCTGATGGGGGCCAGGGTGGTTTGGCTGGGAACGTAAGGATTTCTCTCCACAGCCTTGATGGTAGAACGGTTGAAGGATTCATAGATACGCCGCCCTTCAATGGTCACACAGCCCCTGGGGTAGTGTTCTTTAAGAAAAGCAGTCATTGGCCCCAGCTTGTTGGTCTTGCAGCACCAGCGAAAATCTTTAGCAGGCGGTCCAAAGCTCTTCACCTGCTCAAAAAAATCGCTCTCTCCTTTGATCTCTTGCAGCCGCAGCTTCTGAGCAGCGCACAGCTTATGCACATATTCCACGGTCTCGGGAAATTCCAGACCGGTGTTGATGAAGAGGACCTCTGGTCTGGAGAATATTTTTTGGGCAAGGCAAAGGCAGGCCAGGCTGTCTTTTCCCCCGCTGAAGGAGACGTTTACAGGAAGACGGTTTTTAGACAGATATTTCTTAATCTCATTTATCGCCGCCTTCTCCAGGCTTTTTAGGGCTTCCTCATTAGCGGAGACTATATCCTCTAGGGACGGCCTATTCTCGCTTAAGGCAAAATCGCTCTTCGTCACATCCTTGATGCGAATGGACTGGGAGTTGTCTGTCTTTGTGCGAACCACTCCCACGCCGGAAAATTTCCCTATTTTCAGGGGAAGGTTCTGACCTTCTTCCAGGACTGATGGCCCGCTTATGATCTTCTCCTCTGCCAGCCATTTGCCTTTTATGTGGCCTCTTAACATTGAGTCGTCACATATAACCAGGCCGCTCTTTGCTCTACTGCAAAGCAGGACTGCGCCGGCAATCTCTAAATCCAGCTTGTGGCAGCCGGATGCAACATCAAACCAGAGCGTTGCGATGTGGCGACCTTCCAGGATCACCTGATCGCGACGATCCAATCCGGCAATCTTATTGAGCAGGATTATCCTGCCCTCCAGGAAATCTGCGCAGCCGTAATTTTGAGTGAAAAGCAAAGATAGAAGCTCTTTTGCCGCCCTGGAACAGAGACGGATGTCTCCTGGCGGCGCAAGCTCTATTTTGCGGCCTAGGCTATGGCAGGCCGAGCATCTTTCAGCCAAAAGTGGGATGCTGCATTTTTCGCACCAGAACAGCTCGCTCTTGCCGGGAGAAAACGTTTTGCTGGAATTGAATTTGTGCATGGATTTGATTTAATGTCCTTCCAGGGTATATTTAACGACTTTCATTGCTCTCGTCGATCTGGTGATATATTATCGAAAATTATCAAAAGATAACTGGATTTGAATATCGAAAGAGTTAAGTACTATGAAGATTACATTGTTATTATTAATATTATGTAGGACCAAGACCAAACAATGAAACGGCGCAGGGGCTTTTCTGCTACCCTCAGGCCATCCCCTCACCCTGGGCCGTTTTATTCTCTCAATTCATCAAAAGATGATTTTATAATTTAAATTAAAAAAAGTTATTTTGTTTTTAGTTAAAATTGGGGCCACTTCGGCATGTTGATATCTGTGTACCAGAAGGTGCCATACCAGGCGTCGACTCCTAGATGCATATTCTCCCAGGGGTATCGTTTCTCCTTTTTATCGGTTTTTTCTAAAGTATAGATCGAGTCTGAATAATCCAAGTCAGGACAGATATCTCTTGGGCATTTTACAATCATCTCCGGTGGAGAGATAATTGTATTTGTTGCCTCGCTTCCGATGATCTCCAGATCCACATTTTCCATACCGGAAGATGTGATCTTCGTATTATCGGTTGAGCTTCCCACGATATCCACAACTATTGATCCTGGACCGCCAAATGCGTAGGCGCTGCAAGCCGATAGCATCAGCGCTAAAGCTAAAAGAATTGTTTTTCTCAACACCATTCCCCTCCAGCAAATTTCAACTTTAAACTGAACATATTTAACCTATGTTTTATATATACAGGAAGTAGAAATATCTTTCGGGCCGACAAGTTCTGATTACGTTTACATTATTGGAAAATATTTTAAATAAAGAGTGGCAATTATCGGGAATAAACTCGAGACTGCTATGGGAAAAGTATAAAAAGAAGATAAAAATAATGCTTTTAAACTTATGTTTTTGTAGTCACACTCCCCAGGGTGAGGATCTTTGGTGCAGTGCTTAAGTATGTCTGATCTTTTCTAATGAGCGGCCGGTTGTATCTGGTGGGAATATAAGAACTCCACGGGTAGCATAGCGGCCTCTTGAAGTCGTCCCATGGGGTTTCATAGCACTTTTTCTCGCCGCATGGAGCGCATCCCCAGCACTCTTTTCCATGCCTGTCTATTACTTCTGCCGGACTGCCTATCTGAATATTGCTGGCTGTGCTGCCGATGATATTCACCTCGACCGGTGTCCCGTCCGGTGCTATGATTGTTGTATTGTTCGCCTCGCTTCCCATGATGTCCAGACCAGTCGCCTCTGCGCCTGAGCCGCCATGTGCGGCTGATGCCCACAGGATAAATATACCGATCAGAAAAATTTTCTTTCTCAAACCTTTCGCCCCCTTTTATAATTAAGTCTAATAAAATGCCCTGGAAGTAGAAAAACCTTTTGTTGCAGCGCAAAAACATTAAATCCTCCTGAGAAAATCGGGAAGCTATGAAACTGATCTATGTGGCAGGCAAAGGAGGCGTGGGCAAAAGCGTCTGCTCGGCAGCATCCGGCATCTGGAACGCGCATCAGGGCAAAGATACACTGGTATTCTCCATGGACCCGGCCCATTCGCTCTCGGACATCTTCGACATCGACCTGGGAAGTCAGCCACGAAAGATCCGCGAGCATCTCTATGCTTATGAACCCGATCTGGCTGAGGAGGCCGGGAGCTTCTTTCGTAGATACAAGAACATCTTCACAGCTCTCTTCGGTCTCTTTGAGGTGGAGGTGTTGCCCGAAGACTTCGGAAACATGCCCGGCGTCTCCGAACTGATCTTCATGGACAAATTAAATGATATCTACTCTGAAAAGAAGTACGACTTCGTGGTCATAGACTCGGCCCCGACAGCCATGGTCCTGCCTTTGCTGCAACTGCCTTCCATCACCACCGGATTCGTCACAAAAGTGCTGGGCATGAGAAACAGGTGGATGGGGATGCTTGACCTTCTGCAACCAGGGTTTGCCGATCGCATTCTCTCGGAAGTTCGAACCATGCGCCTGAAAGCCGAGACCATGCGCTCTGCTCTGATCGATCCGCAGGCATCCAGCATCACTATTGTCACCATCCCTGAGAAAGCAGCAGTAGAAGAAAGCCGTCGCCTGATTGAGACGGTAGAGGCGCACGGTGTTACAGTCTCTTCCATTATAATCAACCATGTGATCTTGGACTGCGACTGCCGCTTTTGCCGGGAGAAAAAGGCATCTCAAACAGCATACATCCAGGAGCTGAGGGACCGCTACCGGGATAAAAGCATTACAATACTGCCTGACTACGGCGGAGAGGTATTGGGAGAGGTCCTCATGCAGGTGGCAGAAGATCTCTATGCGAAAGATGGAACCTGGACATTTGACAACGCCCCAGGGAGTTATCGGCAGTGAATGCTCCCTGCATTTCTTCTTTTGCTTTATGAAAATAGATTAATATGATCAGGGTATAATGTTGCCTCATTAATTGTGAAATATGCGAGGGATCAATTCAATGATCAACCTGTTTAAGAAGGATGCACAGAGCAATGCGACGGTGAACAAGAAGAAAGAAAAGCAAGAGGCCCGAAGGCAAAAAGCACAAGCAAGAGGCGAAAAACCCATAAAATAGCCATCCTGCCAAGTCGGGGCGCCTTTCCTCCACATCGAGACTATAGCCCGGCGGCTGGCATTTATGTCTTGAAGAGCCTAACGATCTGATCCACAACTTTAGTAAAAATATTCAACTGAAAAGAGTAATAAACAATAATGATAAACGTTGTACCGGTGATTGGAAAATGACCAGACTATATTGGCTCTTAGTATTAGCCACAATCTTAAGCTCAACAGCTATGGCAGTGGATTTGACGGGAGACTGGAAAGTTCTCCCAGATGTAGATATCTATATCCGGCAGATAGATAATTCCGTCTGGTGGCTCTGCGAGTCGTCCGGTGTGAGTCCAGGCTGGAGCAGCGTCGCCAATGGTACTGTAGAAGGCAATACAGTCAGCCTCAGCTGGATTGATGTCCCCAAAGGTAATTTAAGCGCGACTGGAACATTATTGCTCAATATCACCTCTGACAAGGAATTGGAGATCTTGAACCAGACAGGCGGATGGGGCGGAGATACCTGGAAAGAGATAAAGATAATGAAAGCTGGCAGCGGATTCTAGATCCATTCGTAATGTGCCAGCACTTCAGGCACAAAATCGTAGAGCAGGCTGTTCTCCACATACCCAAAGAACAGGCAGCCTTCGCACCCCCGGACTATCTCCCGGCGCCTCTCTTGCGACGACTGCCAGACCTTTGCCAGTCCCTGAGAGACATTTCCCAGCGGCTCGTGGTGCACGCGACAGCTTCCTATGCTGCCGTCTGCTGCCACATGCAAAATGATGTCGCCGGCATGGCAATGAAATCGCGGCTCCAGGTCTCTTATCATCTTTAGATAGGTTATCGAGTTGATGATGGGAGCGCCGCTTCTTTTAAGCTCAATCAGCCGATCTAAGGCCTGCTCATAGGCAGGAATGCTCTGTATCCTCAAAGAGCTCCAGACCTTCTCCTCAATGCCCAGGGACTCATGCATGGGCTCAAAAGATATCCAGCACCCGAGCGACTCTGCCAGATGCACCAGATCCGCGAGTTCTGCGGCATTTTTGCCGGAGATGACGCAATTGATTAAAATCTCATGGCCCGCCTGCTGCGCCGCCCGAATGCCATCCAGAACATCCTGCAAATCGATGCCCCGCAGCTCCCGATAACTCTTGATACCGTCCACTGAGACGGAGAGAAGGTCCAGATCATCCAGCTCTCCAGCCCTTTTGAGCAAAAGCAGGCCGTTGGTGATGAGTGAGGTAACGAGCCCCAGATCCTTGGCATGGCTGAGAATTTTAGGCAGATCCTCTCGCAGGAGCGGCTCCACCGTCCAGGCATTGTAAACGCCTATGCCGAAATCTTGCGCCTCATCGAGCATCTGCAGGATCTGTGGGGTGCTCATCTCCTCACCGGGGTGCCTCCAGTACTCGCAAAAGCGGCAGCTTAGATTGCATCTGGCATTAATGCCGTGGGAGAGCACAAATGGCCTCCTTCGCACCCTCATCTGCCAGAGCGCCCGGGCGGCCATGCGAGGTGAAAACGATCTCATGCTATTCTCCGAACCTTACTATTCTCTTAACCCTTACCATTTTCCTGATTCTCTCTTGGAAATTGCTTAGTAATAAAACTGGCTGCTCAAATAACGAAGTACTGCCCTTTATGAGCTGATGAGATTGTAACCCCAATTTTGTACATTGCATATCCGATACACAATATATAACAGCCATGAAAAATGTTCCGGATCCAGTATTATCACCGGCAATAGATATTATTAATATAACAGGTAATTTCACTGCATGCCTAAGCGTTCTTTTATCGCTCGGACATCGGATTGTACTTGTCTGAAATGCATCCCATATCCTGGTTGAATGTCTTCCCTCATGCCTTTGATTTCTTCCAGTACCTGGGGAATTGTGTCGGTATTTTTGCACACTGCCTTGATGTCCTCACTTATTTGAGGGATTATATCTGTATTCTTCCGAACCGCTCTGAGGTCATCTCTCATATCCAGAAGGACCGGGATGGCTTTGTTCAATTGGACCATAGAGCAGAATTGAGCATACTCTCCAATCTTCATAACATCGCCCTCATAGTCATCAAAGTCAATCCTCGATACCTTTGAGCGGGCAGGGCGCTTGGTTTCGGCTAAGGTGCGAAAGGCTTTAACTGTCTCTTCATCGCCAAGATATGATTCCATGCAGGCTTCAAGCGCTACTTGGATGATCGATCACTTATCCCCAGGGGAGATTTCGGATTCGCCAGACGATTCCACAGAGTAGGGAGGGAACACCCCGAACCTGTCCGATGAGATTCGAACCTCTGCATCGCGAACCTGATGTAAGTTTGGGCCAATGAAACGGAAACCGAAAATTCCCGCAAAACGCGCCCCGATGCCAGAGGGCTATGACGGCGTAAAAACGAAGAAGCAGCAGGGAAGCCCCGCCCTTCAGGGCGCGGGAGGAGTTCACTTGTTTACTTGATTTGGGAATTTGGTTTTATCGCCAGAACCGCCACCATTCTTTTTTCTTGATCTCCTCTTCGCCGGGCTTCAGGGCCAACTGCGATATGCTTTGGGTGAGCTGGGCTACATGGCAGCGGAGGAATGAGATCTCATCTTCTTTGCCCCTGATGGCCATCTCATATTTTGAGGTCTCATTTCGGGCTTGCATAACCGAAAATTATAAAATATCATCCAGAGTATTTGAAATAAAGGATTTGATGATGCTCGATCTACTTCTGCAAACGCTAGATGATACCGTTTCTACGATGGTAGTCGTCTTCCTCATGCTCTTTATCACCGGCCTTATGGTGGAGATGGATGCCTTCTCGTGCATCACTCATCTAGCCAGGCCGCTGGTTTCTGTATCCCACCTGCCGGCAGTGTCTGCCTCTACCTTCGTCATCAGCTTGGGCTCAGCTCTGGCGGCCAATACTGTAATCGCCAGAATGTTGGCAGAGGGGCAACTGTCCGATCGCCAGGCATTCCTGAGCGCCATCATGAACAGTGTTCCCGTCTATTTCCGGGAGCTTTTCACCTATCAACTGGCTTTTGTGATTCCGGTTCTGGGCATCTTCGTGGGCGGGGCTTATGCAGTTATCTCTATTGCTACCGGTCTCATAAAAATGGCACTGGTCCTGATCCTGGGCCGGGCCTATCTACCTGCAGATCCATCCGCAGCTTCTTCTCCGCCTTCCTCAGCGTCTCGACAGTCTCAACCATCAGCGCCTTCCGCTTCATCCTGTGCACGGCTCTCGCTCTCCCAACCTCAGACATGGAGCAATTTAAAGGAGGCCGCCATAAAATCCCTGCGTGGACAGAGCCGCATTTTTCTTAGAATTGCAGGTCTCTACTTCATCATGACCTTCCTGGTCTTGTACTTAAGTCGGGAAGGCATTCTCCAATCCCTGGATGTCTTGCCTCTGGCCCACTTTTTTGGAGTTCCCCCGGAGACGATAATCCCGCTCACCATTTATGTGGCCAGCCCCAAAGCCGGCATCACGCTATTAGGTCCCCTCATCCAAAACGGCGGCATATCTGAGACAAAGGCCCTTATCGTTCTCATGCTGGGCAGCCTTTTTATGCTTCCCTTCTACTCTCTGCGCTCGCTCCTGCCCAATTACACCTCGGTCTTCGGCATGCGGCTGGGTCTATCCCTGGTGATAATATCCACAGGAATCAGCGTAGCTGTAAGGCTATCGGTGCTGCTCGTGCTGCTGATCGCAACAGGATAAGATTATTTCTTCTTCATACAGTTGATGGAAGCTCCGGCAAAAGCCGCTCCCACCACAATGTTGGAGAAGTAGGTAACGACGCGCCAGAGGATGACCAGAGGGCCCAGCAGAGCAGGCGGCACAAACATGGAGTAGAGATAGCTCATGGATAGCTCTGCCACACCGCTGCCGCCTGGAGTCAGAGGCAGGATAGCAATTATGGCCAGGATAATCTGGGATGTAATGGAGAGAAGGAATTTCGGTTCTGCTCCCATGCCGATTAATAGGGCGGATGGGACCAGGAAATCACACATCCAGATGAGTGCGGTAAGACGTGCCATCACCGGCGTGCGTCGCAATGTCTCCCTGGCAAGCTGAATGCCCGCCTCGCGAAAGAGCCAGATCTCTCGTTCCAAGGAAAAGACAATCGGTCTGTTGCCGGTCTTTTTCTTCAGCCATAGCATAAATCCGGCAATTCTCTCCGGTCGGTTGACAAGCTGCCAGAGAAAGGTCAGGATCACAAAGAGAAGGACGACGAAGAATGCCCCTATCTTCAGGCCGAAACCGGTCAAAAAGTCGGAGAAAATAAGGAATAAAGCCAGGGATGAGACAAAGAAAATGCTGTCCAGCAGTCGCTCGCCTACAGCTACAGCCGTTGCGCTGCCATAGCTCATACCGTCGTCTGCCAGGATCTTGATGCGCAAAGGCTCCCCTCCGGCAGAAGATGGAGTGAGAGCCGCAAGGAAATTTGAAGCCAGCGTCGAAATAAGCGAGAGGCGAAAACTTATTTCATGTCCGGCGAGAGAGGCCAGGAGCTTGAGCCTGACGGCATAAAAGATCCAGGAGAAAGCATGCAAGACAAGCCCCAGGATCAAAAAGCGCCCCTGAACTATTGTGAGCATCTTCCAGCTTAGATTAGTGTCTGTAAATTTTAATATAAGAATAATTGCGGCAAAGCTCATGAACACTGCCAGCAGTGCGGCCTTTACTCTTTCATCCTTAAGCTGAAATCTCAAATTCCCTCTCTTAAGTAGCCGATTTTCTCTTCAGGCAACCTCTTGATAGATCGATTCCATGCAATCAAGCGCCCTCTTCCAGGAGAAATTCTCCTCTACAGCTCTCCTGCCCTTAGCGCCAAGACGCGCTCTTTGCAGCTCGTTTTCATGGAGATCCAGGATAAGCTCACAGAGTTCCTGCATGCTGGAGTAGATCATACCACCATTTTCTGCCACCTCGCTAACTCCAGGAGTGTTAAAAGCGAGAACCGGCGTCTCGCAGGCCATGGCTTCCAGGAGAACGATGCCAAAAGCCTCCAGGCGGTTTTGGGTGGGCAAGATAAGCATTTCTGCTCGGGAGATTGTATCTATAAACATGCTTCGCTCCAACCTCCCTGTAAACTTTGCCCGAAGATGCAGCCCTCTTGCCAATTCCTCTAAGCGGCTGCGGTCATAGCCATCACCTACCAGCAATAGCTCCAGATCCGCCCTCTTTTGCACCTCGCTCATGGCAAAGAGCAGAGTCTCAACTCCTTTGTAACTGAGCATTCTACCTGCATAAAGCACATAATTCTCTTTCTTTCGAACTTGTGGATAAAGAGAGACGTTCACCGCATTGGGCACAATTCTCAGCTTGTGTTGATAGTCCTTTAGAATAGGAGAGGTCAATGCATAGCTCATTGTGGTGGCTATTACGATCTCTGCCTCCTCCAGAACCGGCCGGACCATCCGCTCATTTATCCTCTCTAAAGAGGCAGCAAAAGAGCGAGGCATCAAATGCCCATTTACCCTCCCCGGAATCACTACATCATTGTGGTAGGTGACAACGTGTGGCGTTGCACTGCGAAACATGAACGCAAAGAGGGGGCTTGGGATATGACTGTGATAGACATCCGCCTGAAATTTGGGCAATTTAATTGGTATTGGAGAATAAAATAAGTCAATGCTTGGTATGCTAACCATCTCTCCGGTCCATCTTCCACAAGAAGAGGCAACGCTGACCTGATGACCTCTTCCAACCAGGCCATCGGCCAGCTCCTTGACATGATACTCCACTCCACCTACATGGGGCGGGAAATAAGGAGATATCTGAATTATCTTCATGGATAAAAATTTTTAAAATAGAGTGCCCTTCGGCTCTTTGACCAGAACCACAGGCCTTCCCGAGAGCTGGGACAGCAGCCAGGGATCTACGTTTAATTCATTTTGCGATCCGAAATTGCGTGAATCCGTCCGATTTATGATGATCGGAGTGTAGTCCGAATAGCTGGTGGGATAGTACCATTGAGGCTCAGTTCCCGGTGGGTAGAGGACACCATCATGTAGTCCGAATCCTTTGGGTGCACTGCCCCAATTCCATAGGTTATTGGCAATTTCCAGGGTGCTGATTGGCTCTGTCCCATACTTTTCCAGCCATGAAGTCCCAAAGTCCTCGCCCACGCTTTGAAATCCACATGATAGTGGCATGCATACCAAGGCGACGCATATGCAGATAATTGCGAGCAATGAAGCTTTCATCTAAATCTCCTCAAAATCCATGATTTGCTTTTAATATCGCTATGGTATTTTCCATCTTTGGATCATAAGTGGGAGGCAATGGTGCCTTAGGTGGGGCAGAACCCCAATCAGAGAGATTTTTTGAAGCATTTGCCAAATCCTGCATCATTGAGTTTCCCTCCACTCCACCAAGAGACAGAACCGAACCGTTCTGCGAGAGGTTGATCGATGAATTGGGGGTCGAATTGTTTGTCAATCCACCAAATATCAAATTTCCTTCCTTGCCTCCTAGATTGACTAATGGTTTGCATTGCGCCAAGAGAACCAGAACTATAAGCACTGCGATGATCAATATCATTCGTCTCATTCCATTCCCCGCATCTGGCATGCGTGCACTAACATAAATACGCTGTGCTTTTGGGAAATAAAATTTCAGCAGACGGTATTGTCTGCTCTGCATATTGACAATCTTCTAATAAACCTCTCCAAAGACCTCAAAGTATGCCTGCTCGTGCTTGCAGGCTGGACACTCGTCTGGAGCCATGTTGCCCTCATGCATATATCCGCAATTGCGACATCTCCAGATCACCTTGCCCTCTCTCTTGAAGGTCGCTTTCTCATCAAGGTTCTTTTTCAGGGTTAGATATCTTCTTTCATGCCCTCGTTCGGCGACGGCAATATTCAGGAAGGTAGTAGCAATCTCAGGAAAGCCTTCCACCTGGGCGGTCTTTGCAAAGGATGGATACATTTCTGAGTATTCAAAATGTTCGCCTTCCGCTGCACCTAGTAGATTATCGCTGGTAGCGGCAATGACTCCTGCAGGAAAATGCGCGGAGACTTCAGCCTCCCCGCCCTCCAGCAGCTTGAAAAGAACTTTTGCGTGCTCCTTTTCATTGTCGGCAGTGTCCAGGAATATAGCAGCAATCTGCTCGTAGCCCTCTTTTTTTGCCTGAGAGGCAAAATATGAATATCTATTTCGGGCTTGCGATTCTCCAGCAAATGCTGTTATCAGATTCTTCTCGGTCTTGGTACCTCTAAGGCTCTTCATTCTGCATCACCTGAAATGACTTGTTCGCTGCGCATGATACTCTGATCTTGTTTCATATCTATTAAACCTATGGACAAGACCAAGGTTGCTGTGAGGCTGCGGCCCGTAATCTTTTTAACCGTTTCCGTGGCTTGAACTTGGATGGGCTGAATGCTTTGCTCAAAGCATTGCATGATAATCGGGTCCATAAGCAGGTTCTCCATGTTAGACGGATGGATTAGAAGACGGGTTGTCTGGTACCTCAAGAATAAGCAGGTCTTGGAGTGGAGGAATAAGAGGCACGGAGAGTGTGCACGATGCGGCAAATGCTGCGAGTTTTGCCTCGCCCATGATGCCAAGAACAAGCGTTGCAGGATATACAGTATTCGTCCCAGTATCTGCAAGGCATTTCCGTTGACGCCCGAGGATTTGAATACTATTCATACCTGTGGATTTTATTTTAAGAAATAAGTTTTGCTTCATTTCATTCTGCTATCTTTTGAACCACTCAATCGTCTCTAAGAGAGCTTCTTTTAAATCATACTTGGGAATATAGCCCATGCCTTTCGCCCGGTTTATATCTGCTAGAGAGTGCTTGATGTCTCCTGCGCGGGCAGGTTCATATCTGGGCACAACCGGCTTTTCCAGGATCTTGCCGATTACCGCTACCAGGGTATTCAAGCTGATGCTCTTTGCACAGGCGATGTTATAAACTCCTGGCAGAGCACGGCTGGCCAGAATATTTGCAGAGACTACGTCATTCACATAGACGAAATCGCGAGTCTGCTCCCCGTCTCCGTAGATCACAGGCTGCTTGTCGTTCAGGATAGCGGAGATGAATCTGGAGATGACACCCGAGTATTCTGATGATGGATCCTGCTTGGGGCCAAAGACATTGAAATAGCGCAGGGATACAGTCTTCAGGCCGTACAGCTCCAGGAAGACGCGGGCATAATGCTCGGCTGCGAGTTTGGAAACGGCATAGGGGGACATTGGCTGCGGCAGCATATCCTCCTTCTTGGGAAGCACTGGGGAGCTGCCATAGACTGCCGCCGAGGAGGCCTGCACCACGCGGCTCACCCCTGCATCCCTGGCTGCAATCAGCACATTAAGAGTCCCGTCGATGCCCGCGGCATTAGTGCGCAAAGGATCTTCCACACTCTTCTTGACCGAGGCTATAGCTGCCTGATGAAAGACGCAAGCTGCCCCAACAAATGCTTCCTTCAGCAGCATCTGATCGGTCAAGCTTCCCTTTAGAAATCTTACATCCAGGCCGGCCAGGTTTTCCATCTTGCCGGCGGAGAGATCATCGATGACAAGCACATCATTGTCTTTAGACAGGCATTTCGCCAGGTTGGAGCCTATAAAACCCGCACCACCGGTTATAACGAACTTCTCAGACATAATGATTCAATGGTTTGATAAGGCATTATATTTATATCAAATGAGTGGAGAGAATGAGTAATTCAATATTAAAGGTATCTTCTATATGGCAAAAGTCCAGAGCAAAAATTGCAAAGTGAGGAGAACGCCAATTGTGCCTTGCGAAGACTCGCGAATATGCGATGACGATTTGATAGATCTGAAGCTTCATGCCGCTTATGAGATCTTGTCTGAGGTCTTCGGCATAACCGTGGTCGAGGCAGAAGAGATGATAAAGCAGAGAAGCAAAGAGAGAATGCTCTGGCCTGAGAGATAAGGAAAATACTATATTATAATGGGTTAGCTAATTAATCAATTCGTTCACAATTGATTAACGCAATCGACTAAAGTTTCTCCCAAATTTTTATTATTCGTATTATCTTAATATTCATATTTTTAATCCCAAGCTTTTAAGTATATAAAGCAATCCTCCGTCAGGCACGGGTAGATTAAAATAGTTCATAATATATTCAAATGTTTCTCCAGCGGCCTGCATTTTTACTTGATCAATCATATCGCCCATTGTTCTCGATTTTGAGCCATCCTTAGATGGTGGATTATCAAGCTCCCATAAAAGGATTGCAGTCCATACTGAGAAAACAAGTTGAATGAATCTTTCAATTGAGTGTTTTTCTCTTAATTGGTAATCTTTGAAACCCAATTTTTGATTTGTTTCTCTATGAGCGGTTTCAATATCCCATCTGTCCTCATAAATTGAAATGATCTCTTTTGAAGAAAGAGCGTTATTGGTGCTTATGATATATTTTGTTGTGCCTTCTTTTTTTCTCTTAGAAATAACAAGCTTAACTAATCCAATTTTATCTAGAATTACATTCTTTTCAAACGTATAGTATGTCTTTTTTTTACCACGAACATTGACTGTAGTTTTTATAAAATATTTATCTTCGATTTGATTTGCCATATCTTTAACGTGGTAAGACATAATATTATTAATTCCAACTTTTTTATCAGACTTGATTTGACAGACTATATTATGTCCTAAATTTAGACACTTATTAAATAGATCTGCAGAGAACCACCAGCTATCGAAAACTATATAGAGCCGAATGTTTTTTGGGACTTTTAATGGCTCAATAATATCATCATAGGCGAGTTCCAATTTTGTTTTGAAATTCTCATTTTCATTCTCATCTTTGACATACATCTTAGCTTTATGTGGAATAAATAGTCCTTTTGATTGGACGACAGATGTAACAAAATTGTTACCCCAGATATATGCTTCTTTACTATGATCGTAAAATTTGCCTACACCATCTGTCTGGGTTCCTTCCTTCTCATTGTATGTATCATCTATTATAAGCAATATTTTATCATCATTTTTTAAAGATAGATGCTCAATAAATAGATCCACTTTGCGCTGTGCAACTTCATTTTCATCCCAATTCGCATCGCTAAAGAACCAATTGTACGAAGAATGTGCTTTTTTCCCTTTGCGACAGTCTGCCATAGTATCACAAAGGTTAGCAACGGTCTTGGATTTATCACACACGCTTAACGCTGCACACAAGTCCCGAAATGACCTATAGCTCGGTTTCGTGAATAAATCCTCAGATTCATCCAAAAAAAGGCTCAAACTGTAATGGTGCTTTTAATATTTTAATCATTCTACTCCCTGGGGAGTGAATCTAATTCAAGATCAACCATACAAAGCAGCGACCATCCAATAATTATTTATGCACATATGTATTATTAATATTATGAACCATCCTGTGATGAGGTCTGCACTAGGAATTTGTCTTCTCATTTTTTCTTGCTTTTCTATTTCCTCTGGGGTCATCGAGAATTGCGAATCACCACACCACTCATACCAAGACAGATCTAATTTAACCGATCTGGATCTTAGCGGTCAGAATCTTTCTGCGGTTCATTTGAATCGTTCCGATATGATTAGATGCATTTTAAATGATGCTGATCTCAGTGGGGCTCACTTGGCGGGTTCGGAAATTAGTAGCGCATTTCTCATAAAGGCCGATCTAACCGGAGCCGACATGGAAGAAACCTGTCTTCATGGATCTGATCTATCTTATGCAAATCTAAGGGGAGCAAATCTCGTCTTGTCTGATCTTTTTGGCACAAACCTTACTGATGCAGATCTCACAGGGGCAAATCTAGAGCAATCCATAATAATTAAAGCGAAGCTCGTTGGCGCTAAGTTGGACAATGCAAACCTGATGGCTTCAGACCTAAACGGTTCAGATCTGGCCGATGCCAGCCTCGTTGGAGCACATATGAGGCGGGCTATGTTCCGTAATGCTTCGTTGGTAAGAGCAAACATTACTGGCGCGAGCCTTGTGGGAGCCAATTTGATAAATGCTGATCTTTCAAGATCAAACCTCAAGGGGTCAGATATCTCCGAGGCGCGGCTCTATGAAGCAAAGTTAATTGAATCAAATATGTCTAAATCGAATGTGATTTTTGCAAACCTGACCAGCACTGATCTCAGCAATGCAGACCTTTCCGGTTCCGTTCTTATAGGATCTTCTTTTTTCCAGGCTGATCTATCTCATGCCGATATTTCAGATGCCGATATTTCAGGCGCCGATTTCGATGAAGCTACTTTCACGGGAGCAAAACTGAATCGAGTAAATGCCTCTGGTTCTTGCATGGAAGATGCAAATCTTACCCGAGTAGATCTTTCGGATGCGAATCTTATGGACAGCAAGATGCATGATGTCATACTAGTTGAAGCAAAACTCGTTGGGGCAGATGCCACAGGAGCCTGCATGGAGAACTCTGATCTGAGGGATGCGGACCTAACTGGAATGAGGCTCGTTGAAACCAATCTGGTAAGCTCCAATATGAAGGGTCTCAATATGCGTCGGGCAATTGCCATGAGTGCAAAGATGAGTTGGGCAGACCTGAGTGATAGCAGTTTATCAGCAAGTCAGCTCTCAAGGGTGGAGTTCTATGGCACTAACCTGAGCAACTCGGATTTGAGCGAAGTCGATTTGACAAGGGCTTATATGATGCGAGCTAACCTGACTGGTGCAGACCTAAGGGAAGCAGATCTAACTTATTCCGACCTAAGTAATGCCAATCTCAAAGATGCCAATCTGAATTCGGCAAATCTCTATGGGACTGCCTTAAATGGAGCAGACTTAACTGGCGCTGATCTGGTTAAAGCTAATCTACAGGGTTTGAATTTAATAGGCTCTAAATTCTCTCAAGCAAAGTTAGAAAGTGCTACGTTACAGGGTCCGATGCTCATCCAAGATGTGAATTTGAGCAATGCCGGTCTAAGGAATGCTAGGTTGGAACTGATACTGTTAAAGAATGTAAGCCTAGCTGGTGCTGATCTCAGAGGAGCTAATCTCACGATGATCATGATGATGGGAGTCGATTTGAGTAACGCCAATCTAGAAGGCATAAAATACGACGAATTCAGCTTGCAGAATCTCCTTAATTCCAAACTAATCGGAACCAGGATGAACGAGGGCTTAAAGAACGATTTGGAAAGCCAGAGAAAAATGCAAATGAGAAATCAGGAGTGACATGGCACATATGATGCATCCCAAGATATGGATGATACTCCTCTTGATATCATTTTTCATAGGAATGCTTCATACCGTCTCAGCATCAGGAAATGATATAATTGAGTTAGAAAAGCGGATATCCTCATTTGACGATCCGAAAATTACCGTCCAGGATCTCGCATTCTTTCTCATGACTCACAACTTCGATGCGAAGCCCATGTGTGATTATGTAGAGCTGAATTTGAATGGAACGGTATACAAACTTGTCCCAAATGGCAAAAAGCCAGGATTATGCGATATTTCACCAGCTATTTCCTGATGTAGGCTACCTCATTGCTCAGAAAAAGAACGGGCTTACTAGCTGCAAGTCGTCCGCTATCATGGAGTCGAATCTTCCTTAAATCGCATGTCGGCATACGTGTGCCGGTCGAGCCTAAGTGCTCTCGGGGCGGCTCCCCTTTTCGTCTTACGACCTCGACCAGGGCGGCCCTAGACTCTCGCATCGACCTTCGCGAAAAGCTCATCGACCTCGTTCGTTGTCCTTATCGCGAAAGCTTCTGGACTTTTCGCAAAGCTTCAAGATCGGACTTGAGGCCCATTATTTCAGCTAGGATAGCCGCGAGGTACTGGACTGGCCGCATGTCCTTATCCTAGGAGCTTCTCCGGTTCTTCCTTGGATCGCTTGCCGACGGTGTGCTGTGCCGGTCGAGCCTCGTTTCGTGTTATCGAGGCGGATGAGTGGGGTACGTGGCCAAGTCTTGGGCGGGCTGGGCCATGGTAGCGGGGCCTATGAAAACGATATAATTGCAGTTAAACTGGATTACTCATCTGACACCGCAGGGCGATATGGATGACTGTTAAATCCGATCGAGAACAATGGTAGGAATACCAGCATGACGGCCTTTGAGTTCAATGAAAAACCTATTTTCATCATCAATTAATTAAGGATATGAGTCTTTCGGAATTAGTCTGTTGCCAAAAGATTTAATGCAATATTGTATAAAGGAATGCCAGATATTTAGAGGTGATATAAATTAAAAAAAGCAATACCCTAATAGGAGTAATTTTGTTGCTGATTGCTGTGGTTTTTCCTTCTCTGCCAGCCTTTGCAAATGATGAATCCTTGAGCGCATCAAATGCATCAATAAGTGAATTATCTCGCAAGGCAGAACTTGTTTCTTTTGTTGAGGAAGCTCTAGCTTATGCCCAAAAGAATGGCAAAGAAGAGGCTCTCAAGGAGTTTTCTAATAAGACCGGTTCATTTGTTCAAAATGACCTATATATCTACGCTTACGACTTCAATGGAACTTGCCTTGCGCACCCATTCAAACCAGATTGGATAGGCAAGAACAAGTTAGACGTAATTGATTCCAATGGGGTACCGTCCCTAAGGAACACGATCAGTGTGGCCAAAGAAGGAAAAGGATTTACTTATTTCATCTTCCCAAACCCAGCTCATGATAATAGAGATGAGTTCAAGATCGCCTATGCGATGAAAGTTGATGACAATTGGTTCTTAGGCTCTGGAATCTACATTTCTTGCTTCTATTAGGAAGTAATTTTTTTTTTCAAAGGGCGGTGAGGAGATTTCGCTGCCGATCGGTCTACAGTATCAGCATATCGGCTTGTTGCTCCATTGCCCCAATCCGATTTGATGTTAAAAATGGAACAGAGATTCAATCGTCCTCACTCTAGCGCGCGAATAATATTTACCCAGCAACTTGCGTGTTTGTTTCAACTCTTCCAGGCTCCTATCTTCCATCTCTCGTGAGAATATCGGTTTTTTGGATTTCTCCTGCCGGAGAGATTTAAAACCGATAGATAATAATATATCCGTGAAAGCAGTTGATTATTCTGATGGGAATGCTGACAAAGTTGATAAAGACCGCTATTAGCGCTGTTCTGCTCAACAAAGCGATGAGGAGTGCCTTTTTAGCGGCATTGATAAAATCGGTGAAATGGACGCTTCAGCCATCGACAAGGTCAGGAATAATGGCATTTTTCGCCAAACTCGCTAAATCAGTATCTGGGTCAGCGCCAGGCACGAGCAGCTCCAACCTTCTTTCAATTCTCTCAGAATTATTGCTCCTCCGATTTGCCAAACGAAGCGGTTTTTTCGGGCTAGCGGCACTCTCAGCCCTCGCTGCACTCTTGCTGGGCACATTAAGAGGAAGGGAGGATAATTCCGGCACAAACAGCAGAAGGCAAAAGGATCAAATTATTGACCACGATGATTACACCATCCTGGATGACAGGCACTGATGATAAATAGCAATCCGTTTATTCTCTTTTCATGACATTCAAAGCCGTGGAAATGGTAGCAGAGCTCATGGCCCTCTCGGCACGCACCGCGCCCAAAGGCCGGGGCCAGGACTCCATTGTAATCAGAATTGTGACCGGCAAAGAGCTGGTGGAACTTTCCAAAGAGCTGCGCCGTCTGGGCGAGGCGCGAGGCATCAAGTTCTTTCTGCGAGACGCCGGCAACCTGGAAAAGAGCGATGCTTGCCTTCTCTTGGGCAGCAAGGCCGCTGATAGCGTAGGCCTGGACTGCGGAGGATGCGGCTATAGAGCCTGCAAAGAGATGCATGAGGCACAAAAGCCGTTTAGAGAGAATGAGCCGGAAAAGCCATTCCACGGCCCTAATTGCGTTATCAAGATGGCTGACCTTGGCATCGCTTTGGGCTCGGCTGCCAAGACGGCCAGCCTGCATAATGTCGACAACCGCGTCATGTTCACCGCAGGTGTGGCTGCCCTCTCCCTGAACTGGCTGGAGGGTTGCAGCGTAGCCTATGGATTGCCACTCAAAGCTTCGGGAAAGAGCATCTATTTTGATAGACCTGTCTGAAATAGCTTGAAAGAGCGGGTGTGTATTCTTGGCTAAAATGAAGATAAGAGGCGGCGATCTGGACCTGGTGGAGTACGAGTTCCAGCCCTTTCACCCGGGAGAGTGCATCCACACATTGGGATTTGAAAGAGACTACCATCTCTCGCCCCACTGCGGCATCGTCAAGGCGATAGCCCCCGGGCGTATTCATCTTACTGTGCTGGATATGAACCGATTTGCTCCGGATCGACCGGGTGGGGGAGGCGTGGGCTTTGCGCTGCAGATATACTGCTTCGCCGAGGTAGAGTGCACCGCCTCGGGCCTTGAGATAGATTACTCACGTGAGCCCATTATCCGCCATTTCGCAGAGGTCTTTAAAAAGACGGTGCATTATGATGGTGGTTTTAAGATTGCAGTCTTTGACCACGAAAAGAAGCATGTCGGCCTGGGCTCGACCGGATCTGTGCTCCTGGCCCTGGGCCACGCCATGAACGCAGCTCTTGGCTCACCCCTCAACTCTGAACAGATTCGCCTGCTTATAGGTCACAATTATGTGGAGGAGACCGAGGATGGGCAGGTGACCTGCGGCTTTGAGACCGGCGTGGGTCCGGCGGCTGCCACCTACGGAGGCATGGTCATTACCGGCGATGAGCTGGCGCTGGCCTACCGCCACAACTTTGCTGAAGGCAAGAACGTCTTTATCACCATACCCCCCACAGTCGTCTCTTCAGCAGGAAGAGCTGAGTTTGACCTGCTCATGAACCGGGCCAGGAACCTGGATTATCAGGACCGAGAGCTTAAAGCATATCTTCTGCTCATGGATCTTATTCCCGCCCTGGAGCGAGGCGACCTGTTGAAGATCGGTGATATCATTTGGGAGATCGAGTTTCGCGGCTCGAAGAGAGCAGAGGTAGAGCACCACGGCTTTGAGATCTACCGGCAGATGAGCCTCCTTCGCGAAGCAGGCCTGGAGTTCGTGGGCATGAGCTCTGTAGGCCCCTCCATCGCTATTGTAACCGGCCAAAGCCGTGAGGCGGTAGCAAGACTAATCGAGCCGTTAGGGTTGGAGATTGCCATTGAGACGAAGGTGAATAACGAGGGGCTGAAGGTAATATATCAATAGGAGCCTTCGATAGTGAAGATCCTTCTCATGGGCAATCCCAACGTGGGCAAGAGCGTCATATTTTCCCGGCTGACTGGAATCGATGTCATCTCCGCCAATTACCCCGGCACCACCGTGGAATACACGGAAGGGCGCATGAAATTGGGCGAGCAGATGGCAACCCTAGTGGATGCTCCGGGTGTCTATTCCCTAGACCCGACCACTCGGGTGGAGGAGGTCAGTCGTAAGATCTTCTTGAAGGGCGCTGATGTGGTGGTAAACGTCATAGATGCCACCAATCTGGAGAGGAACCTAAACCTCACCTTGCAGATCCTGGAGTGGGGTGTGCCTACGATTGTCGCCCTTAACCTCTGGGATGTAGCAACCAGAAAGGGCATTGAGATTGATATAAAAGCCCTGGAGAAGGAATTGGGCGTTCCTGTAGTTGCCACAGTGGCTGTGAGCGGCCAGGGCATACGCGATCTGGTGGGTGCCTTGAATGAAGTAAGATATGAAAGAGATGCAAGAGAAGTAAGGGAAGTAAGATCATCGCCCATAACGAATTTCGATTCTGCGGATAAGCGATGGGCCCGCATCGGCGAGATTTCCGCCAGGACGCAGAAGGTTATGCACCGCCATCCCTCCATCTTCGACCGTCTGGAGGATTTTTCTATCAAGCCGCTAACGGGAATTCCATTTGCAATGCTGGCTCTCTATCTCTCCTTCAGCCTGGTGATTGAAGCGGGAGAGCTGCTGCAATTAAAGATCACCGATCCGATATTCATCGCCTACAGTCAATTCATAAGCGATCTTGTAGAGAGCCATATCGGTTCGCCCCTGCTGCGTGATATTCTGATCGGGACAACCCCTGAGCTGCTCAAGTCCTTCGGCATCCTCACCACAGGTCTCTATATTCCGTTAGGTGTGGTTCTGCCTTTTCTCATTCCTTTTTACTTGGTGCTGGGCGTGCTGGAGGACATTGGATACCTTCCCAGGCTGAGCATCATTTTGGATGCCTTCATGCATAGAATCGGACTGCATGGGGCTGCCATCCTGCCCTGCGTTCTAGGCATGGGCTGCAGCGTGCCGGCTGTTCTCTCCGTGCGCATCCTGGAGTCACCCAAGCAAAGGTATCTGGCTGCCACCCTTATGACCATGGCAATTCCCTGCGCCTCGCAATCGGCCATGATCTTCGGCATGCTCGCACCCTACGGCCTTAGATACATACTGGCTGTCTACTTCTCTCTCTTCACTACTTTTGCGTTGACTGGTTTTCTGCTGCATAGGTTTATCGGCGGGGAGTCTCCTGAGATCTTTTTAGAGATCCCGCCATACCGCATGCCGAACTTGCTTTCGCTCTTCAAGAAGACCTTCATTCGCATACGCGAATTCTTGAAAGAAGCTGTGCCCTATATTGCATTAGGCATGATAGTGATGAACTTCTTTTTCCTCTCCGGCTTGATGCACCTGATAGGGGAGACAATGCGACCGGTTGTGTCCGGACTTCTGGGGCTGCCAAGCGACGCCGCCACGGCATTGATCATCGGCTTCCTGAGAAAAGATGTGGGCATAGGCATGTTCGCGCCCCTGGATATGAATGCTGTGCAATTGACAATTGCCTCTGTGGTGCTGGCGCTGTATTTTCCTTGTGTGGCCACCTTCATGGTGATGCTAAAGGAGCTGGGCGTCCTCGGAACAGTCAAGTCTGTAGCATTAAGGCTGGTAGCGGCGCTCTTGGTAGGAACAGCTCTGCACCTCCTTTTGGCTTGAGGCCGGGCAATTGGCAGCATAAGTCTCTGATAACTGCCAAACCGTACAAAAAATTTATAGGCAATGAAAGGAGATTATTCTATGTGAGTTCAGAACAATTTAAATGATGAAAATATTATGAGGAAAATATGAAAGCCGCATATTTGCCATTTCGGATTGCTATAGCCACACTTCTCCTTTGCAGTATATCATTGGGAGGATTGGACCAGTCCGGAAATTCCGGTGCAGAGAATCTGACTATTTCCGAATTCAATGCCCTTGTTCCTGCTGGTAATTTAGAAAGCTCTTTTGTTGACACCGGCGCGCCGCTGGCAACTTCAGGAGACGCTGGAACAGAGGTTGCTGCTTACACCGATCAGGCCCCTCCTATTGCTGATCTGAAGACGCTAATGCCCTCAGCAGTCCTTACGAATCCGCCCAGGTATATGTACTACAACGGAGACTACCTGGCTTGGAATGATTTTACCAATACATTTCCCACCAATAATCCAGGTTTATGGATAGAAAGGGCTGTCAGCTGGACGCTATATGCCACACTGCCCTTGGGTGGATGGACGCGAGAGCTGATCTATGTACCGCAGGCATCGCCCGTCACCATGTATGAGATATATCCCAGCGGCTATGTTATGGGATACAGCCTGGGATTGGTGCAGAGTGGATACTACTATATCTGGTATTATGCCGATGCGCCCGGCCGGCACAGAAACCTGTTTGTCACCAACAGCGGATATAGCAATGCCGTCATCATCGATGTCTATTCATCAATAATTCGACCCATTCCCAAGCCAACTCCAGACCCCAGGAAAGAATGCGAGGCGAGAAATTCTGATACGCAAACATGCGAATGGCGTGACGGAAGCTGCCAGTGCTACATGAAACCTGCTCCTAATCCCGTAGCGGACTGCGAGGCTAGAAGTACCGATGCACAAACGTGCGAATGGCGTGACGGAAGCTGCCAGTGCTACATGAAGCCGGCCCCCAATCCCGTAGCAGAATGCGAGAATAATCCTCTTTGCGATTATGTCGATGGCCAGTGCTACTGTCGTGGATTTAACCCAGAACCCATGCCGGGACCTGTACCAAATCCGAATCCTGAGCCTGAACCATTTAACCCTGCGCCAAATCCGGTAGCTGATTGTCCGGATGGATGCTACTATGCGAATGGAAGATGCAACTGCATGGGACTGGGAGGAGGCAACGATTACAGCAATAATGGTGGCAGCGAATTAGCAACAGATAATGCTGGATGATGCTGAAATCACCTCTTTTTTTCAGATTTTTATGATTTAGTTGAATTGATGGACATGCAAAGCTCACCATCCGGCAGCAGGCGTTCGCCGTTCATGGGTATAGGAGCACGCGCAATCGGTAGCTGCGATCAAATCTGCCCCATTTACCGTTGAGCAGATGGATCACGACCAATGATTTCAGCGGAGCTTCCATTTGATGGAATTTCCTTTTAGCTTGACAATTCCATTCTTCTCAAGAATTCTGGCCAGATCCGCAGCATATTCCTGAAAGTCTGCAATTATGAGACTGCCGTTATTGTCAAATTCTTTAGCACATTTTTTTGTAAACTCATCCATGCTCAATTTTCCGGAGGAGGGTCGCTTGGATAATTCACCTAAGAGCGATCCCAAAACGGAAATCTTGCTGCATTCCGCAGGAAATCTATCAAAAAAGCTGACATCAAAATCTCCCTTCAAGGCAAGGATAGTGGTAAACTCATCGATAAAAACCTCTACTTCTTTTTGTGCGGAGATGATAACTGTTTGTTTGACCAGGGGATGATCTTTTTCCAATCCCAAATCTTTCAAATTCCTGGTAGCGCGCACTATGGGATCATCGAGGCGTCCTGCTATCTCTTCTCCGATTTCAATCTTATTTCGATGAAGGATGCTGTTGGCTTCATAATATGCTTGCTCGTCATCTGAGGCTTTTAGGAATATTTGGCTAATTTTGTTCTTGTCATTCTCATCAAGAGCCTGAAAATTGCCGGAGACTCTATTGAGGATCTCAGCGATTTGGCTTTTCTCGGCTTCCCTCAATGGATTGTATTCTTTGAGAAATAGCTCTTTGAATTTATCTGGCTCAGGCTTCCGGCCAAGAACTGTTCTTAAAATATTTAGAGTTTGCTCTATTTTTTGCGTATCCTTCAGCACTTTCTTGAGTTCGGAAAATCTACCTTCGAGACAATCCGTCTTAAAGTGATCAATCATAAAATGAATGCGTGTATCGTATTTGATTTTAGCCTTGCTAAGATCGTTTATGAGCCTTTTTGCCTCATCTTCGCCGTAATCTCCCAGCTTGATCATAATTGATGGTATGATTTGATCCTTTTTAAGTCATTTCCTCTGAACCTAATGAAAACACATCCGGCGCATTCAGGCGCTCGCTACTCCTGGCTGTGCTGCGGATGGCAGCCAGAAGAGATTGGATCGATGTGGCTGATTTCTCGCCTGGTTTCATTATTCTTTGACATTCGAAACCATGGCGGCCTGGAAAAAACATTAAATAGTTTTGAAGGGATAAATACCTATGATAAGAATGAAAATGAAACGTTATGGAGATGAATATGACCGTAACGAATGATACATATATCGCATGGGCTCTGTACACAGGGCCGTCGGATGTCACTCCTTTGTGGAAAAACAGTCGATGGATCATGGGGCAGTGGGTAGGGGCCAATGCGGACACGTCACCGGAGCAAATTAAAATCGACATTGATAAGAGAATTGGCTATCTGGTAAAAACCTTTCTCCAGGCGCGTGACGAATCCATCCATGAGCACACCGCTACGACTCGGCATTGGTTCGTAATTCCTGAGTTCTTTTTTCATTGTAGACAGGGGCCCTATCCCGAGGTCATGATTGGCGACAAGTATCCTTATGAGTATATTTGCTCGAAACTCAAGGACGAGATTGCCAATCTATCAACCAAGTTAAATAACGAGGTTTGGCTGTTTTGTATCGGCTCAGTTCTCACGTGTAATGAACCGGATATCAGTGAATTTCTCTTGTCGGATAGAGTGGAAGAGCGACAAAATGCCCTGAACAAGGAAATAGCTGGTCTTAATATTATGAATAGGCTTGACTCGCTTACGCATGGTCCGCGTATCAAGGCATTAAGCTATTTGAGCATGGGGGGTCCTGTTTCAGAAACAGAGAAGCACATTGATGAGTTGATGATTCACTACAGAGCCAATCCTCTGTGTATAGTAAGAAATCGCGGGGCGCTTCTCGTGCGGGACAAGGAAAGTGTGCGTTGTTTCGGCTATGAAAAACAGAACGAGTCCACTGTAGACCTCTCGATGGGAATGCTGGACGCAGATGGTATGCTGTCTCATGGCGGAATGATTACGGAATGGATGGCTGGATATCCATCCATTAGCATCTACGAAGGCGATAAAAACACGAAGGCTGCGCCGTTGGCTGCCAGGATGAGCGTTCCATATATTATTGGATCCACTGATGGTCTTTTGCAAATAGGGGTAGAGATATGTCTGGATCATAGGCTTAAACGATTGCGGCGTACCGTCGGTATGACAAAAGAGAACGGTGCAGCAGCAGACAATCCGCCGCTGGCTATCCAGCTGATCCCATCCGGGGGAATGCAAATACTAGATGCTTGCGTATCTTCAGGGGTTGACGGGGTGATATTCAATTGTGATGGATGCGACCCGATTCTGACAGAATACAATGAGCACGGCAAACCTGTAATCCCGTATTCCGGAACGTTCAAAAAGATAACATGCGGTGTTTATGCGAGCTCTGCCCAAACCATGGTGCCGCTTGAGAAACCATATTATAGTCATAGCCAACTGGCTTTCAGATATGGCGACCGGGAGATACCGGGATACGACAATGCCAGAGGGACCAATAACGTTAACGGAGCAACCTGTCACGATCCGCAGTCTCCATCTCCAAGCAATCCTCATCTGGATGCATACGATACGGCAGAACGAATACGGGTCAATTGCATAAACGGGCAATCGTTGTATCCGGCGGGTTTGGGCGAATTGCACCTTTACAGGAAAAGCAAGGGATAGAAGATTGCAGGGTGGAACAGGTAGACTGATTGAAAGAACGAATGTCTTCGATCTTCCTGCAACCATACTGAGCAAGCTGCCACTCTCCTTCCCAGCTGCGCTGTGGGTGGCAGCCAGGCGGGCTTTTGTTGCGGCCGTTGCGGCTCACAGCATTCGTCTCAGGCAAAGTCCAAAGGGTAGGCTATAGGGCTAGGGTTATCTAGTTAGCCAATGGCTTGGGTCTAAAAGGCATAAATCATAGATATCAGAAACACCTTAATCAAGGTTTCTTCCATCGAAAAGAAGCATTCCGAGGCCATCGGAGATTTTGGCGGATTCTGCAAACTAGTTGAAACTGGGGAAACCGATTCGCGTCTTTATGAAGGAATTTGCGTCCTGAAGGACATTGATCAACTGTTTGAACGATAAGATGGAAAAGGTTCTGGATAAGAGCGATATTATAGAATTAAAGGGCGATGTGGCCGATATGAAGTCAGCTCTCAGAGCTAAATGGAACAATCATAGCTCTAATTAGGCCTGCTTTATTTACTATTAGCGATTCCAGCTCCTATCTGCCCTTTCAGCCAATCCCAGCTCTCTGCTGCTGCCTTATTAAGCTCCTTTCCTGCCGACTCCTGTAGCCTGGGGAGCAGATCTTCGGTGAAATTCTTCTTGAGGTCGGACCCCAGGTCCTGCAATGGCTCGGAATGGGTCTGAGGAGCCTGCTCTGACCTCCAATTGCTGGGATCAAACTCATTATTGGTGAAGTTATCTAAACCAGCGTGTCCGCTGTCCACTAAAAGGCGGTTGAAGTTGGGCGATGCTACCGGCTGGCCGTAATATCCCGAGAGGTATGCCACACATATCATCCTGCCATAATCATCCCGGCCGCTTTGCGAAAGGTCATCGATATCGAGGAATATCCTCTTGTTCATGAGCACCGCATAGGTGAAATCCCTCGCAGCCGGACCCTTTTCTGAATCCATCTCAGGAGAGTTTACATCAGCCAGGCGGATTCGCTCCACGCGGTAGAGCACTTTATCATTGGCCTTCTCCATGGTAACGTCGAAGGTATCACCGTCAACCACATTTGTGACTATTCCGTATGCTTCATCCAGGGAAGCAGAGACGGAAGCAGAGACAATAGTGGGAAGGATAATGAGCCAACATAATAGTAATAGAATATTCGCCGATTTAGAAATAGCATTGATTTTACATGTCGATTTGGATATCATGGCTCGCCTACCATTATTTTGAGCGTCATGGACCTATTTATCGATCCGTTTATCGCTGTAATCCTATAAGTAGTAGTCTCCCATGGCTCTACTTTTATAAAGCCCTTGAGCGCTACCTCGCCCACTACCGGGTCGATCTTCACCTGGCTTGCGCCGAGCACGCTCCAGCTTAAGTTGCTCTCCCCACCAGGGCTTACGACCACAGGATCGGCATGAAATGACTCGATTATCGGATAGGGAGATCCAAAGACATTGAGGGCCAGCAGGCCACCGCCCAGGATTGCCGCCAGGAGCAGGACCCAGATCGCAATTCCTGCAGGCGTCTTCCAGAACGACTTTTGCATATCCCAGTAGTTCTTCTTTTCAGCCATCAATGCAATATTGTGACATTCAGGTAAATATAATCTACTATATCGGCATCTCTCTTTTCAGCATATCTCTGTGCATTGTTCACGCAAAGCCATCCTATATTGACCTGGGCATTGATCACAGGTCACATTCAGCCCTCGGATCTGCTCGCAAGCCAGAGAGGATTTGCCATTCTTCCGGTAGATATTATCCAGCAGCTTGTCCACCATATTTGAATTCGCTCTTGCCTGTAGCAGGATCTGCCGAGCTTCTTGAAGGGCAAAGCCGGCATCTTTCAGTTCGAATCCCAGTGCCATTCCTGTTCTCCAGCCGGCAGGAGCAAGGTCTACATCTCTATTTAGAAGCATCTTCAAAAAGCAACTGCGCAGGTTAGGTGATCGGGCCAGATTGAATTGCTTTCTTACATTGCTCCTCATATCGTCTAATATGATATGCCGCTCTTCCAGACAAGATGTGCACAGCTTTATCTCGTCTTTATGGTGCGCTGCCTTTGCGGCCGATGCAAAGCTGCCGCAGTTGGCACATGAGCCTGACGAGTAATGCACTTTTTTTTCATTTATGAGATCCATGTCGCCCTCAAATTGCGTAATTCAACAATTCTGGTCTGCAGGGACAACACACTCACATTATGAACTAAGGCTGCAGCTATCAGATCTCCGTATCCGTCGGCTGCCTCTTTAAGGATATCATCCACTATATCTTCTTCTAAGAATTTTTCTTTAAGTTGCATTGCTATCACTAATTCTTTCTAATATTAAATCATTATCCTGTCATAAGCATTTTCAGCGAAAAAGCCAGGTGTAATGCAATTAATCAGCCGTACAAGGTTATTGAGAATCAAAAAAGGCAGGGACCTGGTCTTTTGGCCCTGCTTTTATCTGATCCGCAAGTTGCGAATGATCGCGTCTTGCCAGGACAGATTGATTAGATAATTATCAAGCTACTTAGTATCTTCTGGGTGGCCTGGATGAACCTGACCTTGCAGGCTTATGCTTCTGGTAGCAATCGCTGCAATACACGGGCCTGGATCCATCGGGCTTGAAGGGAACTTGACATGTCTTTCCGCACTCTGCGCAGGTGGCATCGTGCATCTCTCTGGGGCCGCTGCTAAAGCCGCCTCTGCTGCCGCTTCCGTATCTTTCCATTTTAACTCACTTACCGTTTTATCGACTCAATGAATCGACTTATGCCACAAAAACATCTCACTAAATGTTCCTTGGATCGATGCCATTGCAACCTTCACTAAATACCTGAACTAGTCTATATACCTGTTGGTCAAGATTTCCAGCGCATTTCTGGTATGCTCCAGGAATATGGAGACCATTTCTGCTCTATCTCCCAGGCCGCGCCGATCAACCATAACTTCGTACCCAACTCTCTCCAAAGTGCTCATCCAGGACTCGGGGCTCGGGCCGAAGATATCGTTTTCTGCATGTCCTCCTGCCACGAGCAAGAACGGCAAGAGCCGCACAACCCTCGCCCCAAAGCCCGACAGATCCGACAGTAGGCAGTCAATGCCGCAAGAGCCTTCGATCGTTCCCAGGAAGACATTCTCATGCTCCGCTCTTATGACCTGGTACATCAGTGAATAGAGAGCATCGGCGCTGTGATCTGTGCCATGCCCCACCAGAAGCACCGCCTCTTTCTCCGGGCCCGGGTGATATGCGCTTTCGCTGCAAAGAGCGGGTATGAGGGATGATACCCTTCGGCAGTCCTCCAGGCTGGAGAGCAGAGGCAAGCCAATCTCCAGGCGCGAGAAGGCCGGATCTCTCTCTTTAAATTCCATAACCAACGCCTCCACCTGGTGAAACTCTCCGCCCGGCACGATCTGCAGAGACTGAACGACCACACTACGAAGCCCATCATCGCATAACTCCTCCAGCGCACTCTGAATGCTCGGGATGCTGATGTCTTCCTTCTCCTGCAGCCGTTTTCTCATTAGATTGGAGGTAAAGGCCAGCCGAACCGGAGATCCGGGAAATGTGCGCTCATAAGTCTTTTGGATCCGGCTATAAGTGGCCAGAGCAGGAGGAAGAAGTGTACCATAGGGAGCAAGCACAATTCCAGGCAACTCTTGCGCAGGCATCAAATCAGCTCCTTCCAGGGTTTCAGGCCCTCGGATACGATCCCAGCACCCTGACCATGGAAGCCTTCTCTCTTATGGCGAATATTGCCTGTCCAACCGTCTCATCATCCACATGCCCTTCCAGATCGATGTAAAAGTAGTAATCACCAAGGCCCTTGCGACTGGGGCGCGACTCTATCCTGGTCAAATTGATATTGCGCCCGGCAAACTCCTCTAAAATGGAGAAGAGAGCACCAGGTCGATCCTTATCCAGGTAGATGACAAGCGAGGTCTTGTCCCGACCGGTAGCTTCGGCCATCTTTCTGGCAGCTACAATAAAGCGGGTGACATTATCGCTTGCGTCTTGAATCTCCCTGGCCAGGATATGGAGGCCATATTTCTCGGCAGTGTCTGCACCTGCTACCGCTGCCATCTCCGGGAACTCCTGGGCCAGGCGGGCGGCATGACTGGTGGAGCCGGTGGTCCTGATCTCGGCATTTGGATAATTCTCGCGCAGGTATTGCCGACACTGGGCCAGCGCCTGGGGGTGAGAGAGGATAACCTTGATGCTGCTCTCCCCCCGGCCCACCAGACAGTGTCTGATGGGAACGTTTACCTCTCCCACAATCACCGTCTCCAACCCGAGAAGCAGATCCATGACGGCGGTTACCGCTCCTTCCAGGCTATTTTCTACAGGGACGATGCCGGCATCAATCCTGCCGGCCGCCACCGCCTCCAGCACACCTTCAAAGTCATTGAAATAGACGAGGCATGCCTGCGGCCTGCTCTTTATCCAGAGGCGCGCCGCCTTTTCCGAATAAGTTCCCTCCGGCCCTAAAGCGCCAATCCTGTAGCTCAAGGTCAAACATTCTCCTTTGTTTTTTTATCCAGCTCGGCCATCAGCTCCACGGCACGATCCACGCTGATCCTGCGCTCGGCAGCCATGCGGGCGGCGACGATCTCAATCATATCGCATTTGGCCCCAGCCTGCACTGCCACATTCTTGGCGTGCAGAGACATGTGTCCCCTCTGAATGCCTTCTGAGGCCAGCGCCCGAAGCGCTGCAAAGTTCTGACACAGGCCCACCGCGGCTATGATGCGGGAGAGATCGTCAGCGCTCTTAACTCCCAGAATCTTCACCGCCGTTTTGGCCACAGGATGAACGCGCGTCGCTCCGCCTACCAGTCCTACAGCTACGGGCAACTCAATGGTTCCCACAAGATCTCCATCCCGGTTCTTTTCATAATGAGTCAACGACTTGTAGCGCCCGCCAATCGATGCAAAGGCATGCGCTCCGGCCTCAACGGCCCTGGTATCGTTCCCTGTTGCCAGCACTACGGCCGTCACTCCATTCATGATGCCCTTGTTGTGGGTCGCAGCACGGTAAGGATCAACCTGGGCCAGCTCAGATGCCAGAAGTATTCCGTCCACCACCTCATGGCCGCCTATCTCCTCTGCCTTGAAGACCGCCTTGGCCCGAGCCAGTCGAAGATCTGCCAGATTGGAGATGATGCGCAGGTATACTCTTCCGCCGGTGATCTGCTCAATGCGCGGCGCGAGAGCTTCCGCCATGGTATTGACGGCGTTGGCACCCATAGCATCCCGGCAGTCCACAATGAGGTGAGTCACAACCATCGGTCCCATTTTAGAATCGATGACATAGACCTCGATATCCTTGACACCTCCGCCGTACCTGACCAGCATGGGGTCCTTTTCGTTAGCCATCCTGGTCAGCTCCTCTTTAGCAAGCAAAATCGCCTGGCGGGCCGCATAAGGATCTCCAATTCCCGTGGCCTGAATCAGAGCGCGCATGACCGGTCCAGTGCTGGAGGTAAGAAAGCCGCCCGCTTCCCGCGCCATTCTGGCGCCGTTGCTGGCAGCAGCGATGACGGAAGGCTCCTCGGTAGCCATAGGTATGAGCACCTCTCTGCTATCGATGACGAAGTTGGTGGCGATTCCCAGCGGCACCTGGAACATGCCGATCACGTTCTCTGTCATCTTGTCTGCCTGGTCAAGAAGAAGGCCCGTTTTTACCAAAGCGACCTCTTCTGTGCCGATTGCGGCCTGCTCTGCCACAGCGTTAAGCCTCTCGGAGGGAGCAAGCTTGTAGAATCCCGGTATTCTGGAAGTCATAGACCTTATTTCCTTTGGAAGGGGAAAAACTTTATTCCAGCCGGTGGATTTATTTTTATGGTCCTATCTTCTTCTCCTCCGATTGCCAGAGATATTCTAAAGCTGGAAAGCATTGTGGGAAGGCTCAGTCCCGTGCAAAAGATGTTGCTCGGAACTGATGGATCGGTGACCAACCTTCTGGAAGTGATCACGGGAAGCCCTATCGAGATTGAGACACTGGTGCAGAGGGTTGAGCCGGCAGATGAGGCTGTGGCAAGAGAGCTGCAAATAAATCCGGGAGAAGATGTCAATTTCAGGATAGTGCTCTTGAAAAAGGCAAACAGCCGGGAGGCATTGGTCTATGCGGTATCGCATACGCCCCTAAAACGGCTCGATGCCAGCTTTAAAGATGATCTCACCAAGGCCGACATTCCCATAGGAGTAATCCTGAAAAAACACCGCATCGAATCGCGGCGAGATATAACGAGCACGGCATTCTCTTCAGCCGGAGAGGAGCATTGCCGGGCCTTTGGCGTTTTTGATCGCGAGATTATGCTCACCAGAAGCTATCAGATAATTCGTCACGGCCAACCGCTCATCGCCATCAAAGAGACCTTTCCCTACAATAGCTTTAGGGATTCGCAGAGGGTTCTGATCCAGACGCCTTCCCGACTGCATCTCACCCTGACCGATTTAACAGGCAGCAGCGGTCGTGTGGATGGGGGCGTGGGCCTCTCTCTGGATGAGCCGAACATATTGCTGGAGGCAGAGAGAAGTGAGGATCTGCTGGCTTATGGAGAGAATGCAGATCGGGCACTGGACGCGGCGCGAGCGGTGCAAAAGCACCTGGGCCTGGGTGGAGCGCGTCTGCAAATTCGCAGAGGATACAGAATGCATGTGGGTCTGGGCGGGGGAACGCAACTGGGCATTGCTGCGGGAAAGGCTCTGTGTGAGCTCTATGGCCAGCAGCTCTCTGTGCGCGAGATCGCCCGCATCATCCATCGAGGAGGAACCAGCGGTATAGGCACGGCTGCTTTTGAGGCGGGCGGCTTCTTGATTGACGGAGGACATAGCTATGGACCTGGAAAGGATAAGATGAGCTTTTCGCCCTCATCCGCATCAGCGGGGGTGCGGCCGGCAGCGGTCACAGTGCGCCATGACTTTCCTCGTGACTGGAAGATCATTTTAGCTCTGCCCGAGATCGCTGCGGGCGCTCATGGAAAGAGGGAGGTTGACATATTCCGGGAGTATTGTCCGCTGCCGGTGGCCGAAGTACATGAGCTATGCTACCAGATCCTGGTGCGTATGGTGCCTTCTTTAGTTGAGGAGAGCCTGGATGATTTCGGTGCGGCCATCAACAGAGTGCAGGAGATCGGCTTCAAGAAGATTGAAGTAATGTTGCAGCATCCCGTAGTTCACCGCCTGATGGCAGAGATGCGGGAAGCGGGTGCGGCTTGCGCGGGCCTGTCCTCTTTTGGGCCGGCCGTGTATGCCATAACGGATACCGGAATAAGGGATATCGAGTCCTCTGCCCTCGAGGCCATGAGGGAAGTGGGTGGCGAGGTTCTCATCACTCGCGCCAGAAATGAGGGCGCCAGGGTGAGGATGGCCTAGCGATTCAGAAATCACACTTTAAGAGATGATTAAATGAGCGATATCAAATCATTGTTGGAAAAATTGAGCAACGCGCACGGTATATCTGGCTGGGAAGGATCAATCCAGCAAATAGTCAAAGAGGAGATTGCGCCTTACGTGGATGAGATCCGCCTGGATAAACTGGGAAATCTCATTGCCACCAAGAAGGGAGCGGCCCCCTCCATTATGATCGAGGCTCATGCCGACGAGATCGGCCTCATGGTGAAGCATGTGGATGAGAAGGGATTCCTCCGTTTCATTCGCATCGGCGGCTGGTTTGATCAGACACTGCTCAACCAGAGAGTCGTAATTCATACCAGATCCGGGCCCGTTATCGGCGTTATAGGCTGCAAGCCCCCTCATGTCATGAAGGATGATGAGCGAAAGAAGATTATAGAGGCCAAAGATATGTTCATCGACATCGGCTGCACCAGTCAAAAGGAGGTGGAGGATCTTGGCATCCTGCCCGGCACGCCTATATCAATAGATCGGACCTTCTCCTCTTTGCAGGGCGATAGGGTGACCGGCAAGGCCTTCGACAACCGAGCCGGTCTCATAATTATGATTGAGGCCCTGAAAAGAACCAAATCCACGTCCACCATTTATGTCGTTGCCACAGTGCAGGAGGAGGTGGGCCTGAAGGGTGCCAAGGTTGCCGCCTTCAACCTGGATCCTGATGTCGCCATTGCGACGGATGTGACCATTCCCGGGGACCATCCAGGCATTGAAAAGAAGGATGCCCCCATAGAGATGGGCAAGGGGCCGGTAGTTGTAGCGGCTGATGCCTCAGGTCGCGGTCTGATTGCCACTCCTCAGATCCTCGAGTGGATGGTAGGCACGGCACGGGAGTATGAGATTCCTATGCAACTGGAGGCATCGGACGGCGGCACCACGGACGCCACATCCATCTACCTCACCAAGTCAGGTATCCCAACGGGCGTTATCAGTGTGGCCACGCGCTACATCCACTCGCCGGTGGAGGTACTGTGTATCAGCGATATCGACCGGGCAGCGGACCTGGTGGCCAGATGCCTGGAGACTGCGAGAAGATATTTTTAAAAGAAACTTTTCATAATATATTTTTTTGTTTAACAGTCTTTGTGAACTTTGTACCTTTGTGGTGAAAGTCGTAACCCATAGGGGATGGTCCAAATTCATAAAAAAATATAAATAAGAGGCTTTGCCGGAAATCATCGGCCCACCTCTTGAAACAGAATTCAGCTTGAACCGATAAGGCTGATCACAAAGAAGCCCAGGATCACACCAACTACAAACACAATTGCAAACGAGGTGTAAAGCAGGGATTCAGCAAGTATAAATCCTTCCATATACTCATCTCACTACCAGCACTGGGATCGTTGCCCAGTAGAGGACCTTCTGCACTACGCTGCCAATGAGCAGCTTGGTGGCACCAGACTCGCCATGGCTTCCCATGACAATCAGGTCAGCCTTCTCCGCTCCGGCCGTATCGATCACGGCATTTGCGGGAGCTCCAATCCTTACGATTGTGTCTACAGCGACGCCTGCCTTAGCACCCATGGCTTTCAGGGAGTCAACTGCTTTTCTGCCTGCCGTCTCCAGCTTGGTCTCAACCTCTTTTCTGTCGGCTCCAAGCTGTCTTACAGCACTGGCGATAACGACCTCATTTATTACGTTGAGTGCTATGACTTGTGCGCCGAGTGCCTTAGCGAGCTCCATGCCCTCCTCTGCGGCTTTCAAAGATTTATCTGAGCCATCCGTGGCAATCAATATCCGCTTGTACATCCTATCCCACCTTTGGTGCGTTTATCTCACTGACATTGTATAAATAGCTATCTTCCCGATTCAAGAATTCTAAGGGCTAATAGCGCCGCATTCTCTCCATTATCGATGCCGACACAGGCCACTGGAACTCCCGGAGGCATTTGGACAATTGATAAAAGTGCATCCAGGCCGCCCAGTTTCGCACTTACTGGCACTCCAATGACCGGGCGCGTCGTCTTTGAGGCGATAACGCCGGGCAGCGCCGCGGAAAGGCCGGCAATGCCGATAAAGACGCGAGCATCCGTCCGGGAGATGTAATCTTCCAGTTCCCGGGGATTGCGATGTGCGGAGAGAACCTTATGTTCAAATGACGCACCCTTATCTTCAAGTCTGGCAACGACCTTATCCACAATTGCCTGATCCGATTTGGACCCGGAAATTATTGCAATATCGACCATAGATGACTTATCCTTCCTAGCCCTGATTCTTTCCCTGCAGTTCATGCTGCTTATTCACGCTCATCGTAATCAGCGTCTCGAAGATGCTCTTGACAGCTCCAGTGTCCAGGTTCAACTCTGTGGCCAAGTCCATGGCCCGAGATAAAACCTTCTTCTCGCGCTCCGGATCGCTGATCGGCTTTCCTTCCTCCCTCTTGGACTCGAATATTTTTTTCGAGATGCCTATGCGTCGATAGATGAGCCTTATGATTTGCTCGTCAATTTGCTCAATTTCGCTGCGATGCTCTTGTAGCCCCATCAAATTCCCCAGCCCTTGGATGCGCACTTATTGTTAGCTTTCGTTCTTATCACTCTTCCGCCCAGTGGTCTCCAGGCAGATTCAAGAGCGTCCATCTTATCTTCATCGATTATTGCAGCATAAGAGGGTCCCGTTCCCGAGAGGCTCACTCCTTTTGCGCCTGCCTCCAGGGCCAGGAGCATCGGCTCGGTTGGCAATCCCAAAGCTGCGCAATAGGCCAGGCCGTTCAGGGTCATTGCCCGGCCATAATCACCACGCATGGCCAATTCATATACTACATCTGCGATAGGCGCAATTAGCCGGGAACGGGAGGTATTGGTATCACTGGAGAAGAGCTTTCGATCAGGAATGAGGAGCATGACCGGGCAAGCCAGCTCCTCTCGCTTTAGGAGCAGCATCTGGCGGTTGTCGGTAACCACAACGCCACCCAGCATTGATGCCAGTGCATCATCCAGAGCACCGGTGATGGTCACTCCCACCTCCCGAGCGGCAGCTACGCCTATCTTGGCAGCTTCTACAAGGTCCAGATCTTCTTGCAGAGCATCGAGTGTTGCCAGGACAGTGGCGTTGGCTGCAGTACTGCTGCTCTTCAGGCCGCCGGCCACAGGAATTTCGCTGCAAGTTCGCACTACTGCGCCATAGCTATAACCCAGCTGCTGCAGCACCATGCGCACACAGGTCTCGATGAGGCGGGTGTCCACACCAGGTACGTCTCCCAGGATGTCGCCGGAATTGTTCAGCTCCACTTCCGCTCGTGTCTTAAGCTCGATTCCGAAGGCAGCTCCCTTCCAGGTGGCCACTGCATTGAGAACTGTGGCAGCGCCGTTTGCCCATGCATATCCTTTCATGAATATCTCCGGCGTCTCCCTTAAGCCTGCTCCATCTCAAAGATCTTCTTGAACTTATCCAGCTCCTTCACAAAATCATCTTTGCCCTCGCGAGTATATTTTGCGATCATCTTGTTTAGATATTCCAGTTCAGTGATGGACGAGACAAAGATGGGCTGATAGCTGCCCAATTCAAAGAGCGGCAGGACCTCTACACCGCCTTTGTTTGTTCCTTCTTCCAGCCCTTTTACAACTACTATGAATGCAAAATTTTTGTAGCCCAGTCCCCGGGAAATGTTCTTGGCGAAGCTGTTCATCTGTTGCACTCTTCGAGAGGATAGGTCTTTGTAGGCTGCAACTGAATCCTTGTACTCCACAAACATGATGGAATCATCGGACCAGAGCAGGGCGTCATACTCCACCACGGCAATGGCATTCTTTAGCGCCACTACATTGAAGAGGACGCCGCGACACCAGCTTATATTAAGATGAAGCCGAAAGTCAGCTTCAGTCATAGGCGTATTCCTGGGCTTCAGAACATAAGGGTCGCTGGACAGTTCAATCATGGATGGGTCGTTTCTCTTTTCAGATAAATGGACTTTTCCAGCCACATTAAAAAAATAAATAGTCAGCCTAATCCCCGGACAGGTAATCATAAAGAAAGGCTGCAACCAGCGCACCTGCTATCGGTCCCACGATATAGATCGGAAAGAAGTGCCAGAGGCTGCTCTGTCCAAGTATGTAGTCACCCAGATACGGTCCGAATGTCCTGGCTGGATTTAGTGACGCACCGGCAATATTTCCTGTGGTGGTGATAATTCCGCCCACGGTTAGTCCGATTATCAGACCGGCCCAGCCAGGTGGCGCTCTCTCATCTACGGCTACACCCATAATAGTCAGCATGAGAAGAAATGTGCCTATCGCCTCAGCCAATATCGCCTGAGCATAGGTTATTCCGGGGAAGGGAGCTGTCGCCCCCAGGCCGCCGATGCTGACTGCATCAATTCCCACCGTGGCCGCAAAGAGAAAGCTGGCCAGAGAGGCGCCCGTGATTTGGGCTACAATGTAGGGACCGACATCTTTAACGGGAAAACGTTTTGTCGCCCAGAGGGCAATGGTTACAGCCGGGTTGAGATGCGCTCCTGAGATCCTGCCCAGAGCATAAATGGAGGCAGCGATGGCTATGGCAAAGGCCATGCCGATGGCAAACCAGTCTCCCAGGCCGCCCAGCGCCCCAATGCCGATGTTAAAAGGATTGGGTGGGCTTGGCGGACTTGCTCCTCTGGCAATCATGAGTGTGATGGCAGCCGCACCAGCCCCGAAGTAGACCAGCACAAACGTTCCCACCAGCTCTGCCAGGGACCTCTTCATCAAGGACATGGCTTCACACCTCGTGGTAGACAGAGTAGCAGGGCTTGCAAAGTATTCTGGGAAGCTTTCTCTTGAGCTTCTTGGCTGGGAAGGGATAGCCTCCTTCCCAGACTTCCACCTCTTCACGCACTAAGTGGTCCATGCAAACACCCATCCCACAGACGATACAAATGGCCACGGCATCTGTATCTTTTTTCTCCAGGGAACACATGTAGCATTTCATAATATCCTCTAAACCTAGACCGCCTCTTTATACTGGCAGTAGGCGTGTCTGAAGTCTACCAAGGACGCAGAAGCGCAGCCTTTGCAAACCCTTGCCGGTGAAGCGGGCGTCTCTTTATGCAAGGCTATGATGTTGGTCATTATGGTGGCAGTCACCGGCTCGCTGGTGAGCAGGCAGGGATAGTCGGCCAGCCTCATCAAGGCAGAGAAGCGGACGGTTATTGCGCAGGCTGGATAGGCGTAGCGCTGAGGATTCATGAGAACCTCGTTCTTGTGAATGGGCTCCAGGTCGATGTCAAAGCCCGAGACCTTGGGAACCAGTCTGCCGCCCAGACCATTTCTCTGCCTCATGGATTTGTCGAGAAGCTTCCAGCCACGATAGATCATGTCCATGAAGTCGCAATTGTGCAGCTCTGCAGCTGCGCCTCGGGTGGGATTGAGCTGGACATAATTATGGAATCTCTTGGTGAGCAGGTCTACGACCATTACTGCATTAAATCCGTCCAGCTCCAATATGTACTCCACAGCAGCAGCAGAGGAGCCTGTGGCCAGGCTGAGGAGCTGATACTCGTTTTTAATCTTATCGGCAGCTTTGTTGAGGGTTGAGTCCATAACAGCGGTGGTGGCCTCGATTACAGCCATGACCACATCGTCCTTGCACATATTGAATGTGGACTGGGCAATGTGATGAGAGATGTCTCCCACGCAATAAGCTGGAACAGTCAGAATATTGCCATAATGAACGCCTTCGTTCATGGCCTCTTTAACAGTTTGCGTCATTTGTTTTTTATACAACGACATGTATTTGCGCACATCGAAGGACTGGTGGCCAAAAGCATCCATCAGCTTGCCCTGTGCCTCGATGGGGCTCTCATAGATGTACTTGACCTCATCGATCTCCTTTTTAACTGCCTCTGCCAGAGTTGCTCCCTTCTCCACTTGAGAGGCGAAGACCTCTCCAATGCCGTAGGAGGTGTTCATGCCCCAGGATTTGGCTGCCAAGATGGCCTGCTTGTGGGCATCGGGAATATCAATTGTCTTCAATATTCGATTGACCACATTGCTGGTGCTGCCCGGGATAAGAGCAAAGTCAACTACGCAGGTGGGGCCGTAAAAGCCGCCATATCTCCTGGCCGCCTCCAGGCCGATCAGGGCCTCTGCACGTCCCACAGCACCAATGAAAGCATCCAGGCTCTTCTTGAACTTTTCATCTTCTTCGCAGATGATCTCCAGGATGGCCGGTGTCTGATAATGCTCAACAAAGGGATCATCCTCCGGACGGATGGTCTTGGTGAGAGAGGAAAGAATATTGAAATGAGCATTGACTGAGTCCACATGAAGCTTAAAAACTGATTTGGACTGATTCTCAACTGCCTTCATCTTATTGACAACATCCAGATAGGCTCTGGTGTCCTCAACCAGAAAGCTGGAGCCTCTTTTTTTCTTCACGGTCTCTACATCGGCATGCTGGGCCGAAAGAGCTTCATTTATTATTTTTCGATACAACTCAGACATGTAATTCACCTAAACCCTACTATCGTTCTTTAGGATAATTAGTGGTGATTGATCAGCAGTAATGACATCGAAATTTAATTATTGCAGCCTAATCTCTTGCCGGTTAGCCCAATTGATTTCCAACCTTGATTTACTACTATTATATTGGTAATCAAGTATAAATTTTTCGGTCAGTGATGCAGTTTTCATTATACCGCAAGAAGATACTTATAGAATAAAACCCAACAATATGCATCAGCGGGACTAAAAATAAATTGTATTAAGTTGAGGAGGTTTTTAGAATGGATCAGAATTTGGCTCATGATGCCGAGCTGGACTGTGTGGGCCTCTTTTGCCCCATGCCCATCGCGAGGACCAAGGAAGAGATTGAGAACATAGATGTGGGGCAGGTCCTGAAAGTAGAAGCTGACGATCCTGCAGCCGAGGAGGACATCTCCCGCTGGGCCAAGCGAGCCGGCCATGAGGTCCTTCGGCTGGAGAAATCCGGAAATATCATCACCTTCTGGATAAGAAGGAAGAAGTAAAAAGCAAGAAGTAGTATTACCAATGAAATACTAACGTAAAACGGCTGTGATTTTATCATGAGCAAAATTCTTTATATTCAGACCAGCGGCCTGGATACTCCGGAAAGACTCTATGCGCCCTTTATTCTGGGAATGACAGCCCGGGCGATGGATGCTGAGGCCTCCATCTTTTTCATGATCAAGGGCATAACTGCAATGAAGAGCGGTGAGGCAGAGAAGATCAAGATAGGAAATTTTCCGTCCCTCAAGGAGGTTATCGACCAGGCCCTTGCTTCCGGCGTGAAGATGTACATCTGCGAGCAGAGCACCCAGCTATTGGGCATTGCCAGAGGCGACTTCATACCTGCGGCAAAAATTGCCGGAGCAGGAACATTAAACGACCTGGCGCTGGATGCAGATGCTACTATCAGCTTCTAGAGATACTATGATAAAAGGGATATGAAATGTGCGGAATTTATCTCGACTATCAGTCTGCGTCTCCCGTAGACCCCAGGGTTGCCGAATTTGCCGGGCGCTTTCTCTCCAGCGACTATGGCAATCCTTCCTCCCTGCATTCCCGAGGCTTGGCTGCAAAGGCAGCTCTGGAGGAAGCACGCTCGAAGGTCGCAGAGTTAATAAATGCAGAAAGCCCTGAGACCATCCTCTTCACATCAGGTGTAACTGAAGCCAACAACCTGGCAATCCGGGGAGCAGCTCTGCGCAATGCTGCCAAGGGCAAGAAGCTGCTGGCAAGCCAAATAGAGCACATCTCAGTGCTTAATCCCCACAAGGACTTGAAGAAAGGCGGCTTTGACCTCAATTTGGTCCCTGTAGACGGCATGGGCATAATTGACCTGGCAGCACTGGAGAGTCTGCTCAGCAAGGAGACTGTCCTCACCTCGGTGATGTACGCCAACAGCGAGATTGGGACAGTTCAGCCCATAAAAGAGGTAAGCGATCTTGTGCACGAAAAGGGGCAATTCCTGCATGTGGACGGCGCTGCTGCGGCAGGCAAGATTCCTATCGATGTGCAAAAGGACGGGATAGATCTGCTCACACTCTCCTCGAATGATCTTTATGGTCCGCAGGGTGCGGGGGCGCTGTACATCAAGCCGGGCCTTCGCATTCAGCCGGTGATTTTCGGCGGCGGTCAGGAGAAGGGCCTTCGGCCCGGCACCGAGGATCTCTATGCTCTGGCAGGATTTGGCGAGGCGGCAAGGATTGCGAAACTGGAGAAGGCTGAGGAAAGCGAGCGACTGCAGGCCATCCGGGATGGGCTGATCAAGGAGATACTTAAGATCGAAGAGTCGTACCTCACCGGCCATCCCATGCAGCGTCTGCCGCATCATACCAGCTTCCGCTTCAGCCGCATTGAGGGGGAGAGCATTCTCCTCACCATGGATGCCATGTTCAACATTCAAGTATCCACGGGCTCGGCCTGCTCCTCACGCACTCTGGAGCCATCCCATGTGCTCCTGGCCATAGGCTTAAAACATGAGCAGGCGCATGGCTCCATGATCATAACGCTGGGCAAGAAGAACAATGCCGATCAGATACCGGCAATCGCCAATGCAACGAAGAAGACGGTAGAAAGGCTGAGAGCCCTCTCTCCGCTTTAAACAGGTGATACACGAAATGGCACAGATTGGCTACTCCAAGGAAGTTATGGAACACTTCATGAACCCCAGGAACGTTGGGGTAATCGAGAACCCGGACGGATACGGAAAGGTGGGCAATCCCGTCTGCGGCGATCTCATGGAGATATTCATCACCGTCAAGGAAGATAAAATAGACGATATCAAATTCAGAACCTTCGGCTGCGGCTCGGCCATAGCCGTCTCCAGCATGGTCACCGAGATGGCCAGGGGCAAGACCCTGGATGAGGCTATGCTGATTACCCGCAAGGATGTGGCAGACCAGCTGGGGGGCCTGCCGCCTCAGAAGATGCACTGCTCCAACCTGGGGGCTGACGCGCTGCATGCGGCTATCAAGAACTACTGGGTGAAGATCGGCAAGATCAAGCCGGAAGAGGCCGGGGAGGAGATCCACGAAGGCGAGGAGGGGGAGAGCTGCGGGACGTGATAAGTAAAATACATTCTTTAAAATTTCCATCATATTTTTCCTAAAAATGTTATGATTTTTTATATTTAAAATCAAATACTCTGGCATCTGGATCTATAGGTTCTATCTTTTTCTGTTTTCTTAATCTTTGAAAAGCATGCTTTACTACATTCTCAGATTCTTCGCCACTTAGTTCACGTACAATCTTATTAGTAATAGAGTCATGATCCACTAGATAATCCATGACAATATCTTCTAATGATGCCAGTCTTTGATGCTTGATCGTAACCAAGACCGCGTTGTCTAATTCTTCAATTATAGGTGCAACCAAACCTGCCTTTTTCATTTCATTAAATGCCGTGTTCAAACCTTCGCCAATGTCGTGATTTACAGGGTCTGGTAGTTTATGAAGTAAACGAACGATATTTGGGTTTCGAGAAAATCTTTCATCTAATATATTCTTTACAGTGATATATCCTGGCAATTTCCCTGGGCTCTGAACTTCGATACGATTATCATAAATCTTAACATGAATATCATCATTTAAGCTAT
>Ga0074199_1000264_pt1 | contig 99821 bp, 104 predicted proteins | sample EPASupsiteSAE347_FD_64528 | JGI IMG/M metagenome (GOLD analysis project Ga0074199, IMG submission 64528) | Bioremediated contaminated groundwater from EPA Superfund site, New Mexico - Sample SAE3-47 | ecosystem: Environmental > Aquatic > Deep subsurface > Groundwater > Contaminated ...
AAAATAATAATGTATATACGTATAACAAGTCAAATTAACTTCCAATATATATTGACACTGCTTTTGGGCAAAACTATAATTAGTGTAATATAAAATATATGTGTGATAGTAATATTATCTATAAACATAATAGATAAAGAGGATATAAATGACACCAGAAAATAGCCCTGAAACTGCAAAATCAATCTTGGTTAAAGATATTCTGGTACTTATCCAGAAGCTTTATACTGAAGCACTGGTAATACCGCAAGGCTTGCTGGAAACAGAAATTACCATGCCTCAACTACGAGTGCTCTTGCTCTTGCACCTCAACGGGCCGCTTTCTATGGGGATTATATCCAAAAAACTTTGCATCGGGCTGGCTACTCTTACCGGTATTGTAGACCGTCTGGTCAAACAAGGCTTTGTAGAACGTGAAACCCCACCGGACAACCGCCGCGTTGTTATCTGTCATCTGACCGAAAAGGGGAACGCCCATTATGAAAGCCTGTGGCAATTTACTACCGGCAAGGTAGCCGAATTGCTGGACGGTGTAGATAATGAAGATTTATCGGTAATACGAAACGGTTTCTGCATACTTGAAAAGTCCGCTGCAAATAAATCAGCGGCTATTGAAAATACTGATAGGATATAAGCACATGTTCAAAGCTATTGCCGGCTGGGTTATCAAATTTAAATATTTGGTGGTCAGTTTCTGGGTGATACTGGCCGCTTTAATGGCATTTACCGCCCCTTCCCTGCAGGAAGTAAGCAAACTGGATCAGTCCGGCTTCATGCCTGCAGATTCAGATTCTGCTAAAGCAAGTGCGCTTTTAAAACAATATTTCCCGAATGAAAGCGCCTCTGTTTCAAGCCTGTATCTCATTATCTACAATCATTCCACCCTAAACCAGAATGATATGGATTATGCGCATTCTCTTAGCCTATGGCTGTCTTCGGAAAGTGCGCCTGCCGGTATTGGGGAGATAAATTCGGTCTTCAGTCACCCCCAGCTTTCCAGCCGCCTTATCAGTCCGGATAACACTACCATGCTAATAGATGTCGGCTTGCTTCAATCGGCCCAAGACCAGCAGTCAGAAAATATTATAACCAGCATCCACGCTCAGATTACAAACATGCCTGACGGACTTGAGGTATTTGTCTCAGGTGAAGCCGGCATGATGAAGGACCTGTATGCGGCACTGGCAGAGAGCATAGACCTGACTACCATAGTTACCATTATCCTGGTTTCGGTCTTGCTGCTTATCATCTATCGTTCACCGGTAGCTTCTCTGGTACCTTTGGTAACTATCGGTATTGCCTATCTGGTAAGCCGGGGAGTACTTGGATACATGGCTGAAGCCGGGGTAAATATCTGGTCACAGCTGGATGTATTTATAGTGGTGCTGATATTTGGGGTCGGTACGGATTATTGTCTGTTCATTATGTCACGTTTCCGGGAAGAACTGCATAAAAACCAAACCCGTTGGGAAGCACTGAAAACCGCTCTGGGGCGTATCGGTGCGGTTGTGTCTGCCAGTGCCATAGCCCTTATTGTAGGCCTTATGGGCATGTCTATAGCCCGTTACCAAATGATTCAAACCATGGGGCCTTCATTAAGTGTCTCAATTGCTATCACCCTGCTGAGTGCCATTACCATCACGCCTGCACTGGCATCTATATTCGGCGATAAAATATTCTGGCCAAGCAAAACTAATGCAACCCGGCCGGAAAAACTTGCGGTCTCACCTTCCAAAGATAAGTTCCGCTTCTGGAATTGGGTGGGTACTATTACTACCAAGCACCCCCTGCCGATAGCCCTGGTTATCATCGGGTTGCTCCTCATACCCTATACCCAGCTATCCCATCAGCGGCTTTCATTTGATACCATAAGTGAACTCCCTCAGGATGCCGAATCCGTCATAGGGTTTAACAAACTGACAGAACATTTCAATATAGGTGAGATGATGCCTGCCACACTGGTACTGGCAGATGAAAACGGTGGGAACCTGAGTAATACTGCAATTCTTGCAGAACTGGCAGATTTAACCGCCAGTCTGGAAAGTCTGAAAGGAGTAGATGCAGTTCAGTCTGTGCTTCAGCCGGACGGTACAGCTGCGTCAGGTGCGGCACTCCGGGCGGCAAACCAGGTACTGGGTTTGATACCGGTAGAATCTTCGGGAAATACCAACCCGGTAAATCTGGTTTCAGACCAAACTTTGGCAGGTTTTGAGTTTATCAGGACCTACCTGCAGGAACTTGGGCAGAGTTTCCCCTGGCTGACAGAAGAAACGTCTTACCGGGATTCCATATCCTCTCTGGACAATATAATAGATACACTGCAGGATATCAGGCATGCCGCCCAGATAGATACCCAGTTAAATACCTTGACTAGCCAACTTCGCCAAACTGCAGATGCCTTACGCCTTGGCTACCCTGCCCAAGCTGAAATAGCCTTCCTTGTAAAGGCCTATATGTTAGAAAGTGCCCAAACCTATAGCTTTATTGCTGACTTGTATGACTACCAGCAAGCTATGCTGAAAGTTGACAAGCTGGCTACGTTGATTGCTCAGGCAAATGCTGATGGAAGCATTGCTTCCGAACTGGATAGTCTGGCATATTCCACCGAACATCTGGCATTTGTAATTGGCAGCCAGGGGGTATTTTATCTGTTTCCGCAATCACTCCCGGCGGACAACTCACCTGCCAATCCAGTTGAAATACTGCTTGGTGAAACCCGGCTATTCAGCCAGAATATGCGCTCTTTGAGTAATACCTTCACCGCTAACGGCAATCCATATTTTATATCTCAAACCCTGATGCAAACCTCACCTGAACTTGATAGTCTGGTCAATATGTTTTATTCAGAAGACCAATCCGGTACCCGTTTATTTCTGATACTCTCTGACTCCCCTTATAGCAACAAGTCTATGGATACCATTTCTGAAGTAAAAGCACTGTTACAGACAGACACATTGGGCAGTCATATTTCCGGTTTAGACTGCGGTATTCAGGGTACCAGTGCAGACATGCAAGACGTCAGAGATATAATGGAGCAGGATTTTACCCATATTCAGCTGATAATAATTGCCGGGGTATTTTTAGTTTTGCTGGTGCTTTTGCGAAGCATAGTCGCCCCTATCTACCTGCTGCTTACAGTCATGCTAAGTTACGGAGCAACCATGGGTATTATCACTTGGCTCTTTCAGGACGTATTGGGACATTCCGGCATAAGCTTTATGCTGCCGATTATATTATTTACCCTTATTGTGGCGCTGGGTTCAGATTACAATATTTTTCTGGTATCCCGCATCCGCGAAGAATCCGAGACTAAACCCATTAAAGAAGCTGTAAAAAATGCCATCTCCTCAACCGGCGGAGTTATTGTGGCTTGCGGCCTTATCTTGGGAGGTACATTTGCGGCTATGCTAACGTCACCCATACTAACCATGTATCAGCTAGGGGCTGCAGTAGCTATTGGCATAATAATGGATACTGTTATTGTAAGAGGAATTTTAGTGCCATCACTGGCAACCATAGTTGGCCGTTGGAACTGGTGGCCATTTCATAATCTGAAAAAATAGAGTAGCGGAAAATGTGAATAGCGAAGGTTAAACGCTGATTGCCATTTAAAAAACTTTGCACTTGTAACTTAAAAGTATCCTGCCCAGAACCTTTATCTCAGATAAAGGCAAATCATGGCTTGTGCCGTTTCCATTGGAAATCCGGAAGCCGTTTTCAGTGGAATAAAGGTTATATCCGTAAACACCTTGGTCAATCTGGCAGGCATATAAGTTACCATCTTCAATGGTATGCTCAGCCTGAATAACCACCATTTCACCCGGGTAAATGCCAAAATGTTCAAGATGATTGTCTTCTACCTGAAGAGCATAAATGTTTTTTAAATTTTCAACTATGCTGCGGGGAATAAGAAAACTCTTATACGCCAATTCATTATAAGTTTTTCGTTCAGGCATGCACCCGTGTACACAAACCTCCACCGTCTCAAGTCTTTTAAAAATAGACCGGACTTCAGCCAGTATATCTTCAATTTGCCTAGGGGAGGAATTATCGTTTTCAGAAATAAGTTTGGCTGGTTCAATTCCAAAAGCATTGGAAAGCTTATTAGCTGTTGCCAGAGTAATACTCTGACGTTCACCTTTTTCCAGTTTTCTTATATATTGCCCGGAAAGCCCTGAACGAGTGCCCAGATATTCAGGCGTCCAGCCTCTGGCTTTCCGAAACTCTCGTATCTTTTCGTCTATACTCATCATGGTAATTATATAGACATTATGCGCCTAAAATATGTAATTAACAACATGTATTTTAGCAACTATTCATATACTTGGGTTATCATATCTTGCTGGAGTATCTTCCTGTATTGTTGTTTCGTCACAAATTGGTTTACGATTGACATATTAAAACAGATAACAATAAAGAATAATGTCTATGACGGATACTTAATCAAACAAATACTGCATTGATTAAATAAACAACAAGTTTAGCTATTCGCGAGGTTAAAACAGAAGAAAGCGTACAGAACTAATCCTGCGAATATTGAAGAATGATTTGATATGCAAAACACGAAGGAGCAAGTGGTGAGCCGTGCGGGGTTCGAACCCACGACCCTCTGATTAAAAGTCAGATGCTCTACCAGCTGAGCTAACGGCCCACAAACAGACGTTATTTTAGCATCGTTGGGTAGGTTTTGACAAACTTTAATCAGCCATTTTGCAGTTATATTTGAAATATTTGTTATTACGCCGCAAAATATCCGCTACTTTGCTGTTACTTCCGTCTGAATAACCTTGATATCGCTGGCTGATTTTCGTTTGCGCCGTTTCCAGCCCAGACCCTCCAGGAAGTCACCGATAATTATTTCCTGATATGATTCATGTCTGAGAGATAAATCCGGATTGATGCGGTATTTTATTCCTCTGCCCTCTTTTTTCTTGGCAATATAACCTTCGGTTTCAAGGTCAGCAATAATTTTTCTTACAGCCCGTTCGGTAATATGTATATTTTCAGCGATTTCGCGTGCTGTAATACGTGAATGTCGGGCTAAAAAGCTTAGCACCAGTGCGTGGTTTGTGAGAAAAGTCCAGCTCGCCATTCATATCTCCCCTTTAATTTATGCCCAATTCTACCATTTGACAAGGTCTTTGATTAGTGATAAATTATTCATGTTTTAGATATCATAACTAAATAAGCATGAATAACAGAACATCTTGATTGTAAACTATTTTGTTTGTGCATGCAATATCTAAAATTGACAACGTAGGTGTTGCCACATCGGGTACATTAAAGTGCACGAAAGGGGGTGACTAAAATGGTTGATAAAAAACCCATGGCTCCTGCTTCCAAACCCGGCGCTCCCGCTGCCAAGCCCGTTAAAAAGTAACTGGTAATTCACTGATGGTAAAGGGCAGGAGAATCACACTAGCATCAAGGTGATTCTCCTGCATTATATTTGGATATGCTCTGGTTAGCCTTATCAATATTTATAGCCACCATTTTATTGGTGATTTTTAAACCTCGGCCCTTTAATGAAGCCGGGGCTATTTGTTTAGGCGCCATTATTATGCTTATTCTGGGGCTTGTCCCCCTTTCAAACATCAGCCAGATTTTTTCTGCTAATCTGAATATCCTGCTATTTTTCCTTGGGCTTATGCTAGTAAGTTATTTCGCAGATTTATCCGGCTTTTTCAATTCGGCTGTCAATCTGGCTCTAAAACTGTCTGGTGGCAGTTCGTGGCGTTTGCTGGGTTTGGTTTTTGCTCTTGGCATAGTTATTACCATGTTTATGTCAAATGACGCTACTGCCCTGCTCCTGACTCCTGTAGTTTTTATGCTTGTTAGCCGCTATGGCTTGAAACCTTTGCCGTATATATTTGCCTGTGCCTTTGTAGCAAATACGGCATCATTTATTTTCCCATTTTCCAATCCGGTCAATCTGCTGGCGGTAGACAAGTTTAATCTGAGCCTTGGGGAATACACTACTTACATGTTAATACCCAGCATACTGGCTATCACGATTACTATAGCCATATTTTATGTTGTCTTCAGACATGATCTTAGAACAGGGCTTTCGCTTGTGGAGACTAAAGCTGTTGCCTCAGACAGGTTTTCACGCTCCGTCAGGCTGGTACTAATTTTTCTGGCGGCAGCTTGTCTTTTTACTTCGTTTATGGGGTGGCCACTGGCAATACCTCTGGTACTTACTGCTTTTATACTGCTGGGCATAACTTCATTTTATAAAAAATTGGATTTTAACCACTTGAAGCATTCGGTTGCTTGGTCAATACTGCCATTTGTACTTGGTCTGGCATTTATGGTAAACGGACTCGAAAATACAGGGCTTACTGCAACATTGGGTAACTTTCTTTCAAATACTCTGGCTGATGGAGGCCAGCTGGAAGCTGGTTTGATTACTTCTTTTGGTACAGCTATCGGATCTAACCTTATAAATAATTGGCCGATGATGATGGTCTCGGTATCCAGCCTGTCGGCTGTCAGTGACATTGGCGGGGCCAATTCAGGTTTGATTTATCAAGCTATTTTGGGAGCAGACTTGGGTCCTAATCTGCTTATAATGGGCTCTTTGTCTACCATGCTCTGGTTGATACTTCTGCGCAAACGGGGGCTGGCAATAAAGCCCATGGAATTTACAAAACTGGGGCTTACAATCACCCCTCTGGTTCTTCTGGTATCAACATTGGCCATATTTCAGTTAGGGAAATTGAGTAGTTAAAATGAAGACAATCACTCGCAAGAGTTTAGATAACAGTATTAAGGACGGGGCTGCATATTCAGCTATGCTAGGTTTGACCCAGGATTATATAACGCCTTTTGCCTTAGCCCTTAAGGCATCTGTACCTCAGATAGGTATACTTTCGGCTTTGCCGAATCTATCTGTTGCGCTTTCACAACTATTTGCCCCATTCCTTTCCGAAAAGGCCAAAAGCCGCAAGAGTTTCGTATTTAAAGCAGTATTACTTCAGGCGGTGTGTTTTTTGCCGGCATTTGTGCTGCCTTTGCTTTTTCGTGATTTCGGGGTTTGGTGGCTGATACTCTGGTATACCTTAGGAACCATGTTTGGTTCACTGGGCAATCCTGCCTGGTCAAGCCTTATGGCAGACTTGGTGCCGGGTTCTATCCGCGGGCGTTTTTTCGGTTACCGTGGCATGATAGCCGGGATTATGACTTTGGCGTTCTCACTGGCCAGCGGTTTACTCCTCCAAATAAGCACTGACACCCTGTTTTTGGGTTTCGGGCTTATATTTTTCGGTGCCAGTCTGGCTCGTTTTATCTCAAGTTTCTTTTTAAATAAAATGGAAGACCCCCAGGCCAAAGCCCCGATTAAAGACGGCGTCAGCATGAAAGCTCTAGTAAAGGACTTGAATAAAACCCCTATGGGCAAATTCATATCCTACTCCGCACTTATAAATTTCAGTACTTATATAGCCGCTCCGTTCTTTGCGGTTTATATGCTGCGTGAGCTTGGCTTTGACTACCTGACTTATATAATAGTAATATCCTCAGCTTCAGTAGCCAACTTTATTTTCATGAAGGTATGGGGGCGGATTTGTGATATCTGCGGCAATGTAAAGATACTCAAGCTGTGCAGTGTCTTTGTGCCGGTTGTGCCTTTGCTATGGATATTCAGCCACAATACATATTACTTGATAGGCGTTCAGGCACTTTCAGGTATTATATGGGCTGGTTTCCTGTTATCCGGTACCAATTATATTTTTGAAAGTTCCAACCGCCGTAATCGCATGCGTGGTTTTGCCCTTTATACCGGAGGAAACAGTCTGGGTATTGCACTGGGTTCATTGGTTGGCGGCTTACTTGTTAGTGTTTTGCCGCAGCTTAACGGCTACTATATGCTAAGCCTCTTTTTAGTCTCGGTGATAGCCAGAACTCTGGTGGTGGGACTATTTATAAACAGCATAAAAGAACTAAAGCCTGCCGGCAGTGCTATTCCCCAAGCATTTGTATCAGCCTACCGGCTGGACATATTTGCCCTGAAATTCAGGACTATACTTCAAGCAGTTTTACAGTTGCCGCGTATCTTCCGTCAGCCGCTTCGTTCAGGAATGATAATACGGATATTTCAGCTTATAATCCGCTTTTAATTGCTGAACCAGCTATACCCGGATATTTTTATCACTCTGTATCAGCTGCTATGTTTTAATATTTGCTAAAGCCTTTCGGGTATAGACGGTTGGATTTGTTTACCCCCGGTACTATAATAAACTGTAATATGTTTTGTGTGAGGCTTGCCATGATTGACCCGCGTGTAGAAAAACTGGCTGATTTACTGGTTAATTACTCCATTGAGGTAAAACCCGGTGATACTGTGGCTGTAAACTATTTCAGCGGTGCATTGCCTCTGGCGGTTGAGGTATATAAAAAAATACTGGCCGCCGGCGGACATCCGCTTATGCAGGTTTCTAAAAACGAATTTCTGGAGTATCTGCTCAGGTACGGTTCGGACGAACAGATAAGCTATGTCCATTTCCCCCAGAGGTATATTACCGAAAAGTACGATGCCACTATCCACCTGCTGGCAGAAGAAAACACCAAATCTATGACCAGCATTGACCCCCAAAAGATGGTGGCCTTTGAGAAAGCCCGTACAGACCTTATGGAAACCAGTATGCGCCGTACGGCTGAGGGAAATTTCCGCTGGGTTTTAGCCATCTATCCCACTAACGGATATGCCCAGGATGCGGGTATGAGTCTGGAAGAATATACCGATTTTGTTTATAGTGCCTGTCTGCCGGATATGAATGACCCGGTAGCTTTTTGGAAAAACTTAAATACCCGTCAGCAAAAAGTAGTAAATTGGCTTAAAGGTAAAAAACAGGTCCATATAAAGGCCAAGGAAACTGACCTCCGCCTGAGTATTGAAGGACGCAAATTTATAAGCTGTGACGGCAAACTCAATATGCCTGACGGCGAAGTATTTACAGGCCCGGTGGAAGGCAGTGCGGAAGGGCATGTCTATTTCTCGTATCCGGCCATAGAAAGCGGACGTGAAGTTACCGGGATACGCCTTTGGTTTAAAAAGGGCAAGGTAGTAAAAGCTACAGCCGAAACCAATGAAGATTTTTTGCTTAAAACACTGGATACCGACCCCGGCGCCCGCTATCTGGGTGAGTTTGCCATTGGCACCAGCGAAGGAATCCAGAAATTTACCAAGCAAATACTCTTTGATGAAAAAATCGGCGGCAGTTTCCATCTAGCCTGTGGTGCGGGCTATCCGGAAACTGGCAGTATCAATAAATCTGCTGTTCATTGGGATATGGTATGTGACTTGCGGGATGGCGGTGAAATCTGGGTAGACAGTGAGTTATTATATAAAAATGGTAAATTCGTTATAGATTACTAATTCTACCCGGGAAATAATACGGCGGGGTGGCGGGATATGCTCAAAATCGTATCACAAGACCATTCGGCTTTTACCGACAGATACGAAGCCGGTGCTTTTCTGGCTATCGAACTTGGCCAGTTGAAAGGCAAGCAGGCAGTTGTACTGGGTATACCCCGCGGCGGTGTAGTTATTGCCGCCCAAATAGCTGAACGCCTTCGTGATGCCAGACTGGATATCATACTCTCCCGAAAGCTTCGTGCCCCATCAAGCCCTGAGTTGGCTGTAGGCTCTATATCCGAAAATGGCCAGATATACTTAAACCGCCATCTTATTCAGCAACTAGGCATTTCCTCTGACTATATACAACAGGAGTCTGAATTTCAGTTTGATGAGCTTAAAAGACGGGCACGCGTCTACCGTGAAGTTATTCCCCGTATCCCCTTAAATAACCGCCTGGTTATCATAGCAGATGACGGCATAGCTACCGGAGCTACTTTTGAAGCGGCTCTGAATTCAGTCCGTCAAGAATGCCCTGCCTATCTTATTGCCGCCCTGCCGGTAGGGCCTGAGAGTACTCTGAAGCGGCTGGAGCATTTGGCGGACGAAGTTATCTGCTTAAAATGTCCCGAGGAGTTTGAATCTGTGGGGCAGTATTATTGCTACTTTACCCAGGTTGATGACGCTGATGTACTTAATACATTAAAACGCTTTCGCCATATAGTTTAGTCTAAACCTCACAGCCTCTACCCTAATAGGTTGCATATTTGCCAGTGATTTATTGTCATATATTTATCACATATGTTTTGTAAATGAATTACCCCAAGAACGACCTGCCTGTTATAATAAAGCTCAAAGAACGGATCTTATATGCAGAAACGTTTTATGGTATTACCTGAAAGCAAATTTTTTTGTATACCAGAAAGGACATCGTCAAGTGAGTGAAGAATTAAAAGAACTAATTGAAGCGGCTATATACAAGGAAGTTGCTTCCCAGTCACTTTACCAGTTCGCCATACAAAAAACGGATGACGACGCAGTCAGGCAGCTTCTTAATTCGCTGATACAGAGCGAAGAAAACCATCTGAAAGTGCTTAAAGATTTGTTGGTCAAAGGTGAATTCAAACCAAAAGCAGTCACACCCCGCTTGCAGTCTCTTAAACTGGATACTTATGTAACAGGTGGTAACCAGTTGGAAGGAGCAGACCTGCAAAATATTCTTCTTTATGCCATCAAAGAAGAACAATCTTCTTCGGAATTTTATTCCCACCTGATGTCTACTTTTATTAACCAGGAAACCAAAAATATGTGCCGGGTCTTGGCTTCCGAGGAACTGGAACATAAACTGAAGCTGGAGTTGATTTATGATGATCTGTTTTTCCCCGAAAATTAGGTTTGATAGACCGGATTTTGGCTGCTAGAATACATATATACCCTACAAACAGGAGGTCAGAGTGTCTGAAGATATAGCTAAAATACAAAAACCAGAAAGCAATCAGTATACGGATAAAAAGAAACTTTACGTAGTGCCGCTGGTACTTGGCTGGAAGGATGCCCCAACGGAATACGACGCCATGTTAAGGCGTTACTGGACAGAAGTGGGCGTACAGCTGGCCCACTTGGAAAGCCGCATTGGTACGGTTGATTATGTGTTTCATGAATCCGTAGATCAAAACGGGGTTGAAGGTTTGGAAGTACTCACCAATTTCAGCCCTATAAGCAAAGAAATGGCACTTCGTTTCGTGGAAAAAGGCGCATTGGTAGAGGTTACTGAAGACAGTGAACTGGTACGGGAATGTTTGGACTGGGAACGCTTTATGCTTATAGGATTTACCAGCCAAAATGTATCCAAACTGGTTTCAGAGAAATTTATTCAGGCGGTAAAGAGCCGTTATGAATTTATCCGCCGCCGAATAAGCGAAATGATAAAAGAAAATCAGGCCGGTGTATTGTTTATCCGCGAAGGCAACTTGATGCAGTTCCCATCGGATATTGAGGTCTTCAGTGTAGCCCCGCCGGTACTGGACGAGATTCACCGCTGGCTTAGAGAACGACGTGATAAAATGCCGTCTTCTTCGGAAGGTGATGATGTTGGTTCGTGTTTTACCGAAACCACTGAAGAAACACCCCTGGCTGACGACATAAAATAACCCCGGGCACTTGAAAAACTAGCGATTATCAAAAAGGCGGCTTATCTGGTCACCAAGCTGATTACGGACAGAGGTATCCAGACTAAGCCCGCCTTCCAGCATTCTCAACCCGTTTTCCACCTGCGCATTTGCCTGCCTCAGGTTTTGTATCCGGTCAGATTGGTATTGCACCCTTTGTTCTATTTCATCCAGATTAAGTTCCAGTTCAAACCTATCACACAGAAATTCAAGCAGGATTAGCTCAGCTGCGGCATCACCGCTTGCCTGAAGGTAAAAAGGCAGAACCTGCCATAAGCTCATGGCATTCAAACCGTATTTCCCTGCCTGCCAGATTACAAAAGAGTTTATGTCTACTTTCTGGTTAGGCGGAGTATCAAAATCCATATTGCACTCAACCCCGGTATTTTCCAGACTGTATTTATGGATATCAGAATTTACTACCGCCATAAGGCGGTGAGGCGCAGTATGGGAAATCATGGCGCCCACACTTCCCAGACAAATAATTTCATTTGCCTGATAATCCATTGCCGTATCAATTATCTTTTTAAGGTATTCATATTGGTTAAATTCGGGAATACTGCCTTTAAATACCAGTAACTGCCATTTGGGCAGATATTCAAGTTCCCCGGCTGGGAAATTTGCCAAATCTTCTCTGACAGCTACTCCGCCAAGGGAAAAATATTTTTCTATCTCTAGTTCAAATACTATGGATGGTGTATCCTGTTTCTCTATCTCAGCCAATACTCTTTCACCGAGCAAGCCGAATTCACCCTGCCAAGATATAATCAGGCACTTCGCCTGGATTTTTTTAACTTCCATGTTCATTCTGATTATGGTCTTTCTTGAAAAAGTCATTTATATTTTCTTTGAGCCACTTTTCATCATCATCGGAAATACCCCGGTTCTCATTAGTATGAAAGCGGTTATCCAGTTTTTGCCTTACCAGTTCCGGAAAACGGGAGTACATATCTGCAATCATTTCATCTACTTCTTTGACCGACTCATCCATACGGAATAAATCTACGCTGATACGTATCACATATCTCAGAGCTTCAAGTGTGGAACGCGAAGCATGAGGATATACCAGCGGCAAATGAGAAAGATAATCAGGTATTTCACCCATAAGGCAGGCGGCGGATATATTTCTTTTATTGGCTACGCCAAGTAATAATCCGTTTAAACCGGATATATTAGCCACAAAGTTTTTGCCTGCCAGACTACTTTTAAGTTCCGCCGGCATGCGTTCCTGTATCGTATTAAGAAATTTTTTGTTGTTGGCAACTGCCCATACCTTGGGTTTTATTTTATGATGAGTCATGGTAACTGCTGCGCCAAACGTAATAATGCGTTGGCAGCCCAGCTCTTCGGCTACATCCAGTACTCTGTTTGCCATGTTGTATGCCCGGCTTCCCTGAGCATATGTATTCTGACCATCAGCCGGCTGTTCGTCACCCATAAATATTACAATATCCTGACCGCACCACTGCTGATAATAAAAACGGCTCAAGGGGAAGCGCAATTCCTGTTGAACCCCGTTTTTTATATTTACCCCGGCAGGATAAAAAAACTCTTCCGGCTCTATGTCCGCCAAAACACCTGCCCCCAGTTGGTCCCGCAAAGTGGCTAAGGTAATAATACCTACGTTGCCAATGCCCGGCCAGGCTGCCAGCAGGATGGGTGATTTCATTTCAGGTTTATTATGGTAAATGATTCCCATATCTTTGATTCTACCCTTTTAATATTATATTAAAATCAATTTAGACGAAAATCCAGTCAGGTATCATTTTGTAAAATGAATGGTACATATACGAGATTGCCTAATAGCAGAACGTACCTTTTCAGGTAACAAATCAACTCAAATATTCTTGACGGTAATCAGTAATATCAAATATATGTGACAATATTTGATATACTTAACAGGTTATTTTCAGTTTTCAAATAACCCCAGTAATTTCCCGAACAAAAAGAATCCGCCCAAACTGATAATCAAGATAAGACTGAATGTCAAAATAACCCGCGGGGAAAGGCAAGCTTTTACTATGGCACCCCGCACCAGTTTGGCATGATGTTGTTTTATCAGTTTTTCGGCTGTGCGCCCGGCTAAATATTCATCCTGCAAGGTAGGCATGGCAAAAACCTTCTTATATTAGGCAGTCAACCAAGATATATTTCCATGGCATCTTCGGCTACGGTTATCAAGCGGCGGGTCGTATCCAGTTTTATAGAATACATATAGCTTGTAATGGGAGGCTTTTCGTTTTTGGGGTCCATGTAGCGCACAAAATAATCTTCTATAATTACACCGGTTTCGGAAACATATTTATCAATTTCAGGGTACTTGGAGGTCATGTTGGCTAAACGTACTGATAATATTTTTACTCTTTGGCCTTTTAGAAAACGTGGTGCCATTCCCATCCCTCCGTTGAAGCTATTTTGCTTTCTTAAAACAGCTGCTTTATCCCGCACTATTACTCAGTAACCATTTTATAAAACAGGGGAAGGTATTAGCGACCGTAATCTACCATCCCTGAGTATGTACACCGAACATACTTTACCATATCTTTAATTATTCGGATACCTTCAGGTCAGCTTGGGGAGATATAGGGCATAGTTTTATATTCCCCCAGATACCTATCTTGTCATCCTTAATAACCACCAACCCGCTGACGCCCTCTATTTTCTGTCCATGTTCCAGTGCTAGTGGAATATCATCGCTGGTTTGTACCAGATTGGCTACAGCCGTAGCGGCAGCATCCGCCAAAATTGCAGATTTAGATATGACTATGGCCGCATCGGCTTTCCCGAAACTGAGGCTGTGCCCCACCGTACCTGAAGAAGTGCAAATACCAAGCGGGCTTTGGTCAGGGCTTATTTCCAGTGCCAGTGTGCCACTTAGGGTGGACTTGCCGGCAAATATCCCAATCCGCCTGGTGGATAGAGTATGCACAAATATATCTCCGCCATTTTCAACCAGAACTTCAGAACTGTAAGCCAGAAGCTCTTTGCCCACATATTCGGCCACAGCCCCGGCAACGGCAGCCATAGGGCCTACACTTGCTTTAGCGGCGGCTTCGGCCATATCCCGTATAATGGAACTGGCATCAAGGTGGATTTTGACAGGTTTGAGACTGGAAGCAAATTCTGGCTGGCGTTTTATATAGTCAATAATTTCCTGACGGTATTTTTTAACAAAATAATAACCTAATTCTTTGAGTTCGGTTGAGGCCAGTATAAATAGATCAGTTTCCTCTTCCATCACCTGAAAGGGAATCAGATATCCTGCATTTCCCCAGTTTCTGTAAGTACGGAGTTCATACATAGTATTCAGCTAAAAGTGCAGTTCCATGGCCCGCGGCGGGCAACCCTGGATACATATGCCGCAAACAATACATTTCTTGGCATCAAACTTAATCTCCCGGCTTTCTTCATCTATGCTGAAAGCATATACCGGACACATAGTCACGCATGCCCCGCAGTGAGTACAGCGGTGTTCATTACGGGTTACTTCGCGGTTAAGAGCATCTATTTTAACCCCGGCTTCATTCAGATAGGCAATGCCTTTATCGTATGCCTCGCGTTCACCGGTGATTTCCAGCACCATCAGACCTTCTTTGTCAGGGGTTATGGAAGCTTTTAGAATATTGAAAGCCAAATCATAGTCACGTATCAGGTGGTAAACAATGGGGCGGTCTACCAGCCTTTGAGGAAAACGTAAAACTATTCTTTTGGATGTTTTCATATTATCACCTACAAGAGATGCTGATTACTGTCACCAATGGGGCGTTCATTAAAGGGACGGACTGAAAGCCCCGAATCTATTCCCGGTAACGGAGCAACCGGGCTGGTAATTTCAAATGTACCCTTTTCAATCCAGCTTTTCAGTTTACCGGCAATTTCCCGGGCACGGGAGTAACTGCACAGAGAAGCAGTAGGGATTTCTTTGCCGTTTATATGTACTTTGCCGCTGCGTAGCTGCGCATAGGTAACTTCAGCCACCGCACCGGGGCGCAGATTGGGATAGGCAGATGAATAGTCTATAACCGTACCCACAATATCATTATCCGTAACCAGAGTAGACTGGAGTATTTCTTCAGAAAGTATAGGGATGGGCACACCGATGCCTACTGATAATGTAACGCCGTACCCCAGCATGCTGGTTCCTACCAGATAGCGGGCATCCATTTGCTTTAAATCACCTATAACTGCCAGTGTACCTGACCCGCCTTTGGGCACGCCGCCATCTGTTCTGGCAACACCGGGGTTATGCTGAGTACCCTGCCAAGCCACGTATCCCACACCGCCGCCTAAAAATATGCGGCTGCCAATACCTATAGTGCGGTAATACGGGTCATTGAGAAGCGGCGACAGCATACCGGCAGTGCAGTAGTTTATATTGCCCATATTAGGTTTCAGAACACCCATGTAGGTATATATGGTTTTATCTGAAAGATTAATGGCTACATTATAGTTTTGATATGCATTACGCATATTAAACAGTACAGCCTCGTTAAGGTCTTTTATATTTATATAGCTGGAAAGCCGCCGTCTGGGATAACAATCAGTCCCGTAGGCACTGGCTTCAAGACGCACATCTTTGCCGGCTACCAATTCCTCTATAACATGCCCTCCGCCATAGTTAAATTCGCCGGGGTGAATGCGGTTACGGGGATCATCATCCGGAAGGGCATTGGCACCTATATATAAATCTGCGGCAGCAAAAGCAGCATAAGCAGGCACATCATTCAGATAGGCTCTGCCGCCGCCCAGTTTCATGCGGGGAGTAGTATGGCCTATATTAAAGTAAGCACCAGAGGAACACATAGGGCCGAAAGTACCGGTGGTGACAACGTCCACTTCTTTGAAAGCTGCTTTCAGTCCTTTTTCTTTGGCATAGCCCACAATTTCTTCAGCCGTAAGGACAACAGCCTTGCCTTCTTTGATTCTCTGGTTTATTTCCTCCAGTGTTTTTTGCATCTCAGCCCTGCCTTGACCACAGCCTGAAACAGGTATGTCTTCAAGCTAAAATTTAGATAACTATATCACTTACAATACTAGTCTTCAAACAAATATACCCACTCCAGTGGTAATATAGTTATAATATAATAAACCAAAGTAGTACTTTCGGGGGATTTACCTTACTAAAACTAACTTATACTATGATTATGATATCATACCTGTTTCAAAAGGAAGACAAATGCGCGCAGACGAATTATTAAAAATAGCGGTAGACAAAAAAGCCTCAGACTTGCATCTTCGGGTGCCGAACCCTCCTGTACTCAGAATAGATGGCGCACTTCAACCTCAGACTGACTGGCCGGTTATGTACAACAAGGCCATTGAACAGATACTGGAAGAGATAACCACGCCTGAACAGCGCGAAGTATTTTATGCTGAAAAAGAATTGGATTTCGCCTACAGCGTACCCGGAGTAGCCCGTTTCAGGGTAAATGTAATGAGACAACGCGGCTCATTAAGCATTGCTTTCCGCCAGGTGCCCTTTCAGATACGAAGTATAGATGAACTGGGCGTACCTCAAATCTGCAAAGAGCTTATTCTGAAGCCGCGCGGGCTTATTCTCATAACCGGACCTACCGGCAGCGGTAAATCCACCACCATGGCTGCTATGGTAGATCACCTGAACCGCACAGATGCACGTAATATCATTACCATAGAAGACCCCATTGAATACCTATATACCAATAACCGCTGTATCATTGCCCAGAGAGATTTGGGTGACGATACCAAATCTTTTTCCACCGCTCTGAAACACGCCTTGCGGCATGACCCTGATGTAATACTGGTGGGTGAAATGCGTGATCTGGAGACTATTTCTACGGCTATCAGCGCAGCCGAAACAGGCCATCTGGTAGTGGGCACACTGCATACTACAGACGCCCCCCAGACTATAGACCGTCTGATAGATATATTCCCGCCTGACCAGCAGCAACAAATACGCATGCAGTTATCCTTGGTTATTGAAGCAGTACTGGTACAAACGCTGCTGCCCAAACTTGGAGGCAAAGGGCGGGTAGCAGCGTTTGAAATAATGGTGGCCAATACCGCCGTTCGCAACCTGATACGGGATAAAAAAGCTCATGAACTGCATAACGTAATGCAGCTAAGTGTCAAAGACGGGATGCAGACACTAGACCAATCTTTGGCAAATTTGGTACGTCAAAACATGGTTTCGATGGAAGAAGCCTTACTAAAAAGCAGTTACCCTGAACGGTTACAAAAACTGCTCCAGTACCAGCAGACCAAGCAGAATCCATTTTAAAAATTCCTAGCGCATTATCCCCATAGTCTACACAAGTAATTTCAATATGGGTGAGGTTGTACATGGGGTATTACCTCACCCATACACCGCTTATGCATACACGTTTTCATCAACCAACTGAAGTTTTAATACTTTAGTATTAGACTTTATTATTATTTTTTATCTATTTATACTTAATAACTAAGTATTCTTACCATTTTATAATACCCTTACATTATACTTAAACTTTACTCGGAAAGGGGACTAATGCTATAGTAGTAAAAAGTATTTCAGGGGGGAATTATGCTGGTAGATTATAGCTATATTGCACTATTCCTTGTAGCTGCGATACTTTTTACGGCAGTAGTACTAGGACTGCCTGTCCTCCTCAAAAAACTGGGCATTGTACCCAGCAAACCTAATCCCGTTAAAAACTCCGCCTACGAATGTGGCGTAGAAACTCATGGACGTACTTGGGTTCAGTTCAATTTCCGTTACTATTACTACGCACTTCTGCTTATTGCTTTTGATGTGTTGCTGGTTTTCCTATTTCCTTGGGCAACACAAATCGGTTCGCTCGGGTTTTATGCCTTCGGGATAGTGTTTGCCTTTCTGTTAATAGTTTTGGCGGGCTATCTGTATGCGTGGAAGAAGGGAGCTTTGGAATGGAACTAAACTTCGAAAAACCGCTAAGCCTGCTTACTCTGGACGAGATTGACCAGCAGGAAGGCGGGGTAATTCAAAGCTTTCGTACCGGACATACATCCCCCTATCCTGACCCTGCAGACTGGCTAAATGGCGAAGAGCCACCTCCGGGTGTATTTATCACCAGTGTGGAAAAGGTACTTAACTGGTCACGCCATTATTCCCTTTGGCCGGTGATGTTCGGTTTAGCTTGTTGTGCTATTGAGATGATGTGCATGGCAGCCTCCCGCTGGGATTTAGCCCGTTTTGGCATGGATATATTCCGTGCTTCTCCCCGTCAGGCAGACCTGATGATAGTTGCGGGCACTCTTACATGGAAAATGGCTCCCTGGCTGAAAAGGATTTATGACCAGATGCCTGAACCAAAATGGGTATTGGCCATGGGGGCTTGCGGAACCAGCGGCGGTTTATTTAGGGATTCATATTCGGTAGTACCCGGTTTTAATCTGGTAGTCCCGGTTGATGTATATGTGCCCGGTTGCCCTCCCCGCCCGGAAGCACTTATGAGGGCTATTATGGATATACACGAAAAAATAGATAAAACCCGTATCCTAAAGAGATAACTTTATGACCGCTGTACTTGATTACCCACAACTTAAGGCTGCCTTATCCAAAGAACTGCCCGGAATTGAAATCCAGGCAGATGGCAGCTTCCTGCTGGTTTCACCCGAAGATATGCATAAGGTATGTGAACGCCTAACTTCCTTACCGTCTATTCAAATGGATTATCTGACAAACCTGACTGCTGCAGATTATTCTGAATATATAGAAATTATTTTTCATTTGAACTCAATTACGCATAATACCTCTGCTACCGTAAAAACCCGCCTGACTGACAAGAAAAACCCGAAAATGGCTTCGGTAGTAGATATCTGGCGCGGAGCAGAGCTGCAGGAACGTGAAATATATGACCTTTTTGGGGTGTTTTTTGAAAACCATATAGGCCTGAAACGCATTTTCCTGTGGGAAGGTTTTGAAGGTTATCCTTTGCGCAAGGATTTTGTAAATGGCCATTAAAACTGAAAACTTTATTCTGAATATAGGCCCCCAGCATCCAAGCACCCACGGTGTGTTCCGCCTGCGTATTGTTCTGGATGGTGAGGTTATTACTGACCTTGAGCCGGTTTTCGGTTATCTGCATCGGGGTATTGAAAAACTGGCGGAAGGGCGCACCTATCTGCAGGATATACCTTTTACAGACCGTCTGGATTATTTGGGCTCCATGACCAATAACCATGCTTATGTTATGGCAGTGGAAAAACTAGCCGGCATAACAGTGCCTGAACGGGCTGAATATATAAGGGTGATACTGGACGAACTCCAGCGGATAGCCAGCCATCTGGCCGGTTTGGGTTTTTTCTTAAATGACTTGGGCGCCCTTCAAACCCCTTTGCTGTATATGTTCCGCGAACGCGAAAAGATTGTGGAACTGTTTGATATGTGCAGCGGTCAGCGTTTAAATTACAACTACTACCGCTTTGGCGGATTTGTTCAGGATTTGCCGGAAGAATTTCTGCCCGCCCTAAAAATACTACTGGATACTTTGCCCGGTTTTATTGACGAATACGAGCAGCTTATTTCCACCAATGAGATTGTGCTTATCCGCACCAAAGGCGTTGGCGTACTTAAGCGTGATTTGGCTATAAATTCCAGTGCGGCCGGCCCGGTACTTCGGGCAAGCGGCATAAACTGGGATATCCGCCGGAATGACCCTTATTCCATTTATAACCGTTTTGAGTTTGATATACCCATCGCCAAAAACGGTGATACCTATGACCGTTACATGATACGTATTTTAGAAATGCGCCAGAGTGTGCGGATACTTCGTCAGGCAGTAAAAGACCTGCCCGAAGGTGAAATAATGGGTAAAGCCCCCAAACTTCTTAAACCACCGGCGGGTGAGGTGTATAGCCGTATAGAAGGCCCTAAAGGTGAACTGGGCTTCTACCTGGTATCAGACGGCACAGACAAACCCTACCGCTGGCGGGTACGCCCCCCCTGTCTTTTAAATTTGTCGGCTTTAAAAGATATGGTAGTAGGCTGGAAAGTGGCTGACCTTATGGCTATTTTCGGCAGTATAGATATAGTGATGGGTGAGGTGGACAGATAATGTCTGACTTCTGGATACATCTTTTGGTTTACTTGGTCATACTCTTTGGTTTTGTAATTGTGAGTGTGCTTATATTTATCTGGCTGGAACGCCGCCTTATCGGCCGTTTTCAGCTTCGCCCCGGCCCGAACAGAGCCGGCCCTTTCGGTCTGCTACAGCCTATAGCTGATGCCATCAAGGTGCTTATCAAAGAAGACATTATCCCCTCAGAGGCAGATAAAGGAGTCTTCTGGTTAGCTCCTTTAGTGGCTTTCGTACCGGTAATGCTAATGTTTGCCGCCATACCCTTTGCTGATGGAGTTATGCTGGTTGACCTGAATATAGGCATACTTTATATACTGGCAGTAAGTTCGGTAACCGTGATCGGTATATTTATGGCCGGTTGGAGCAGCAACAGCAAGTATTCCCTGCTGGGTGCCATGCGTACCATTGCTCAGGAAGTCAGCTATGAAATACCGCTAGTGCTTTCCATACTCGGTGTTGTTATGTTAACCGGCTCGCTCTCTATGAATGAGATAGTAAAAGCTCAGGATGTTCCCTTTATACTGCTGCAGCCGCTGGGCTTTTTTGTTTACCTGTCTGCTGCCATGGCAGAAGTAAACCGCACTCCTTTTGATTTACTCGAAGCCGAGTCTGAAATCATTGCCGGTTTTCACACCGAATATTCCGGCATGAAATTCGGGCTTTTTTACCTTATGGAATACGCCGAGGTTCTGGCAGTTTCCGCCATCGCCACCACCCTTTTTCTGGGAGGCTGGCAGGGGCCGCTGCTGCACCCGGTTTTCTGGTTTATCGCCAAAGTTCTTCTGGTTTTCATGTTTATAATCTGGGTGCGTGCCACCCTACCTCGTCTGCGTATAGACCAGGTAATGGCTTTCGGCTGGAAATTCCTGTTGCCTTTGTCTCTTGCCAATCTGGTTATTACTGCATTTGAAATACTGATTGCGCCGGATATAAACACGGCTGTGCTTATAGGTATAAATATAGCTGTAATGTTCGGGCTTATCCTCCTGTTCAGTAGATTTTACAAGCTGGGAGGCGGACGTGTCAGTATTAAGTAATACCGGCGGCGGTATTCTGAAAGGAATGCGCCTGACCTTTAAGCACCTGTTCCGCCCATGGATAACTGTCCAGTATCCGGAAGAAAAACTGGCCATGTCAAAAAGGATACGCGGCAATCAAGTTATCTGGGTGAAAGAGACCTGTATTGCCTGCCTGGCCTGTGCCCGTGCCTGCCCGGTAAAGGCTATCAATATGGAGGTTTCCAGAGGCGAGGACCGCAAGCTTAAGGTTGACCATATGTCTATAGACTTTGGGTTATGCATCTTTTGCGGGCTGTGTGTTGAATCATGCCCCACTAAAAACGCTATTTACATGGGCTGCGGCTACGAAACCACAACCTACCGCTGTACAAATGTTGAAAAGGCGGAAGGTCAAAGTTTCTCGGAATGCCGTTGCCGTGAGCTGATACTGACAGGTGATGAACTTGGCCCTTCGGAAACACGGGTACTTAGCGGATACGACCGCCCTGATGCCGCCGAGAAACTGCCTCTGCAAACCCTGCTTATAAACAAGAAAGGCTACTTTGAAAGGTAAACCTGGGTGGAAATAGCGTTCTGGATTATAGCCATAACCTGTATAGTCTCCGCCTTGCTGGTGGTGGGAGTGAAAAATATTTTCCACTCATCACTCTGGCTGATACTCTGTTTCCTTTCGGTGGCAGGTGTATTCCTGCTTCTTTCAGCTGACTTTCTGGCGGCAGTGCAGATACTTATCTATATCGGCGCTATATCGGTGCTTATTATACTGGCCATCATGCTTACCCGTGAGGTTCAGCGCGGCAATCTTACCAATAAACTCAAGATACCGGCTCTATTTGTTGTTACCGCTCTAGGCGGGATAATGACCTATATGCTTATCAGTTCAAACTGGACTTCAAGCGACGCCCCTCCCCCGTCTACCACCACTGCAGGGCTTGCCGATATGCTTTTCGGGGCAGACGGGTTTGGGCTGGGAGTACTGCTGACGGGCGTAATATTACTAGTCGCCATTATCGGGGCTATAGTGCTGGTGAGGGATAAATAATATGGGACTGACTCACTTTTTGGTACTGGCGGTAATATTGTTCTGCATCGGGCTTTACGGGGCACTGGTTAAGAAGAGTGCTGTAGTAATACTGATGTGTATAGAAATAATGCTGAATGCGGTTACCATAGCGGCAGTTGCCTTTAACCGTTTCGCTTCACCCGAATTATTTACCGGGCAAATATTCACCCTGTTTATTATTGCGGTGGCCGCAGCCGAGGCAACTATAGGTCTGGCCATAATAATATCCATCTACAAAAACCGGGATACTATTGACGCAACTAAGATAGATTTGATGAAGTGGTAAAGAGGAAGAATAAGCCATGACCCAAACCGGACTCTGGCTCATAATGCTGCTCCCCCTTATCTGCGGAGCGTTGATAGCTCTGGGGTATGCCTTTTTCTGCAGAAAACCAGCCATCAGCGGTTATCTGGGTATAGCCGGTGTAGGCGGTTCCTTTTTGATTTCAATATGGGGGCTGATAGGTCTGCTGGGTAAAGAAGGGGCTTCTTACTACGCACCCGGTTTCAGCTGGTTTGCGGTAGGAAATTCCATTGATATCAGCTTTAACCTCAGCTTTGACCCGCTGGCCGCTATAATGTGTTTTGTAATCCTTTTTGTTAGCCTGATGGTGCATATATATTCACAGGGCTATATGCACGGTGACAAGGGATATCCCCGTTATTATGCCTTTTTATCTTTCTTTACCGCCTCCATGCTGGGGCTGGTACTCTCGGATAATTTACTGTTTACCTTTTTCTTCTGGGAACTGGTAGGCTTGGCATCATATCTCCTTATCGGATTCTGGTTTACCCGCCCGGCCGCGGCCAATGCCGCTAAAAAGGCTTTTATCGTAACCCGTATCGGTGATGTGGGCTTTTTAGCCGCCATAATAATTCTGTTTGCCAATACCGGCACGCTGGATATACACAGCTTAAACGGCATGGCTGAAATGGGGCTGATAGGGGCTGGCGTGGTTACCATAGCTGCTCTGGGGATATTTGCAGGTGCGGTAGGCAAATCTGCCCAGTTCCCACTGCATGTATGGCTGCCGGACGCTATGGAAGGTCCTACCCCGGTTTCTGCCCTTATCCATGCTGCCACCATGGTTGCTGCCGGTGTGTTTCTGGTTGCCCGCACCTATCCCATATTTGAAAGTTCGGCTACCGCCATGCTTTGGGTATCCATCATCGGGGCGGTTACTGCCATATTTGCCGCCACCATGGCACTTGTTATGAATGATATGAAACGTATACTGGCCTATTCCACCGTCAGCCAGCTGGGCTATATGATGCTGGGTCTGGGTACAGGCGGTATTGCCATCGGTATATTCCACCTTTTCAACCATGCTTTTTTCAAGAGTCTGCTTTTTTTGGGTTCGGGAAGTGTAAACCACGCTACCGGAACATTTGATATCCGCGAAATGGGCGGGCTTTCCAAACCCATGCCCGTTACCAGTGGGACTTTCCTTATTGCTTCACTCAGTCTGGCAGGCATTTGGCCGCTTTCAGGTTTTTTCAGCAAGGATGAGATACTTGCCGGAGCTATGGATGGTCAATCTATCCTGTTTATTCTGGCACTTATCACTGTATTTCTGACGGCCTTTTATATGTTCCGTCTTTACTTCGTGGCTTTTGGGGGTACGTACCGCGGCAAGGGAAATCCCCATGAATCGCCTCGTGTTATGTCATGGCCGCTTTTAATACTGGTTGTGCCTTCGGTAATCAGCGGTTTGCTGAATGCAGGGGGCGGTTTCAGTTCCTTCCTTGGTGAAGAAGTCCATACCGGCTTTTTTGAAGGTTTATTCGGCATTTTGCTGCACCCGCTGGCACTGGTTTCACTGGCAGTCGCCGGCGGCGGCATATATCTGGCATTCCTGATGTATAAAAAGAAAAGCCTTTCACCCGCTATATTTACAGAACGCTTCAAAGGGCTTTACATGGTCTTTTCCAAAAAATACTGGATGGATGAGCTGTATGAAGGGGCTATAGCTAAAAACATACTTATGAAAGGTGTGTTTGCTTTTATGGCCTTCTTTGACCGCAAGGTAGTAGACGGCGGAATAAACGGGTTCTTCATTCAAAAAGTACTATTCAGCCGTCTTTTCAGCCGTTTCCGAACTGCCGATGAACGCATAGTGGACGGGGCTGTAAACGGAGTTGCCAGCATAACTCTGGAGGGTGGCAAAGTGGGTCGGAAAGCCCAGACAGGTCAGCTCCAGTCATATGGAATTTATCTTGCCGCCGGGGTGGTTGTACTGGTGATGGCGGCTCTTATTATCTGGTAAGGGGGGAGTATGAGCATACCATACTTAACACTAATAACATTCTTGCCCGCAGCGGGAGCTATACTAATGGCTCTGTGGCCGCGTTTGTCCGGGCGGGCAATAAAAATTACTTCGCTGCTGCTCACTCTTGTGCCGCTGGTGCTTTCAATTGCGGTCTTTGCCGGATTTGACCGAAGCAGTTCTATGGCCGGGGTTGTTCAGTTTGAAGAAAATCTCCCCTGGATATCGCTTTTAAATGCCAATTACCACCTTGGTGTTGACGGATTAAGTTTGCCATTCCTTATTTTGACTACTTTGCTGGGTGTTCTGGCGGTTCTTATCAGCTGGAAGGTAGAACTGCGGGTAAAAGAGTACTTCGTTTGGTTGCTTATTCTGCAAACCAGCATCACAGGCGTATTTGTTTCACTGGATTTGCTGCTCTTCTTTATCTTCTGGGAGCTGGAGCTTATCCCCATGTACTTCCTGATTTCCATTTGGGGTGCTGGCCGCAAAGAATATTCCGCTCTTAAATATGTCCTTTACACCCTGTTTGGCGGCGCTTTCATACTGGCCGGTATACTGATATTATTCTTTGCCACCGGCAGTCTGGATATAGCATCTCTGGCGTCTTTAGACCTTAACAATTTCCTGCGTCCGGCCTTGATGGTGCTAACTTTCTTTATGTTCTTTATCGGTTTTGCCATTAAGCTTCCGGCCTTTCCGTTTCATACGTGGCTGCCGGATGCCCATACAGATGCACCCACTGCTGCCAGCGTTATTCTGGCCGGTACGTTGCTTAAAATGGGCGGCTATGCCATGCTGAGATTAAACGTGGCTATGTTTCCGGATGTCTGCCGTGACTGGGCACCCTTGATACTGACAATTGCGGTTATAAATGTAATCTATGGCGCTGCCATAACACTCAAACAAACAGATATTAAAAGGCTTATTGCATACAGTTCGGTAAGCCACATGGGTTTTGTATTGCTGGGTATATTTACTCTGGGTGAAATATCCATGAACGGGGCGGTTCTGCAAATGTTCAGCCACGGCATAATTACCGGTCTGCTCTTTGCCATAACCGGTGTGGTTATGCATAACACCCATGAACGTGATATTAATAAGATGGGCGGGCTGGCTAAACAGATGCCCCGAACGGCTATTATATTTATACTAGCCGGTCTGGGAGCTATGGCTGTGCCGGCTACCAGCGGATTTATTGCTGAAGTAAGCGTCTTTTTAGGCTCATTCCAGAGCTCGGTAGTTCCCGGTGGACAGGTATTTACCATGATATGCCTCTTGGGATTGGTACTGGCGGCAGCCTATATCCTCTGGACAGTTCAACGGGTCTTTTTGGGTCCCGGACTGGACAAATTCCAGATGGTAAAAGATGCCGACAAAACCGAAATAGTCTTCTCAGTGGTATTCCTGCTGGTTATGTTTGGGGTTGGGCTTTACCCTCAAATTATAGTAGATGTTATTCAAACCGGAGTGGCCCCTCTGGCGGCCCTCTTCGGTGGATAGAGACAAATGGATTTGTTTATGCCTGAGATAATAATACTGATAACAGCCCTATTGGTAATAATAACCGACCTCTTTTTGACCAAAAGCAAGAGGCATCTGGCCTACCTGTCTTTGCTGGGTTTAGGGGCAGCGGCTGTTGCCACAGTGCTTAACTGGGATAGCCCGCCGGAACTGGCTTTCGGCGGTATGTGGGCACTGGACGGATACGCCAGTTTCTTCCGTATTCTTTTTATCAGCCTTTCAGGGCTGGTTATAATGGCTTCAGTAGATTATGTAAACAAGTTCAGGCGTTTCCAAGGCGAGTATTATGCACTGGTATTGCTTGCCCTGCTGGGCATGATAATGATGGCCTCCACTACCAATCTTATTACCATGTACCTTTCGCTTGAACTGGCCGGGCTGGCTTTTTACGTACTGGTAGGTTTCCTTAAGGACCAGCACTCTAGCGAATCTGCCCTCAAATACCTGCTTTTAGGCGGGGTAGCTTCCGCCATGCTGGTATTCGGTTTAGTGCTTATTTACGGTTTCAGCGGAGAAACCAATCTGGGCAGTATTCTTAACTATATACAGACACTTCCGTCCGGCATGGACATAACCGCCCATACCGGATTTATACTGGGTATTATACTGACTATTACCGGGCTGGGGTTCAAAGTGGCTGCCGTCCCGTTTCAGTTCTGGGCACCGGATGTTTATCAGGGTTCACCCACCCCTATCACTTTGTACCTTTCCATAGCCAGCAAAGCGGCTGGATTTGCCCTATTCCTGCGTCTTTTCTACACTGTTTTCACAGACCCGCTGGCACTAAGCCAAGAGTGGGCGCTGATAGTTGCCGTACTGGCAACTGCCGGTATGACACTGGGTAACGTACTGGCTATACCCCAAAAGAATATTAAAAGAATGCTGGGTTATTCCAGCATAGCCCACGCCGGTTACATACTGGTAGCTTTGGCGGCAGTCGGCAATTCACCTGAACTGGCAGACGGACGGATAAGCCTGCTATTTTATCTGGTCGCCTTTGCGGTATCAGACCTGGTCGCCTTTGTTTCAATCATCGCCATCAGCCGCTCTACCGGCAGTGACGAGATATCATCTTACGAAGGGTTAGCCAAAACAAACCCTGTATATGCCTCTGCTCTTACACTGGCATTATTATCGCTTACCGGTTTTCCTCCTTTGGCAGGCTTCCTTGCCAAGTATTATATATTCAGTGCGGCGGTTCAGGCAGACTTGCTGTGGCTTATGATTGTAGCGGCTGTAAATACCGTAATATCCGCCGTTTTCTACTTCAACGTAATACGGGTGATGTGGCTAAGACAACCCCGCGAGGAAGTGCGGGTGCTGGCTTCATGGCCGCTTAAACTGGCGCTTGGTATTTCGGGCTTGGCTGTGTTAATATTCGGCATTATACCTGAAACTCTTCTAAACCTTATAGAAAAGGCTACCGAGCTAATAATTCATTAGGAAATTTGCCGTGCAAATTTTGGAATACGTAGACACTCATGCTCATCTGGACATGGCTGAATTTGATGCTGACCGTTCTGAAATGCTCAAACGGGCATATGATAACGGCGTAAAGACTATCATTACCACCGGTATAGACATACCTTCCAGCCAAAAAGCCATAGATTTGGCCGCTGCCAATTCGGGCATTTATGCCGCGGTTGGTATCCACCCTCAGGAATGCACCGGTGTCACCGAAGCGGATTTCGCACGTCTGGATATACTCAGCATTACTGATAAAGTTGTAGCCATAGGCGAATGCGGGCTGGACTATTACCGCGATTATTCTCCCCGCCATACCCAGCTTGAAACCTTTTATCACCATCTGGATTTAGCTGATAAAAGCGGACTCCCGCTGATAATCCATTGCCGTCAGGCCGAAGAAGATGTGCTAAAGATACTTGCAGACTGGTCTGCCCAAAGCCCTGCTGGCGAAGGCAAAGGCGTAATCCATTGTTTCAGCGGCTCGGCAGAAACCGCATTAAAATACATAAATATGGGTTTTTACATAGGGCTGGGCGGGTACATAGGCTATCCATCTTCCAAAAAGTACAGGGCGGATTTTGCGGCTATACCCCTTGAACATATTGTGCTGGAAACAGACTGTCCGTTTTTGCCTCCCCAGCCTTACCGTGGAGAACGAAACGAACCTGCCTATGTCCCGCAAACAGCCTCAACTCTGGCAGAGATAAAAAACCTGCAGATTGAGGAAATAGCATCAGCCACCACTGCTAATGCCCGCCGTTTATTCCGCCTGGATAAATAAAAAGGCAGACGGGCAGATATCCTTGAGAACACACTCCGGACAATGCGGTTTTTTGGCATCACAAACCGCCCTCCCGTGGTCAATCAGGTAGTAAGAAAAATCCCCCCAGTATGTACGGGGGAGAAGAGCCATCAAATCCTGCTCTATTTTCACCGGGTCAGTATTGCTGGTAAGACCCAGCCGTTCAGTTAGGCGTTTAACATGGGTATCTACCGCAATCCCCTCCACCAGCCCGAAAGCATTATGTAACACCACATTTGCCGTTTTACGCCCGACTCCCGGTAGGGTAAGCATATCAGCCATGTCAGAGGGTACAACCCCGCCAAAACGGCTTACAACCCCTCTGGCAGCACCTATAATATTTGCGGCCTTGTTGTGAAAGAATCCTGAAGACTTTATATCTTGTTCCAGTTCTGCTAGAGATGCCTCTGCAAAAGCCTTTGGGTCGGGATATTTTTCAAACAGAGCCGGGGTGATTTTATTTATCATCTTGTCGGTAGACTGGGCAGATAAAATAGTAGCTACCAGCATCTCAAATGGAGTAGTAAAGTTTAATGCCGTTTTAGCATCATGATAGACTACTGAAAGACGCTTTATTATTTCCAGTGCCTGTTTTTCAGGGTTTTCAACCAGCATTTCAGCCTCTCCATTTTCATTTCAAATATTATACCTCAAAAACTTTTAAGTCAGGATATTAAATAATCATAATTAGTTGTTCTTTCTCTATTAGGCTTAAGAAAAAACTGTTATAATAGGCGTCATGGCGAAATTGATAATGGTTCAAGGCACTTCCTCAAACGTAGGTAAGAGCATACTGGTAACGGCTCTTTGCCGTATATTCAAGCAGGACGGCTACAAGGTAGCCCCATACAAATCCCAAAACATGGCTCTAAATGCCTTCGTTACCAAAGAAGGCGGTGAAATCGGGCGGGCACAGGCAGTTCAAGCGGAAGCCTGCGGCATTGAACCCAGTGTGGATATGAACCCGATTCTTATGAAGCCTGAGGCAGATTCCAGAAGCCAGATTATTGTCAACGGCAAAGTAGACCGCACTATTTCCGCCCGTGAGTATTATGAATATGCCCCCCTCCTGTTGGATACCGCACTGGCGGCCTTGAACCGCCTGCGTGAGAAAAACGATATTGTGGTTATAGAGGGTGCCGGCAGTCCGGCTGAAATAAACCTTAAACAGCGTGAAATTGTAAACATGCGCATTGCCAAAGAGGCAAGTGCGCCCGTGCTTCTGGCAGGAGATATTGACAGAGGCGGGGTTTTTGCTTCTCTTATAGGTACCATAGACCTTTTAGAGCCAGATGAACGCTATTATATAAAAGGCTACCTGATAAACAAATTCAGGGGGGATGCCAGTTTATTGAAGCCGGCCATAGATGTTCTGGAAGACCGCACTTCCATACCGGTACTGGGAATTATCCCATATCTGCGGAATATGGCTATTGCCCAAGAAGATTCCGTTTATCTGGACGAATGTAAAGGCAGTCTGGGCGAAACTGACTTGGATATTGCTGTTATCCGCTTGCCACGCATATCCAATTACGATGATTTTGACGCTCTGGCTACAGACGGGGCTTCAGTCAGATTTGTATCTAAAACTGCCGAAATCGGCAACCCAGATTTGATAATAATCCCCGGTACGAAATCCACCATACCTGATATGGAATACCTGGAGCAAAGCGGTCTGGCTGAGACTATTATTAAAAAAGCCCGTAAAGGCACACATGTTTTAGGTGTTTGCGGCGGTTACCAGATTTTGGGCAAAATGATATATGACCCCCATAAAACAGAATCTGAAACTACTGAATTGAAGGGTCTGGGGCTGCTGGATACTGAAACTACCTTTGAAAAGGAAAAGGCTACCACCCAGATAAGCGGACAGGTTAAGTTTGATAGCGGTTTACTCTCAGGTCTGGCTGGTTGTGCGGTGAGTGGTTACGAAATCCACATGGGGCGTACCCGTTTATTTTCTGCCCAACCCGCATTCCATATTACCAAAACCCCAAAAGGTCCGGCAGATTATCTGGACGGGGCATCCAATGCAGAAGGCACGGTGCTGGGCACATATATACACGGGATATTTGAAAATGCCGCTTTCCGCAGAGGCTTTTTAAATGCAATCCGGCGCCACAAAGGCATTCCGGAGCGCCAGGCAGACTATTTTGACCGTGACAAAGAATATGATAAACTGGCAGACATAGTCAGGGCAAGTATAGATATGGAAAAGATTTACGCTATTTTGAACGAGGGTATACGATGACCCCTGCTGAAGCCGAAGAAAATATCAAACTGCTCCTTGAAAAAAGCCGGACAGAGCCTGCCCTTAATTTTCTGGGCATAAAAATACTGGAACTGAAACCCGGTTACTCCAAGCTGAGTATCAAACTTAAACCGGAATTTTTAAATGCCTACGGGATAATCTTCGGAGGCATCACTATGTCTTTGGCAGATGAAGCTTTCGGGTATGCGGTAAACAGCCTGAAACTACCCACAGTTGCAGCCCAGTTCAATATCCACTTTCTGGTTGCCCCGGATAATGATGATGAACTGGTAGCAGAAGCCAAAGTAATAAAGTCAGGCCGCCGCCTTGCAGTTGCCGAGGTAGAGGTGACCAATAGCAAGGGCAAACTGATAGCCAAGGTCAGCGCCAGCGGCGTTCCTCTTTAAACCTAGGCTAAGCCTGAGCAGATGTTTCATCATCACCCAGATAAGCAGCTATCACATGGGTATTATTCTTGATTTCTTCGGGTTTGCCTTCGGCTATTTTGCGTCCGAAATCCAGCACCGCAATACGGTCAGCCAGATCCATTACTACACCCATGTCATGCTCAATAAGCACGATGCACTTTACCCCGTCACGAAGTATGGGCGTATCAGGATAAGTCTCACCCTGCCCTTCAAATATGTCTACAATAAAACGGGCAATATCTTCTTTTTCTTCCAGATTCATGCCAGCCATGGGTTCATCCAGCAGCAGTACCTGAGGCTCCAGAGCCAAAGCTCTGCCCAGTTCCACCCGTTTTCGCATACCGTACGGCAGCATGCTGACTACCTTTTTGCGGACAGGCTCTATCTCCAGAAAATCTATAATGTCTTCAACTATCTTGCGATGTTCTATTTCTTCTTTATGGGCCGGCCCAAAATAAGCTCCGCCGGTCAGAAAGTTCTGTTTCATAAATATGTGTCGGGCGGCCATCAGGTTTTCAAGGGTGGTCAAGCCTGAGTAAAGCTCAATATTTTGAAAAGTACGGGCAATGCCCATTTTTGCCACCCGGTCAGGGCGGATACGGGCTATATTGTGCCCGTTATAAACAATACTGCCTGCCTGAGGTTTGTAAAAACCGTTAATACAGTTTAAAAGACTGGTCTTACCGGCTCCGTTTGGGCCAATTATGGCTGTTATCTGGTTATCATAAATATCCAGATTAATTTCCTTCAAGGCCTTTATACCGCCAAATGAAAGTGAGAGGTTATCTATTTTTATCTTGGCATTATCCGGACTCATTCTGTTGCCTCTCCTCATTCATAATTTTATCCCGATAGTTAATGACCCTGTGGCACAGAGGGCCTTCGCATTTTAAGCTATGTCCGCATTTCTTAGCCTTTTTAGCCATCTCTTTCAGGGTGTCACGGGAGGGCGAACCATACGTGTCAAAAGCGGTGCAACGTACAGAACCATCTTCTTTTACTATTATGGTTATCTCATCACAAACCGCTTCGCAGAGTATGGTACAGGCGGTAATCTGCCAATCAGCCATATATTTCCCCTAATCCCACTTGCGTTCGTCCAGCATAAGTTTGGTTTCGTTTGCCAGAACACTTGCAGGTACAAATTCTATGTGGTCTGCCTTTAAAAGACACCTGTCCTGAAACTTTTTATTCAGTTCATCAGACAGCTTTTTAGCATCAAATTCCTTCTCATCATGCACACAGACAAACGTCAGTTCATCCCTGTTTGCCGGGCGGTTTATTTTTATCTGGTAACGGACTATTTCAGGAAAAAGCTTAAAGACATCTTCGGTCTGCTTGCCAACCACAAACATGCCCCGTACTTTTACTGCATCACCTACCCGCCCTATTATGCCGCTGAGTTTATATGCGGTACGTCCGCAGCTGCATTTCTCTTTTTTCAAACAAGACAAATCACCGGTGCCAAAACGCATCAATCCCCATGTCTTGTTATTCACCGGAGTAACCACCACTTCACCAACTTCCCCTTCGGGCAGTTGTTTACCTGTTTTGGGGTCTACTATTTCCACTACATATTCATCAGACATAAGGTGCAGGCCGTTTTTTTCTTCGCACTCATAGGCTAGACAACCGCCGGTTTCGGTCACTCCGTACGCCTGAAAAGTCTCTAAACCATAATCTTTTTCAAGCGTCTTTCGGGTGGAAGATGTAAGCATCTCGCCCGTAAACCAAGCACGTTTAAGATTCAAGTCCTTTTTAACATCCAATCCCATCTCTTCGGCCTTGCCCAGAAGGCTCAGCAGATAGCTGGGAGTACCTACAAATGCGGTTACTTTCAGCTCATGGATTGTTTTAATCTGCATCTCGGTATGGCCTGTGCCGGAAGCAATGGGGGTAGCCCCGCAGTCACGCAATCCTTCGTGGAAAAGTATTCCTGCCGGAGACAGGTGATAGGTAAAGGTGTTTATAACTATATCAGCCTTGCGGAAACCGGCTGCCCAGAAAGAACGCCCAAACCAGTGAATAGTGCTGGTGTGCAGTGGTTCATAAACAGGACCGGGTGAAATAAATATGCGTTCAATATTATCTTCAGGTATCATCAGAAAACCGCCATAAGGCAGGTTTTGTTTCTGCATCTCAATAAGGTCTGCTTTACGAATAATGGGCAACCTCTCCAGATCTTCCACTTTGCGTATCAAATCCGGTTTAAGCCCGGCCTTTTGGAAAATCGCTTTGGTTGCTGCCGAATTTTCATATGCGTAGACAGTAGTTTCCTTCAGTCTGTTATTCAGAAATTCAACCCTTTCGTCAAGCCCCATCGCCTCCAGCTTGTCAAAGTGGTTGTTCTTGCCATTTTCTAAAGCCATCTTTTACGCCTCTTGTAATGTTTGACCTCACGATAGCTTTTTTTAGCGCCCACCGTGGAAAGCCCCATATAAAATTCCTTAACATCCTCGTTATTGGTTAAAAACGAAGTATCCCCATCCAGCACTATACGTCCGTTTTCCAGCACGTAGCCATAATGGGCAATGGACAGGGCAACTTTTACATTTTGCTCAACCAGTAGTACGGATGTGCCCTGTTCTTCGTTAAATCTTTTGATAATGCCGAATATCTCTTTGACCATAAGCGGTGCCAAACCAAGTGAAGGCTCATCCAGCATCATCAGTTTGGGGCGTGCCATCATGGCACGCCCGATAACCAACATTTGCTGTTCCCCGCCGGAAAGATATCCGGCTGTATTATGCTGAACATGTTTCAGGCGGGGAAAATATTCATATACCATAGATAAATCCGGTTTAATATTCTGCCGGTCTTTCCGGTTAAAAGCCCCTACAATCAGATTCTCCTCGGTGGTTAGGTGCTCAAAAACATGTCGGCCTTCCAAAGCCTGAACTATACCCAGCTTGCCTATAGCTTCCGGATTTTTTTTCTCAATCCGCGTGCCGTCCCACTCTATATTGCCGTCTGTGACCAGCCCTTCTTCAGTGTGCAGCAGGCCGGAAATAGCTTTGAGTGTGGTGGTTTTACCGGCACCGTTGCCACCCAGCAAAGCCACAATAGACTTCTCCGGCACTTCCAGCGAAACACCGTGAAGCACCTTGATAACGTTCAGGTAGGTAACCTCTATGTTATTTACTTTGAGCATAGATAAAATATTACCTTTCGCTATTTGCCAAACCAGTCAAAATTTTCATAAGCAATGCTGGGTGTTTCTATCCAGCCGCTTATTACCTTAAGCTGACCATCTTCAATTTTGAAAACCCGAACAGATTTTACCAAGCGGTTATCTCCGACCGAGTACGAAACAGGACCATGCAGCCCTCCCACGTCATACCCGTTCAACCTTTTTATGCCGAATTCTTCAATAATCTGAGGTGTCAGGGAATTAACGCCGCCGGGTGAATTCTCTATGGCCAGACGCAATATTTCAGCAATTATCAAACCCTCTGACCATGAAACGATATAATCCATGTTGCCATAATTTTCAGGGTGGTATTTCAGACAGTATTCCTTCATTTTGGCCATGGCTGGAACATTTTCATCCCAACTCACAGTAGGATAAACACCCAGTATCCCTTCAGCTTTGTCTGCTCCTAACAGCTCTACCAATGATTGGGTAAAGCCGCCATGACCGCATCCTATCTGGACACCGGGGTAAATACCCAGCTCAATCATTTGCCTGACTATAACGGATGTCGGCTGAGGGGTGCTGGAGATGTATACTATGTCAGGATTCTGGTTTTTCATGTTTAACAGATTTGCGGTATCGTCATTAATAGTGGTGGAATGTTCGTATATACCCACTATTTCTACTCCCAGTTCCGCAGCCATAGCGGTTGCGGCATCACGCGCACCGTAACCGGTGGGATTTTGAAGTATCATCAGAGCTACCTTTGGTTTACCCTCACCCTGCCAGATATTTTCCATGTAATACTTCATAAAGGCTACCCAATCATCACCATAATCCGGCAGCTGGGAATATATATGCTGGGGCGGATGGGTCAGAGAGGGTGAACTGAAAGTGGTAAAACCCGGAAAACCCGCTCGGTTGGCTATTTCCATGGATGCCTGCATATCTTTTGAGGAGTTGGTGGTAAAGAAAAGGCATTCTGAAGAAATAAACTCATTTATTACGGTTACCGCTATGGCAGTGTCATATTTGGTATCACGGAATATAGGCTCAATTTTATATCCGTTTACCCCACCTAGTTCATCATTAATATACTTTATAGCATCCAGTTTGGCATTACCCTGAGGTGTGCCTTTTTCAGCTGCAGGTCCGGTATAGCACACGCTAAGACCAACTTTAAGAGTTCGATTAGTCACCAAAGGGTCATTATTGTTGTTACCGGTGATATTATCCAGATTACATCCGCTTAAAACCACGGGTACAAGGGTAAGCACCAGAGCCATAAAGATTCTAAAGCCGATTTCAGATTTTCCTAGTCTCATCAGATCCCTCCTTTGAGGCTATATTATCTATTATTAAGCTTCGCAACACAACTCCCCGCAGATCCCCCTGTACCCGTTTACAGCTGGTTTAGCTCCCAAACCAGCTAAAATCCTCGTATCTGATAAGCGGTGCTTCCACCCAGTCACTCAAGACCTGCATAACACCACCTGATATCTGGAATACCCGAACAGCTTTTGCCAGGCGGTTATCTCCGCTTGAGTATGAAACAGGTCCTTGCAGACCACCCACGGCATAACCGTTAAGTTTCTTTATTCCGTATTCTTCAATAGCCTGAGGAGTCAGATTATCTATGCCTCCGGGGGTATTTATAAGTGCCAAACGAAGTATTTCCGCCACAATCAAACCCTCAGACCATGAGGCGATATAATCCATATTGCCATAGTTGTCAGGGTGATATTTCAGGCAGTATTCCTTCATTTTAGCCATTCCCGGCACATCTTCATCCCAGTTTACGGTAGGATAAACACCATAAATCCCTTCGGTATTGGTCACTCCGGCCAAATCTATCAGGGCTTTGGTGAATCCCCCATGACCACAGCCTATAGTCACTCCGGGATAAATATCCATCTGGTTCATCTGTTTGATAATAACAGACGTGGGTTGAGGAGTGCTGGAAATAAAGACTACATCAGGGTTTTGCCCCTTGAGGTTTATCAGATTAGCCGTATCATCAGTGATAGTGGCAGAGTGTTCGTAAACACCCACTATTTCTATACCTAAATCAGCAGCCAAAGCGTTTGCCGCATCACGAGCACCGTAACCGGTAGGATTCTGGAGTATCATAAGAGCCATCTTGGGAGTACCCTCTCCCTGCCAGATATTCTCCATGTAATATTTGGCAAAAGCTGCCCAGCTGTCACCGTAATCCGGAAGCTGTGCATATATATGCTTCGGCGGATGGGTGCAAACAGGCGAACTGAAGACAGTAAAACCGGGAAAATTTGCCCTGTTGGCAATCTCCATAGAGGCCTGCATTTCTTTTGAGGCGCAGGTGGTGAAGAATAAACATTCTTTATCCATCATTTCCTGCACAATAGTAGCCGCCAGTGAAGAATCATATTTGGTATCCCGCCAAAGAACTTCTATCTGGTATCCGTTTACGCCGCCCAATTCCTCATTAATGTATTTGATTGCATCCAGTTTGGCATTCCCCATCACAGAGCCTTTTTCAGCCGCAGGACCGGTATAAGGTATGGAAAAACCGACTTTTAAAGTGGGTTTTACAGTTCCGTCAGGATTATTGACATCAGTCTCGCTTGTGCCGCATCCCCCCGCCGCCACTGAAAAAAGCAAAAGGAGCATACTAAAAAAGGATAAAGCTCCCCTCTTTATCAATTGTTTACGGTTTTGCCCTAACATGATCTATGCTCCTCCTTCTTTTCTAATTTCCTATTTTTTCGCCTAATACGAGAAAGGCCAATACCGGTAAGATGACTTGAACAACTGCCAGCGGTGGGCGAGGCCCCTTGGTTCAAGCACCAGGAATAAGACGATTGCCAGACCGAAGACCATAGGCCCAAGCCCGGCTGCAAACCCGGATGGCAACTGCGGAAAAGCAGAGCCCATCAGGGGAGATACATATTGCACTCCCTGTTGAAGCAGGCGGATAAACAGTGTCCCTAATATAGGGCCTACCCCTGTACCCAATCCGCCGATAATCACAATACCTACATACAAAATAGAATCTGACAGAGTGAAGTTTTCAGCCGTCAAATAACCTATCCAGTGAGCCATGAGCGAACCTGCCACACCAGCCAGAAAACATCCGATGAAAAATGCCAGAAGCTTGTATCTAAATACATTTATACCCATAACCTCGGCCGCCAAATCATTATCCCGTATGGCTACAAATGCCCGTCCTATACGGGTGCGGGCAATATTTTTCATAAAGAAGATAGCCAAAACCGCCACCAGCATAATGATAAAAAACTGGCTGCCCTGAGTAGTAAAGTCAAAGTTAAAAAGGTTTATTGGAGGTATCACAATGCCGTTGAAACCGCCGGTCAGACCTGACCAGTGGTTTATTACCCAGATAATAATGAACTGGGCGGCAATGGTAGAAATGGCCAGGTAAAACCCTTTTACCCGCAGGGAAGGCAACCCGAACAAAACACCTACCAGCCCGGCCATAATGCCTGAGGCTATCATATCAAAGGGGAAAGGCACACCCAGCTTATTTGCCAAAATAGCGGTAGTATATGCCCCCACTGCAATAAAGCCGGCATGCCCTACCGAAAGCTGGCCGCAATATCCCATCAATATATTTAAGCCGGCGGCGGCAATAACCGTAATGCCTATAAGGTTTAATATCCCCAGCCAGTAACTGTTGATATTGAAAGGCAGGCTGAACAGGAGTATCAAAAAACCTATAAGCATGGCCCAGTGGGTTTTGGTACGGAAAATTGCCATATCCGTCTTATAGCTGAAATTACGCGTCCCGCAAGGTAAATCCATGGCTATATCCTCTCGATGCGTTCCTGCCCAAACAGGCCATACGGCTTGATGAACATTACTATGATAATGATGATAAAGGGTATCACTTCCTTGACACCCGGCCAGGTAAGGGCAGTGAGATAACCGCCTCCCAGATTTTCAGCCAAACCGATAATAGGCCCGGCTATCATAGCCCCCAAAAACGAATCCAACCCGCCCAGTATCACCACTGAAAAGGCCTTGATACCGGTTTCCACCAGCCCCAGAGTGATACCGCCGATACTGGACATTAATACCCCGCCCACCGCCGCCAAAACTATGGCCAGCATCCATGACAGTGAGAATATACGGGTTACGGGTATGCCGCAGGCCTGAACTGCCTGTTGGTCATCAGCAGTAGCCCTCATGGCTACACCCATTTTGTGATATTTAAAAAAGATGGTCAGCAGGGCAAAAAGCAGTAACGATATGCCGGCCGCCCACACATATTCCTGCGAGATAACAGCTGAACCGATATGGATAGGCGTTTCGGGGAATATTTTCGGCATAGCTGCCACGCTCTGCGGCCAGACAAAACTGACTACACCCTCAAGGAAAAATCCCACCCCCAGTGTCACTGTAACCAATGAAAGAATAGGTTGGCCGATAAGCGGTCTGAGGATAATTCTTTCCATCAGCCAGCCCAAAGCCAGTGCAAATAAAACCACACAGATAAATCCCAGCCAAAGGGGCATGCCTACCTGTGCCAGCATACTGTAGGTAAACCACGAGCATATAAGAACCATCTGCCCCAGTGCCAGATTGGCTACCGATGAGGATTTCCAGATAAGGGTAAAACCCAGAGCAATCAGAGAGTATACCAGACCGACTGTAATGCCGGTTATTATATATTGTAATAAATCTGCCATAATCTCCGCCTACAAAGACCTTACTTTTATACTGGTAGTTACCACACCCTTGCGTCCGTCCCGATAGGTTACCGCCGCTTCCACCTTTACTTCCTTATTCAGATGGTACATGGCATCTATCAGGTCTTTATATCTTTCGGATACAAATCCCCGCCGAAGTTTTCGGGTACGGGTAAGTTCAGCTTCATCGGGGTCAAACTCTTTATGCAGCAAAACAAATTTCCTTACCCTAGAGCCTTCCGGCAAATAACTGTTTACCCGCATAAGGTCTTTGGCCACTAAATCAGCTATTTCATTTTTCTGGGAAAGATCTACAAAGGTAGTGAAATTCAAACGGTTTTTCTGTGCCCATTTGCTTACCATAGTGAAATCAATATTTATAATAGCGGTTACATATTCCTTGTCTTCACCGCCAACTACCATGGCATCTTTTATATAAGGGCTGAAACGCAAGCGTCCTTCAATATACTGAGGGGCATATTTAATCCCGTTTGCCAGCACCCCCAAGTCCTTAAGGCGGTCAAGGAATATCAGGTGACCCTTTTCGTTTATATTTACAGCATCACCGGTAGCAAACCAGCCATCCCGAAAACTTTGGGCAGTTCTCTCAGGATCTTTGTAATAGCCGCTGAACATACAGTCACTGCGGATAAGGAGTTCACCTTCATCTGTCAGGCGTACCTCGGTGCCCAGCGCCGGCCGTCCCACACTTTCAAAGCTTATATCTCCCTTACCATGGGAAGAAATAAACCCGGCTTCAGTTGAAGCATAATTCTGCCTTAGCTCAATACCCATGGAATGTATCATTTTAAAAGTATCCAGCGAAAGCACCGAACTTCCGGTAACCCCGAATCTTACCTTGCTGACTCCTAGTTTATCTTTCAATGGATGAAACAGCAGAGCGTCTGCTATTTTATGGCCTACCATGAGAGGCAAACCGGGCTTGCCTCCGGTGAGAGTTTTTTCGGCCATTTTATATCCCACGGGTGAAAGCACTTTATAAGCCAAACGTTTCAAGGGGTGGGCGTCCATTATTTTTACCTGTATCTCACTTACCAGACTCTCCCATTGACGCGGGCCGTATATGACGAAGTTAGGCCCAATCTCACGGGTATCTTCGGCTACCGTTTCCGGTTCTTCAGGAAAATTCAGGCGTGCCCCGGAGAGAATGTGGGGTATAGTGGCAAAAAAACTGTCCCCCACCCATGAGGCAGGGAAATTGGAAATAAGATCGTCTTTATAACTCAGCGGGTAACGGGCAACAAAACCCTTTGCAGTAGTAATAAGGGAACGGTGGCTGAGCATAGCCCCTTTTTGCAGGCCGGTAGTACCTGAAGTGTAATAAATAAAGGCTATATCATCTGGTTTGGTAGTATCTAGCAGTCGCTCAAATAAATCTAGGTTGGCTTTTTCGTATTCCCTGCCCAGCTTTATTACTTCTTTAAAGCTTACAAGCATGGGGTCATCGTAGTTTTTAAGCCCTTTGGGATCCCAGTAAATAATCTTAATTAAGTTTGGCAGTTCGGGCAGCAGCTCAAGAAATTTGTCTGCCTGTTCTTGGTCATTTACTACTGCCACTCTTACTTCAGCATGGCTGGCAATATATTTAACCTCGTCAGGTATGGAATCAACGTATATACCGGTAGGAATTGCACCAATAGACTGGGCGGCAAATTCCGCCCAAAACCATTCGGGTTCATTATCGCCTATAATAGCCACCCGGTCAGAAGGTTTGGTACCCAGGCTAAGCAAACCCAAACCGAAATATTTTACGGTTTGATAATAATCACTCCATGTATATTTTTGCCATATACCCAGATTTTTCATACACATGGCAGGCTTATCGCCCCATTGCTCGGCGTTATGTTTTACCAGTTTGGGTATCGTGTCTACTTCAGCCATAACAACCCTCTTTATTTATCTGCCTAAAAAACTTCACCTCCCGCGTGGGGGAGGTGAGTCTGTAAAACACTGTTACCTATAAATCGGTTTACCTATTTTTACTCATCAGCTGCCCCCGAAAGCGCACACAGGGTGCGCCCGGTAAACATGAAGCAAAAATAAGTGTAGCCTGCGTATTTCATTGGCGTAGTGTAACACAGGAACAAATAGGTGTCAAACAATATTCTTTTATATCCATAATATATTTGTCAGCAACATATCAATCTTGCCTGATTGACAAGCCGAAAGCTATTGATTATTCTAGAACTATTATCCAACGGGAGAACAAGGTCTTGAAAAAGCTATTATCCGGCAATGAAGCTTTAGCCTTAGGCGCGTATGACGCAGGTCTTAAACTGGCCGCTGCCTATCCCGGCACTCCCAGTACCGAAATAATGGAAAATCTGGCTAAATTTCCAGATATACATACCCAGTGGTCATCTAACGAAGCCGTAGCCGTAGAAGTAGCTACCGGTGCATCGTACACCGGGGTACGGGCACTGGCTGCCATGAAACACGTAGGCCTCAATGTAGCCGCCGATGCGTTTATGGCTGTTTCCACCACCGGTGTAAAGGGTGGATTAGTAATAATAGTAGCGGATGACCCCGGCATACATTCATCCCAGAACGAACAGGATACCCGCCACTATGCACATCTTTCAAAAATGCCGGTGCTTGAGCCGTCAAACAGCCAGGAGGCTTATGATTATATGGCTCTGGCATTTGAGCTAAGCGAACATTTTGACACTCCGGTAATTCTGCGCAGTACTACCCGTGTTTCCCATTCCAGTTCTCTGGTAGAAACCCTCTCCGAAAGACAGGTACCTACCCTGCCAAGCTTCAAACACGACGCCTCTAAACTGGTTATGGTACCCACCTCTGCCCGCATGCAGTGGCCGAAGGTACTTAAACGGGAAGAACTGATAGGCGAATATGCCGAAACCTGCCCCTTTAACAAATACATACCCGGAAATGCCAAACTGGGTATTATAAGCAGCGGCATTGCTTTTCAGTATGCCAGAGAAGTTTTCCCTGAAGCTTCTTTCCTGAAGCTGGGTATGACTTTCCCTTTGCCAAAAAACCTTATAAAAGAATTCAGCCAGAGTGTTGAAACTATATTTGTTGTAGAGGAACTGGATTCAGTTATTGAAGATGCTCTCTGCCGCATGGGTATTTCGGCAATAGGCAAAAAATATGTACCCCGCAGCGGCGAACTGAACCCGGATACCATCCGTGCTTCTGCCGTAAAGGCAGGCATACTGCCTGAACCAAAAGATATTCTGTTTAAACCTGCCACTTCAGACTTTCCCAAGCGGCCGCCGCTTTTATGTGCCGGTTGCCCGCATACCGGCGTATTTTTTACCCTTAGCACACTGGGGCAGCGTTCGGCTCTGCCCGGCAAACCCAAACATGAGCCCAAGCTGGTACTTGCAGGTGACATAGGCTGTTACACTCTGGGTGCTTACCCCCCGCTTTCAGCTATGGATACCTGTGGCTGCATGGGCGGAAGCATCAGCCAGGCGGTAGGTATGGAAAAATCAGGCCTGACCGAGCCAGTTATAGCCATTATAGGTGACTCCACCTTTATGCATTCCGGTATAAATGGTCTAATTAATGCGGTTTATAACCAGTCACGGATAACCATACTTATACTGGATAACCGCACCACCGCCATGACCGGCCATCAGGGAAACCCCGGTTGCGGTATTGCCGCAAGTGGTCAAACAGTTACCGAAGTGAATCTGGAAGAACTGGTAAAGGGAGCGGGCATAAAAAACCTCCAAATTATCCCTGCTTTTGACCTGAAATCCCTAAGAAACGGGCTGAAGAATGCGATATCCAGCGGGGAACTGAATGTGATAATTGTACGCGGGGAATGCAATGTAATCTGCCGTAAACGTTCCTTGCCCAATATTATAGACACCGGCCTGTGCAACCGCTGTGACGCCTGTCTTCTTTTAGGCTGTCCGGCTATCCAGCGTGAGGGTGATAAGCTATTTATAGACCCGGGTCTTTGTACCGGCAATAACTGCAACCTGTGCCATCAGGTCTGCCCCCAAAAAGCCATTAAAACCAATGAGGCGGCGTAAGTTTATGAAAAAGTTTGATATATTGATTGTGGGCGTGGGGGGACAGGGAGTCATACTGGCAAGTAATGTGCTGTGCGATGCGGCTATGGCCGCCAGCTATGATGTCAAAAAGACTGATACGCTCGGCATGGCTCAACGCGGAGGAAGTGTAGTCAGCCACCTCCGTTTCTCTAAGGAAGTTCGCTCTCCCCTTATTTCAAAAGGGCAAACAGACCTTATTATTGCCTTTGAAAAACTGGAGTCTGCCCGCTATATGGAGTATCTGGGTTCACAAACCAAAGCGGTTATAAATGATATGGCCATGCCTCCGGCTTCCATAAGTCTGGGCCTGTCAAAATACCCTTCAGATGCCGAAATACTGGACGGATATACCCGCTTAGGTATAAAAGTGGATTTTATAGCCGCAAATCAGGCAGTCAAAGAGCTGGGTAATCCTAAAATGCTGAATATATACCTCCTGGGATATGCCGCCCGTTATCTGCCCTTTGATTTTGAAATACTAACCGAGGCTATAAAGAAACGCCTTCCGCCAAAGTTACTTGAGGCAAATTTGAAAGCATTTTCAGCGGGATACGCAGCGTCCGCTAAGCAAAACTAACTCAAGGAGCAAGTATTATCAGATTCGGCAGATGCAATATCTACCAAAAGCTTTGAAAGCAAGTCTGAAATTCTCAGTTCACCCACCAGTTTGCCTGCATCATCTATTACCGGCATTTCTACCATTTCCTTGTCTGCCATCAGGTTTATGGCATGAGCAATGGCATCGGTTTGTTTGACGCTGATAATTTCGGAAGTTATTTCTTTAATAGTGCATGACTGGCTGAGTCGCAGTACCTCAAAAGCATCCGAACGGGTCACGATATGCTTTTCAGACACAATATTCAGCTTCACTTTTACCCATTCAAGCAGCTGTTTAAGTTTAACAACCCCGGTCAAAATGCCATCTTTATTTACCACGAAAAGGACGTGGGTGTGCGTATGAGCAGCAAAAGCCTTTATGGCATATTCAATACCCATATCATCTTTAACCATCCGCTTGTCGGATATCTTTTCACACAGTTCACTGACGATAACGTTTTCCAAAATCCCTCACCCGTCTATTTTTCTTTTTGTACAGTTATCTCTGCCTTGCAATGGGGACAACAGGATTCTCCCCGTCCAAGCAACCCACCGCAAGCGGGGCAATAAAAAAGTGACAGCTTGCAGGCTTTGCAGAAAGGCATGCGTGCTTCTGTTTCAGTAGTAATATCACAATATGGGCAAGCAGCAGGATTTTTACCGGAATTTGAGTGTGTCATATTAACCTCTGGCCTGAACTTTGATTTTATAGTCGGCAATAGCGCTGTGCAAGGCTTGTGGCCCCATTTGGGAACAATGGTTACGGTTCTGGGGCAACCCCTTTATTTCAGCCTCTACTGCCTTGTTATCAATCTTCATGGCTTCTTCAATTGTCTTGTCGGTAGCCATCAGGCTTACCAAACTGGATATAGCTACAGCCGCCCCGCAGCCATAAGTTTTAAACTTAACTTCTACCAAACGGTTATCTTTAACCCTTATGTAAAATTCAGTAACATCGCCACAAACGGCATTGCCGGCCCTGCCTATCCCATCAGGATTTTCCATTTCACCTGAATTAAGAGGATTAACGAAATATTCCATAACCTTTTCAAAGTACAAAGTCATATCACATCCCCTTTTCCCCGGATACTATTAGGATAACAATAGAAAAACCAAAAAGCAAAACTTAACTCTTATATAATTTTAACACATACTTTTTAAGCTTAACAGTCAAACCTTAAACCATATCTTGTGTGCTATAATATTACAAAATATGCCGAGGAGGCCAAAACATGATGTTTGATTGGTCAAGTGCTGGCTGGGGCTGGATGATTTTTGGCGGTATCTTCATGGTCATTTTCTGGTGTGCTATTATCGGAGTAATTATCTGGGGCATTATCCACCTTACTAAAAAAGGGCAGACTGCACCTTCCGTTTCATCTGCAACCAATAAAACCCATTACATGGAAATATTGAAAGAACGCTATGCAAAGGGCGAGATAACCAAGGAAGAATTTGATCAAATGAAAAAGGATCTCTTGTCTTAGCCCAAAGCCATGCCTGAAAATAACCTGACAGATACTCTGCCCAAGATAATTACAGGTATAAGCGGCATGTCATGTGCCAGATGTGCCGCCGGTATAGAAGGCCGTTTGTCAAAAACAGCCGGGGTAATAAACCCCAAACTGAATTTCGCCTCCGGCAAGCTTATATTTAATTATGATCCTTCCATTATCAATCTGGCAGATATCAAGTCAATTATCACTGATTTGGGTTATGGCATTATCAGCCGCAAATCCATTTTCCCCATAAAAGGCCTCCACTGTGCATCCTGTGTAGCCAGGGCAGAAAAAGCTCTGAAGAATACCGTCGGCGTAATTAATGCCAGTGTCAATCTGGCTAACCAGACTGCCAGTGTAGAATATCTGGACTCCATTACTTTCCGCGAACTCAGCCAGTCTATAAGCAATATGGGTTATGAACTTTTGCCTGAAGAAACGCCTCAGGATGAACTTTCCCGGTCAGAAGATGCCGAAACCCGTAAATTGAAACGGGAACTTTCCGTCGCTTTACTACTTGGAATATGTCTTATGATAACCGGTTTCCTGCCTGCATTCAGCGGTAAGGAATTTTTAATGTTCCTGCTGGCAACGCCTGTTCAGTTTTGGGCAGGTATACGTTTTTACAGGGGGGCATTTTCCGCCCTGAAAAACCGTACTACAGATATGAATACCCTTATAGCACTGGGTACTTCCGCAGCCTATCTGTACAGCCTGATAGCTTTGCTATTTCCATCTTTATTTGATTCGCCCCTGCTGGAAAAACACCTGTACTTTGACACCTCCGCCATGATTATCGCCCTTATCCTGACCGGGCGTTTTTTGGAATCCCGTGCCAGAGGACGTACCTCTGATGCCATTCGCCGTCTGATAGGTCTGCAGCCTAATACTGCCTCAGTTATCAAAGACGGCAAGGAGATTTTGGTAAGCATCAGCCAAGTTATGGCAGGCGATAAGATTGTTATCCGCCCGGGTGAAAGACTGCCGGTAGACGGACTGATACTGGAGGGTTATTCCAGTCTGGATGAATCTATGATAACCGGCGAAAGTATTCCGTCTGAAAAAAAGACCGGTGATAATGTCATTGGCGGTACATTCAATCAAACCGGTGCGTTTACATATGAAGCCCGAAAAGTTGGGGCAGATACCGCACTTGCCCGTATAATCCGTCTGGTTGAGGAAGCTCAGGGTAGCAAAGCCTCTATTCAGCGTCTGGCAGATAAAATAGCCTCGGTCTTTGTGCCTGCGGTTATAGGAATAGCTATATTGACCTTTGTTTTCTGGCTGGCCTTAGGGCCTGAGCCATCTTTTACTTATGCATTTTTGAACCTGATAGCAGTACTGATTATCGCCTGCCCGTGTGCTTTGGGGCTGGCCACACCTACAGCCCTGATTGTCGGCATGGGAAAAGGGGCTGAAAACGGGATACTTATTCGCAGTGCAGTAGCTCTGGAGAAAATGCATAAGCTGGATACTATTGTACTGGATAAAACAGGCACCCTTACCCGCGGCAAACCGGTACTGAGCAATCTGGTAAGCCACCGTCTGGATAAAGATGCCTTTTTAACTTTGACTGCTTCTGCCGAACAGTTTTCCGAGCACCCGCTGGCCAAAGCTATCTTGAAAGAAGCTGTACGCAAAAAACTTGAACTTTCAAACCCGTCGGAATTTTCCGCTTTGCCCGGTGCAGGATTAAAAGCTACCATAAACGGCGCCCAAATACTCATTGGCAACGCCAACCTGATGCAGTCCAATAATATATCACTGGGTGCATATCAGGCTGAAGCTGATAAACTCTGGGAAGCGGGGGAAAGCCTTATTTTCGTAGCTGTAGATGGCAAACCTGAGGGTATTGTGGCCATCAGGGATATTCTGAAACGCGAATCTGCTGCGGTTATTGCCGAACTGAAAGCAAACAAACTTAATCCGGTTATGCTCACAGGTGACAACCACCGGGCAGCCAAACGTATTGCAGATGAGTTGGGCATAAACCAATATATAGCTGAGGTCAAACCCGAAGACAAGTCTAATCTGATAAAAGACCTTCAGGCAAAAGGTCACTTTGTAGCGATGGTGGGGGACGGTATCAATGATGCCCCTGCACTGGCTAAGGCAGACGTAGGCATAGCCATTGGCACCGGCACTGATATAGCTATGGAAACCGGTGATATCACCCTTATTTCAGGTGATCTTTTCGGCATTACCAAAGCTATTCGTTTGAGCAAGGCAACTTTAAATACTATCCGCCAGAACCTTTTCTGGGCGTTCTTCTATAATATTATTCTGATTCCGGTAGCAGCCGGTGTACTCTACCTGTTTTTCAGCCAGAATGGCGTGCCTCAACCCCTGCGGTTCTTTCTGGGGGAATACGGCTTTTTAAACCCCATACTGGCGGCTCTGGCCATGGCTATCAGCTCTCTGACCGTAGTCGGCAACTCTCTCCGCTTGCGAAGTCTAAAACTAAGTAGCTATCCGAAGCAATAATACATACGTTATAAGTAGTGATACGTATTGAGACATTTTTGCCTGCGTGTCATACTTTTTATATGGATAATGAGCGGGCATAAAAGGAGGTATGATTATGACTCTGGAAAGATGGCAACCCGGTTGGTCACTTCGCCCCTGGCGTCCTTTCCGAGAAGTACTCAGTCCCGGCCTCTGGAACATGCTTACTAATGAACGTGACTGGCTGCCGGCAACCGAAATGGTAGAACTCAAAGACAAATATCTGATAAAAGCAGAAATGCCCGGAATAAACGAAGAGGATATTGAAGTCTCGGTATCTGATAACGTTCTCAGTATAAAAGGTGAAAAAAAATGCGATTGCGAAATATCAGAAGAGAGCTATTATTTCAGTGAGAGGAGTTACGGCAGTTTCTCACGCTCTATGACCCTGCCCAATAATACCGACCCTCAGAATATTGCCGCCACTCTGGATAATGGCATTCTGGAAATTACCATACCCAAGTCATCTGAGGCCAAACCCAAAAAAGTTTCGGTAATCAAGGCCGCCAAACCCAAAAAAACTGACCTTAATACCCAATCCATAAAACCTAAAGCCCAATCCTGACAATGGCTATATACACTGCCCGCTCTAAATAATCCAAATAGAGAAAGGACTCCAATGGAAAAATCAAAAACCATAGAGCTACTCACAAAAGATATGGAAGATGAGCATGGAGCCATTATCCAATATCTGGGTCATGCATATGCTATCGGCGAAGGTGAGGTAGCTTGTGAAATAGAAGCCATTGCCCGTGAAGAAATGCGCCATCTGGACTGGCTTGCAGAAGCTATCACAGCTTTGGGCGGCGAACTGAGTTTTAAACGCGGCATGATGGATATGACCGGTAAGACTGTATCTGAATGGATGCAGGCTAATGTGGGGCTTGAGAATGGGGCCATTACCCAATACCGCGAGCATATAAAACTCATTGATGACCCCAAGATTAAGCGCTTGTTAGAACGTATACTCTCAGATGAAGAATCCCATCAGGGTGATTTCAAGCATTTTGTTGAAAAAACCCTGCGCGAAAAAATGGTGGACCGCCGCGGAGATACATCTAATATTACTACTGAAAACCTGAGTTGGGGCATAAAACACGAATACACTGTTATCATCCAGTATCTGCTTCAATCTTACTCAGCTAAAAACGAAGAAACCCGAAAAGAACTTCAGGATCAGGCTATAAACGAAATGCAGCACATGGGCTGGCTGTCAGAAAAAATGATAGATAAAAAAGGCCACCCCCATCTGGAACATGATAAATTTGAAAAAACCCGTGATCATACCAAAATGCTCAAGGCAGACATAGAGTTAGAACACAAGGTAGCCGATAAATATGACCAATCTGCTGCCCAAACAAACGAAAGTGATGTCAAAGAACTTTTCCAGAAGCTGGCAACCCACGAACGTTACCACGCTGAAATATTCAAAGACCTTTTGGAATAAAAATATATCACACTTCGGAGGAACAGGCTATGTACACTGCACGTGACTATTCTGCCCTGACTGGTATTGAAGGGTTTTCTGATACCCTGCTTAAAAACCATTTTACTTTATACCAAGGTTATGTAAACAACACCAACAAACTTGCGGATACTTTAAAGGCCATGCTTGCGGAAGGTAAAACAGCTACGCCGGAATATGCTGAGCTCAAACGCCGTTTCGGGTTTGAATTTGACGGTATGCGTTTGCACGAATACTATTTTTCTAACCTTGGAAAATCTGTACCCCTATCAGAAACGGGCAAATTCTACCAGGCACTGGCAGCAGAATTCGGTAGTTACCAGCTCTGGGAAGCAGACTTTAAAGCTACCTCCGCTATGCGGGGCATAGGCTGGGTAATACTCTATAAAGACCCTCAGACCGGACGCCTGTTTAACCAGTGGATAAACGAGCATGAAGCCGGGCATCTGGCAGGTGCCACCCCGATACTGGTAATAGACGTATTTGAACATGCCTTCCTGACAGATTACGGGCTGAAACGAGCAGAATACATTGCTGCCTTTATAAAAAATATAAACTGGTCTGAGGTGGAAAAACGTTTCCTGATATAAACTTATTCTTAATATCCCCAAAAACCAAAGGGCAGTATTTCTACTGCCCTTTGGCATACACTTCTGGTATATTTTGAAACCCGAAAACGGTTATAAGTTAGTCAACCGGTATATCAGTCATATAGGATTGCACGATACCGGTTTCAGGAAACCAATAATAGACTGTTGTCCCTACCATAGCTTCGCATAGTATATAAGAATATCCATCTGCATGCCCCCATGAAATACAGGCAGATACCAGATATCCGTCTTCCATAGCCGCTTTTTGTACTCTCAGAGCAGTAGCATATTGGTCATCAGCGTAACTATATTCAGTTTGTTTATGGCTGCTTGCCCACAGTTGTAGTTTATTAAGAGACTCAAAATTTCTAAGCGGATATTTTGCCTGAATGGCTGAAAGCTCATCTTCGGTAGTTGCTAATTGCGCTTCAGATAAACTAAGCTGGTTGTTTACATCCTGAATAGTACTCTGGGCAGCAGCAAGGTCTGACTGCAATCCGGTCTTATCTGCATTAAGCCCGCTAATAGTTTCTTGCTGGGTATCAATAGTATTACTGTCATCTATATACTTATAGCCTAAAAACCCAGTGCTTATGATAGCTAATGCCAAGAAAGCCGAAAGCAGTGTAACCGGCATGTTGGTTTTTTTCTTTTGGGGTGCAGGGCTCCATACGGAAGCACCATTTGAAAATGATGATACACCTGTTTCACCCATGGGTGTTTTTGGGGCAATTTGCTCAACTGCCGCCGGCTGGGTTATTACAGTTTTGTCTTCAGTCAGTTGCATTTTCTCCTGTTTTGCACCGCATGATTTACAAAATAAATCATCATCAGACATGGCGTTTCCGCATTTTGGACAATACGACATCTTCTAACCTCTCATATTTGGATACCTTGGGTATTATAGTCTTGCGTTAGCTATAGCTGTCAAGATATTCATAATGAATATTTTCAAACCAAACCAATACTTAAATCTATAAATATATATTTGCCATTAGTTATAGCAACAATAAAAAAGCCCCCGACAAAATACCGTCAGGGGCTTAAATTTAGCTTTAAATTTGGCGCGCCTAGAGGGATTCGAACCCACGACCCTCGGTTCCGAAGTTTCAGGCTAGTCATACTTTTATGTATTCTTACGTTTGTATAGATGCCATATAATATTTATTCAATTTGTGCAATTATAGCTAAAATACCGCTCAGTATTTTTTTGTTTTACGTCATCCATTAGCAAATTATTAGCATAAATTACCATGAAATGCGACGCGTTTGTATTGAAATTATGTTTATACTAATGTATCTATTGATACAACAATGTCCCTAATGTAGAATCAATTAACATTCCTTATAAAAAAGGTAACGAATTCTGGCTATTTGATAGGTTAGTTTTTCAGTAGTTAATTTTTTCTTAACATTTTCTATTGTAACCATTAAACGAATATCTAAATAGTAATTCCGCTTTCAAATCTACGCATTGAAGGTAAAAATGGGGATATTGAAGCCAAAACAAAATAAGTTTTATAAAGTACTATCCGATACGCTTGGATATGGTAATGACGTCCAGAAAATTGCATCAATAAATGCTCTGAAGGATATGTTCAAATTAAATCTGAAAATTAAGGATATATTTAACGACCCTCATACAAGCAATCGAGTCAAAGAAGCCGCTACTCAGTTTTTTCAACAAGCTGGAGATTTTCACGATATAGATGCCCTTTATGATGAAATAAGCAATAATCCGGACTCAATAAATAAACGATATGTCGATGCAATTGAAGATATCTTGCAACGATATTATGACCAGAAAACTTTCAGTATTAACATTCAACCGCAGCATTTATTAACAAATATGATTAATACCGATAGTCATATTATAAAATACACAACTTTATCCATCATGAAGCATCTTAATCTAGACGACTATTATTTGACACTTCAAGATTTGCTCGATAGCGAAAAATTGGAGAATACAAATTTAGTAGTTGAGATTTTAAAAAATACTGGAAATATTCGATCGCTTTTGCCTCTGTTAAAATTAATGGAAAATATTACTTTCCTATCCAAAGAACAAGCAGATTTTGAAAGCGGTGGAGACCGTAGTAAGAATAATATTCTTACGCTTGGGGATCTTGATCAATCTATTAGTCAATACCGAGTATTCGAACATAAACAGGAATTATATGATAAAGTCCTTGAAAATATCGATTATGCTCTTGATAAGATTAGTTCCAAGTCACTAGCCGATGCTAATTTAATTGAAGAAGCATTTATTAATGCACTTTCAAGTGAGCATCCGCTTATTAGATCCGCAGCCGCTAAGGTCTTGGGGAATTTAGAATCTAATAGAAGCGTTGGAGTTCTCATTTCTCTATTAAGAGATACTGATGAATCAGTAATAGAATCAGCCATTGAAGCATTGGGTAATATAAAAAATACTTTAGCTATTAAACCCCTTGTTAACTTGCTAAGTGATTCAACCTTTTCATTTCAAGCCGCTATGGCACTCGGTCAAATTGGAAACTCCACAGCATTAAATCAATTAATTAAAACATTAAAAAATTGTGATGATAGCACACGTAGGGCGATATTTTTTGCTTTGGGAAATATTGGTGACCAAAAAGCCGTAAAATACTTGATTAATTTATTCGAAGAGTCCAAGTCATACGGTTTTTTTACTCTTCTCCAATATATTGAAACACTTGGACTTTTAAAAATTAATCGTGCCTCTGACTACCTAATTAATTTGCTTAATCATGATCATTCAGACATTAGAATGCAGGCTGCATGGGCATTAGGGTATATTAAAGAACCAACCGCATTGAAACGCTTGGAACAGATGCTAACAGATAATTCTGAAAAAGTTCGTAAAACTGCAGCATATTCAATCGAAATGATTAAGCATTAAAGGAACTCCATAATGAAACAGATCGCTGGAGTATTGCTTATTTTATTAGGTCTAATTGTGGCATTTTTAGGTGGAATTCTCCATATTACAGGGATGCCAAAGTGGCTTATTATAAGTCTTTTATTTTTTTACGGTTGGGAATTAATAAAGAAAAAATCCTAGATTTTCAAAACTGTCTTAGCTTGTACGTTCCCTCTGGAATCCTGCCTAACCTTATGGCATCCATACAGGCACAAATCATCCGCCAATTCATGTATTTAATTCTCTCTTCCTGGCTATCTAGACTGTGAATCAATTCAAACTCAGCCGGAGTAACACACTCTCCAAACTTGTACATCTCTTTACTGAAGGCCTGCCACTTTCTATGTATCCACTCATAGGCGTACCAGTAACTTCTCTGGCCGGGATTATCCTCATAACCCTTAGCAAGATACTTACCCAGATAATTCGCCATCCCTTTGCCACTAAAGACCTTCTCAACCTGTATCCAGCAGGCACCTGTAACCGCCCGCCACTGTTCACGAGCCACCTGGTATCCGATGTAATCCAGCCTCAAAACAGCATGGATATGCACACAGGTTTTCCTGGCATTCCACTCCTTAACTGCGAAATACTCTCTGGCTAAGCCTCGGCGTCTCATTCTCATTACCCATTTTCGCCAGGCTTTGTGAATATCACCTTTAAAAGACTCTGGAGTAGTCAGCGTAATCAGCCGATACTCACCCTTAAAGCTACAACCCAGCATGAATCTCTGGTAAGCCCGGTTAAACTTCTTTTGTTTCTTTTCCTCAGGAGTTAATTGCCACCACTTCTTGTCTTTAAGATTGCGTGCAGTTGTGGGTAATATATCAAGTATAGGGGACGACGACGGGCCCTCCCCCACCCCGCCGTCTTTCTCCTTCTCCTGGGGTACCAGGCAAGGGACTGGTGCCAAACCATCAATTGTTTGCTCAGCTTCGCTTCGCCCTTGCTCACGCGGATGACTCTGCAACTCATCCTTGTTCTCAAGGTCAGATCTGTTTGTCATGGTCTAGACTCTCCTGCCTGAGACACAATGCAAGTTGTGTCTCTCTGGCTCATCCAGTGGAGATTCTGTTTGACTCATGATAGTACCCAGCTCATTTGACTTGAGCCACTCCTGGAGTGACTGTTCAGAGACCCGAATGCAACGGCCTAGTCTGATATGAGGGATTTGCCCTTGGGCAATAAGCTCATAAGTAAGTGACCTGCCAATCCCTAGTTGTTCTGCGACCTCATTTGGTTTTAGTAGTTTTCCCATAATCTCTTTCCTTTCTTGACTTAGTGCGTGTTGTGCTGTTATATTACGCATATGGAGTATAAACTTATCTCATGACTAACTAATAAAGAGTGCGTTTATACATCCGACCAAGTTTAAAGAGTGCGTTTTAATGCGGAGGGAATATGGGCGGGCCCAGAGTTACACCAAAAGCAAGAGACCAAATAGTTCTTTGTTGGCTTCAGTTGAAAGAAAACGGGATTGAACCGAGTGCCAAAGAGGTTCTTAATTATGCGGAACACAGGCTTAAAAGTGAGATTGCCAGGGGTATGCAGTTGCCTGGTCTACGGAAAGTCCAGGAGATACTTCAGGAAGCTAGAGCTGCTAATTCGGATGACTCTGCCAATACCCTCTTGAATGAAGATTGGTCAATGGCTTCACTTAACAGGTTTAAGATTTCACCCGAATTTATACCCAGTGTTGTTGAAGCCTGGAAGTATGCCATAAACACACATCACAAGTTCAGTATACGGCAGGCTAAGTGGGCAGCCTGGTTAGCCAAGCTGGTTAATGGCGGTGCTTTACTCTGGTATTGGTCACGCAAATATACAATCCTGGAAGAGCTGGCTATTGCTACCAATCAGCCGATGGATTCATTCCCGGCTGATAGATCTCTGCTGCTGGGTATCTGGGAAATAAAAACGCTGATGATTACGGATTACCGGAAAGAAGATTTGGCGATCTATGATGGAGACAGTCTGACAATAGCAGCTGATGGTAAAAATATTGAGGAACTCTGGCATGGCATAGATACTAGCCTTAAGCAGTTTGAACAAGGCATATTTAAGGAACGGGATTGGAATTTGGATCTGGAAATGCACCAGCTACCGCCGATAGACACTATAGGATTAGAGCCTGAAGCCAAGTTAGTCTATTTAAGATGGTTTACCTATCTGACTAAAGGGCCGAAATGGGCTGAACTAAGCGTTGAAGAAATACTAGAGCTGATAACAGAGCTTAGAACCTGGGTATTAAAAGAACAGAAACGCTTAAAGCCGTTTCCAGATAACCCTGAAGAAGCAAGTGAATCTGGGTTTATATCCAGTACGCCCTTTGCATTCTCTGGTATTCAGCCGATACCTGAAGATGTTCTTATTAAGGCGGGTTATTCCTGGGCAAGGAGATTTTAATGAGAGGCCATATAACTAAGCGAGGCAAGGATAGTTATTCAATTGTAGTTAGTATGGGAGAAAGAGACCCTGAGACTAAGAAGTATAAACAACACTGGGAGACTGTAAGAGGTACCAAGAAAGATGCCGAGAAGAGACTAGCAGAACTCCTGAATCAAATAGATAAAGGTCTTTATATAAAGCCAGAGAAGACTACTTTAGCGGAATACTTGGAAAGATGGCTAAAAGACTATGTTTGGCCAAATCTTGCCCCAAGAACAGCTGAAGGGTATGAACATATAATCAGAAAGCATCTTATTCCGGGACTTGGCAAGATCCAACTGTCTCAACTGAAGCCTGAACATATCCAGAACTATTATGCTAAGCAATTATCGACAGGCGGGCAAGAAGAAAAAGGCTTGAGTGCAACAACAGTAAGACATCACCATATGTGTCTTCATAGTGCATTAAAAACAGCCGTTAAATGGGAATTAATTGCACGCAATCCGATTGATGCGATAGACCCACCACACTGCCATAAACAGGAAATGCACACTCTCACAGAAACAGAAGTTCAAAAAGTATTAGAAATAGCTAGAGAAACTCCTTACTTCACTTTATTCTATCTGGCTCTATTTACAGGCCTTAGACGTTCAGAAATTTTAGCCTTAAAATGGAGCGACATTGATCTAAATATGGGGCAACTTTCAATAAGCCGTTCTCTCCATGTCCTAGCCGGAGGAAAGATAATCATAAGACAAACCAAGACTGCCAGAAGTACACGTACTGTTGCCTTATCTCCATCAACAGTGCAAGTTTTAAAAGGCCATAAAGGCAAGCAACAAGCATTCAAACTACTAGCTGGCTCATGCGTGAAGGAAGATGATTTTATCTTTACTAATATTGATGGCAAGCCACTACTTCCTAACACAATAACTCACAATTGGATTAAACTTATACGAAAAGCAGGATTAAATGGTATAAGATTACACGATGCCAGACATACTCATGCCTCGCTCATGCTAAAGCAAGGTGTCCATCCAAAGATTGTGCAAGAGAGATTAGGTCATTCCAGTATTCAGGTAACACTGGATACTTATAGCCATGTAACACCTGGACTTCAACAAGCAGCTGCTAAAGGTTTTGATGAATTGATAATAATTAACTAGCACATAATTATGTTAGCTAATTAACGACATTATTTTAAATAGTGTCATTTTTATCCGTAGATAACAATGTATTTACAATGCATATCTTGGGTAGTATTATACAAACATGCCAAATCATGAAGAATTACCGCCCAATAGTACTCCTGGTGTAGGTTTATGCCCATTTTGTGGCCAAGATAAAATATCTTATAATCACAGATTCAAATCTTGGGAATGTAATTATTGCGAAAGAACATTTCCAACTCCCAGTTACGGCCCAGGTGGCCCTATAAAAATCAAAAACAACCAACTGCCAGATAAACAAAAGTTACAAATCTGCCCTAAATGTTGGCATAAATCTTTATATTACAATCCAAAAACTAATCTATATGAATGTCTTAACGATTCTTGCAAAAAGCGGCTGACAGACAATGAACTACAAAATATCCCTAAGGTGGGGATATTAAAGCGATTATATAATAGACTTAGAAAACCATTTCGGATCTCTGCATGGAGAATTCAGCACTGGTTGAAAAGTGTTTTCTGGATGCTTGTTCGTCTTGTTTTATTTTTTACAGTTTGTTCTTTAATAACCCTTGTTCTAGTAGGAGTATCAGATACTATACACATACAACCTGTAAACTTTATTGAGGTATTATTGTCTATAGTTGCTTTTATTGGCATTCCTTACACCCTGTCACAAACTTTCAAAAAACGAGTAAATATTATAACCAGTGTTATGACTGTTTTGGCCACAATAATCCTAATGGCGCTTAGCTGGTCTTACCTTCAGATTCAATCTCCCACAGACGTTAAGGAGCGAGTCGAAAAATTATTCGCATCTAACCCTGAATTCCATCAGACAATTAATAGCCTCGTTAAAACAGCTGAGTTAAACCTTTCGGAAATATCCAATAACATCGAGAATACTTTCAACGAAACTATCGATAATCTACTCAATACAAATTACGTCATGATTGGCAATGCATATGTAGTTGGAGGAGACGGAAATCCAATTATTTTAGATAATAACTCAGCCGCTACAGATCCTACATGGGACGAGTTGATGTCATTTCTACTAAAAGATAATACAGATAAACAAACCTATATACCCAATTTATTTGTGTGCGCTGATTTCGCAGAAATGTTACACAACAATGCTGAACAAGCAGGCATTAGGGCTGCCTATGTCTGCATTGAACTTGGTTATCCATCTGTTGCAGGACATGCCCTAAATGCATTCCAAACAAAAGATAGAGGGCTAGTATATATTGATTGCACTGCTCCTATAGGCCCCGGTCCATTAAATGGAGATACCATTGTTATTTTAGAAGTTGGCAGAAATTATATTCCTTCGAGTATTTTCCCAGAAGATTATTGGGAAATTGATTGGGAAAATATGGGCATAGTTAAAGTAATTGATTGCGTACAGTGGTAGCCTCTATAGAATTATTTTCTTGCCTCAGAATGAGTATTAGCAATTTATTAGCAACAACAAAAAAGCCCCCGGCTTTTTACTGCCAGGGGCTTATATTTAGCTTCAAATATGGCGCGCCTAGAGGGATTCGAACCCACGACCCTCGGTTCCGAAGACCGATGCTCTATCCACTGAGCTATAGGCGCAGGCCGCTTTGAAAATGGGGTGAGTGATGGGACTTGAACCCACGATCTCCAGGGCCACAACCTGGTGCCTTAACCGCTAGGCCACACTCACCAAAACCACCCGTATTATAGCCAAAACTGGCCTATCATTTCAATTTATTCTTGAAACTGGCTAATTTAGCTTTAACGCCTTTCCAGATAAGCGATAGTTACGCCCGAACCGCCCTCTCCATACTCCCCTAAACGGTAAGACTGAACAAGCGAATGCCCTTTTAGTTCATCCCAAACCAGCCCGCGGATTACACCGCCGCTTTTGCCGTGTATAATTTTTATAACCATATGCCCTGCCATGAACGCATCATTTAAGTATTGTTTAAAGGCCGGCAAGGCCTCATCAACAGTCAGGTGACGCAGGCTTATTTCATTGGGAACGTTGTCAGGGCGGCTTCGCTTCAAATTATATGGCATAAGATATCTTAGCATCATGCCCATGTGCGGGCAATATTACGGTAATGTTGCCGTATATTATCAAGTAACCGCCTTTACTTTAAACCTTCAAATGACATACTATTCCCTTATGGGTTAATAAATATACCTGCATTGAAATACTTTGCCCTAAAATAATACATATTGGTGACAAGTTGAAACCGATAAAAATTATCCCCTGTTTAGATGTCAAAGATGGCCGCGTGGTCAAAGAAATCAAGTTTACAGATATGGCCGATGCCAGAGACCCGGCTGAAGCGGCTTTTGTTTATTCCAAACAAGGGGCAGATGAGTTGGCTTTTCTGGATATAACAGCCACTATTGAAAATAGTTCTATCCATACGGATTGGGTAAAAAAGATTATATCCAAAACAAGTTTGCCCTTAATTGCGGGCGGGGGCATCAGAAACCTTCAGGATATTGAAAATCTGTTTACTCTGGGCGTAAGCAACGTAGCTTTAAATACCATTACTCCCCAAAATCAAGAATTTATTCGTAAGACGGTAGCCAGATTCGGCAGTGAACGGATAATAGTAGCTATAGACGGTATCAAAAATCCACCGGGAAACGGGCATCCCCGTCTTGAAACTGTTATGCCGAATGGTGATGATACACACAATCTGGAACTGGTGGACTGGGCAAAACAGGTGGAAGCATTGGGGGCAGGTGCTATTTTGCTTACCAGCAAGGATACAGACGGAACCAAAGACGGTTTTGACATGGAAATGATTAGATCTGTAACCCGGGCAGTAAGCATACCGGTAATAGCTTCCGGGGGCGCCGGCAAGCTGGAGGATATGTATGCTGCCATAATCGAAGGCAAGGCTCAGGCTGTGCTGGCGGCTTCAGTATTTCATTCCGGCATCATAAACATATCGGAACTGAAAACATATTTGCATTCAAAAGGTATTCCGGTAAATATACCGCACAAAAAATATACATCCCCTTCGAAAAGCAAATAGTATAATATTTATAAGACATTACGGCAACCTGTTGCCGAAGATAACGGGCGCTGTTACAATGAATAAAAACCTTACACCGAGGATGAATTTGATAAAACAAGACGGGCGCGAAGTAGAACGTGAAAAATTAGCCATTTTACGTGTTTTGGCCAGTTGCCAAACTCCTGTTGGCAGCAAGATTATTGCCCGCCGACTGAAGAATGAATACGGTATTGACCTTTCAGAGCGGGCAGTCCGTTATCACCTGATATTACTTGATGAAAGAAATATGAGCTGCAAAATAAGCCGCCGTGACGGCAGAAGCATTACCCAGCTTGGTCTTGAGGAACTGGGGAATGCCATGGTCACTGACAAAGTAGGTTTTGTAATCGACAAGATTGAACGTCTGGCCTATATGACGGATTTTGATTTAGACAACCTTAGCGGTATGGTGCCGGTGAATATATCCTTCTTCGCCAAGGACCAATTCAAACCGGCACTTCGGGCTATGGCACAGGCATACAAAGCCAGTTTATGTGTAAGTGATCTGGTTTGCATTGCACATGAAGGGGACAAGATTTCGGATATTACCGTCCCCGAAGGACAGGTTGCCTTTGCTACTGTCTGTTCCATTGTAATAAACGGCACGCTTCTCAAGGCCGGTATCCCTATGGATTCACGTTTCGGGGGCACTCTGCAGTTCCATCAGCACAAACCCTGGCGCTTTACAGACATGATTTATTATACAGGGTCATCGCTGGACCCGTCTGAAATATTTATTGCCAGCCGAATGACCAGTGTTTCAGAGGTAGCCCGAAGGGGTGAGGGTAAAGTATTATGTAATTTCCGTGAAATACCCGCCGTAAGCCTGCCGCTGGCTGAAAAGATAATAGCCAAACTGAAAAACGCAGGGATTAACGGGGTATTGGTGATAGGTGAAGCCGGTAAATCCATCTGTGAAATGCCGGTAGGCCTGAACAAGGTAGGTATGATAATGATGGGCGGGCTTAACCCGGTAGCCTCGGCGGTAGAAAGTAATATACCGGCCGCCAGCCATGCCATGAGCGGCTTGGTACCTTACAGCAGTTTTACAAGCTACTGGGAGGCGGCGGGGCTTAAGAAACCTGTTTAAACAAACACTATCTGTAAGGGTACTGTTTTTATAAATACAACCCGTTTACAGCACTAAACCTGTGAAGCTATTTCACTGGATAGTACCCCGTCAGCATATACTTTAGCCAGCTTCACTCGCGAAATAGTATTAGTCGGCTTTTCTGTAAATTTGCCATATACCCGTATATAGTCAGGGGTATAGCCAAACCAAAGACCATCTTTCATTTTGTTCTCCCAGAGTACTTCCTTTTCCAAATCCCTGCTCTGGCGGCAATACTCCAAACTGGCATTTTTGGCCGCAAGCATCATCCCAGACAGACGTGTTTTTATTACCACAGGATCTACTTTATCCGTCAGCTGTGATGCTATTGTACCCGGACGCTCGGAATACGGGAAAGGATGCACCCGTGCAAAACCTGCCTGCTCCACATATTTCAAGCTACATGCAAAATCTTCATCGGTTTCTCCAGGAAAACCTACTATCATATCGGTAGTGACAGCCACATCCGGAATCTGCCTGCGGATAGCTTCCAATGTACGGGTATAGTCCGCCATGCTGTAAGGGCGATTCATTAAACCCAGGATGCGGTCACTGCCGCTTTGCAGAGCCATATGAAAATGGTTACACAATCTCCGGTTTTTCCAGAGAGCTAAAAGCGGAAGGGTTATTTCGTTTGGCTGAAGAGAAGACAACCGCAGGCGAGGTATTCTGGTACGTTCCAGTATAGCTTCAATCAGCCCTGCCAGATTAAGCCCGCTGGATGTATACTCACCTATTTCCGTGCCGGTAAGCACAATTTCCTGATACCCTTCAGCCTGTCTCAAGTTTATTTCGCTGATTATGTCATCCACCCCGCGGCAGTTTTTATACCGCCTTACAAAAGGTACTATGCAGTATGCACAAAAGTTATCACACCCGTCCTGTATCTTTATAAAACTGCGGGTTCTGCCTTTTTCATATAAAGCCAGAGTGTAGGTTTCAAGAGGGAAAAGCCTGATAATATTATTAACAATATCCGTTTTCTGCCGGTTATCCAGTATCAGATTAGCATCAGGGCAACTTATTTCATTACCCCCATTTTCAGCATAACAGCCTGTCAGGCAAATAAAGCCGCTTGGATTGTGACGGCGGGCAATCCGCATCTGATAGCGGGCCTTTCGGTCTGCCACATGGGTGACTGTACAGGTATTCAAGATATAAATATCCCAATTATCCTGCGGGCTTACCAAATGGTAACCCGCCTGTGCGAATTCACGCCCCATAGCCTCTGTTTCGGCCTGATTAAGTTTACACCCCAGCGTATCTAAAGCTATATTAAACATCAAACCAGATTATACCAAAGCCTTTCTAAACTTGCAGTTAAAATATGCCTGTGTTATAAATAGCCAACTTAACAACCGAGGTGAACAGATGACTGATAACCAGCCCCAAAACAGGGTTGTCATAACCGGTATCGGTATTGTCAGCCCTCTTGGACTTGATACCCAAACCACCTGGGAAGGCCTGATAAACGGGCGTTCAGGTATAGACCATATCAGCCTTTTTGACGCATCAAATTTGGCTGTCCGCTTTGGCGGAGAGGTAAAGGATTTTGACCCGGCAAACTATATATCCCGCAAGGATATCCGCCGGATGGACCGTTTTGCTCAGCTGGCCGTAGCTGCCGGTAAACAGGCACTGGAAAATTCAGGCTTAACCGTAGACGAAAGCACCAGTCAGGATATTGGTGTAATTGTCGGCAGCGGCATAGGCGGGCTTTCGGTTCTCTTTGAACAGATTAAAGTATTTCTGGAACAGGGGCCGGACAGAGTCAGCCCCTTTTTAGTACCGATGATGATTGCAGACATGGCCGGTGCCCAAGTGTCTATCCAGCTGGGTCTTAAAGGGCCTAATTTCTGTACCACTTCTGCCTGTTCTTCCGGTTCGGATGCCATAGGTACAGCTTTTGAAAAAATACGTTTCGGTTCTGCCAAAATCGTTCTGGCAGGCGGCGCCGAATCCATAATGAACCCGGTAGGTTTTGCCGGTTTCTCAGCTCTAAAAGCCCTTTCCACCCGCAATGAAGACCCCCAGACAGCTTCACGCCCGTTTGATGCCAACCGTGACGGGTTTGTTATTTCGGAGGGTGCGGCTATTCTGGTACTGGAAGAGTTGCAGACCGCTAAGGCCCGCGGGGCAAATATTATTGCCGAGATAATAGGCTACGGCGGTTCATCAGACGCTTTTCATATCACCCAGCCGGTGGAATCCGGAGTTGAAGCCGCACGCGCCATAAATATCGCCCTTAAAACAGCCGGTATCAAGCCGGAGGCGGTGGATTATATTAATGCCCACGGCACTTCCACCCCGCTTAATGACAAGATGGAAACCAATGCTATAAAGGTGGCTTTCGGAGAACATGCCCGAAAACTTGCCATCAGTTCCACAAAATCCATGCTGGGGCATCTTATCGGCGGGGCAGGTGCTATCGAAGCATCCATATGCGCCCTGACTATCAAAAACGGCATTATCCCTCCAACTATAAACTACACCACGCCTGATCCGGAATGTGATCTGGATTACACTCCCAACACCGCCCGTAAAGCTAAAGTAAAGGTTGCCCTTAATAATTCCTTTGGTTTCGGCGGGCATAATTCAGTGCTTATCCTCAGGGAAATGGGCAATGAAAATATTGGCTAATTGCCTCTGGAAGCTAAAACCGGCTCTTCCGGAGGAAACTGGCCAGAACTTTCCTTATCCGCCCCTGATTAGCCGTTTGCTTTATAACCGGGGCATTACAACCATTGAAGCGGCTGACCTGTTTCTTTCGCCAGACAAGCGTTTAAATCATGACCCGTTTTTATTTCCTGATATGGAAATGGCTGTCAGCCGCATTTACAAAGCCTTGCTGGCAGGCGAAAAGATAGTAGTCTATGGGGATTTTGATGCTGACGGGCTGACGGCTACGGCAGTTTTAACTACCGGCATTGCCCGTTTGGGCGGAAATGTAACACCATATATACCCCACCGCATTACCGAGGGTTACGGCTTAAAAATATCCGCCCTTGAGAAACACCGCGCAGAAGGTGTTTCTCTTGTTATCAGCACTGACTGCGGCATTACCGCCATACCTGAAATCAAACGAGCAAACAAAATAGGGCTGGACGTGATAGTCACAGACCACCACACCCCGCTGGACGAACTGCCGCCTGCATATGCCATTATAAACCCCAAAATGTCCTGCTCCACCTACCCCTGTAAAGAGCTTGCCGGAGTTGGGGTGGCTTATAAACTTATACAGGCTTTGTACCGCAACCTAGGGCGGGAGGATGAAGCCAAAGATTTACTGGATTTGGTAGCCATAGGCACAGTTGCGGATATTGTACCCATTCTGGATGAAAACCGTTATCTGGTAAAGGAGGGGGTAAAACTTCTGAATGCAGAACCCCGCCCCGGCCTAATAGAAATGGCCCAGCTTAGCCGCTTGCATCTGGGGGAAATAGAGCCGGAAAGCATTTCATGGATAATGGCACCCCGCCTGAATGCGGCCGGACGGCTGGAACACGCTATGGCCGGATACAAACTGCTTACCGCCACTACTATAAGTGATTCTCAGGAACTGGCACTCTGGCTGGAAAACAAAAATACCGAACGCCAGCAACTAACCGTTCGTTTTGTAGAAAAAGCCAGAGCTATGCTTGATACCCAGTTCCCGCCTGCTCTGCTCATATTCAGTGATGCCGAATGCCCTCAAGGTATCAGCGGACTGGTGGCAGGCAGGCTTTCAGATGAATACTACCGCCCGTCTATTGTCATCAAGACCAATGCTGATTCTGCTACCGGCAGTTGCCGCAGCATACCGGATTTCAATATTATTCAGGCGCTCAACCACTTTGCCCACCTGTTCAGCCATTTTGGCGGACATGCCCAAGCGGCAGGTTTCACATTGCCCATAGAAAATCTGGATGCGTTTGTACAAGGCATTTCCGCTTACGCCGAAGAAATCCTTAGCGGTATGGAATTAAAGCCGTTTATAGATATTGATATTGACACAGACTTAAGCCTGCTCTGCCCGGCCACTTTGCGCGAACTTGAGCGTCTGGCTCCATTCGGAGAGGCAAACCCGAAGCCTGTTTTCCTCAGCCGCGGGCTGAATATTACTGATTACCGGTCAATGGGCAGTAATAACGAACACCTAAAACTACGTATAAAACACAAAGGCCGTTTCTGGGACGGGGTGGCATTCCGCCAAGCCAAAGAACTAAGCAGTTTTCTCCAATCCCCGGTGGATATAGTGTATAATCTTGAACTGGATAAATGGTGCGGAACAGACACCCTCCGCCTGAAGATAATTGACATGGCACCCTCAGGTACCAAGATTTAGTAAAAAGGTGAGCAAATGAACAGCTTGATAATGGTTATAATTGCACTCATTGCCGCATATTTTATCGGCTCTACGCCTGCCCCGTATCTGGCAGGACGGATTTTTAAAAAAATAGATATCCGCACCGTAGGCTCAAAAAACATGGGCTCTATGAACGTTTTTTATAATGTGGGTTTCTGGCCGGGTATTCTGGTACTGACAGCGGATATCGGCAAAGGTGCTCTGGCTATGGCTGTTGCCAACTGGCTGGGTGAAGGATTGGGTATCCAGATGCTATGTGCTCTGATGGCCATTGCAGGGCACAATTACCCTGTCTGGCTTAAATTCAAGGGCGGCAAGGGTGGAGCAACCGCTATCGGTATTCTAGCCTACATGATGCCTGAGGGCATTCCCATATATATAGCCTGTTTTCTTATCCTGATGGCTATTACCCGTTTCCCCACCCTGAGTTACGGCATCTCTTTTATCAGCTTTATACTGGTGGCATGGCTGGGGCAACATGATATGGGCAAAGTACTTTTCTCCCTACTGGTAGTTATGATACCCATACTCATGTACATACCCCGCATGAAAGAGATAAAAAACAAGGCCGGCTCCGGCAATGCTAAGCGGGCTATCTTTCGCAGAAACCTTAAAGAGAGACTTTAGTTTAGTCTTCCACAAGACAGCTGAAGCAAATGAAGAATATTCCGCTTTTATTAATGAATATTCTGAAAAAGCGAAGATAATACCAAGAGTAATAAAAACCTTGCAGACGCATTTCAATCAAATCTGCAAGGTTAATTTATCAAAGCAGTTTAGACTTGGGTTACCCCGAATGCCTCGGTTTAAGTTATTTTATCCGTTTGTTTTTGCTTTCTAAAGCGGTAAATAAAAAGCGGAACGGCTACGGCCATAAGTATCAGACTCACTACCTGAGCCTGTTCCAGACCTAAAGCAAAATCATCATTCACCCGTACAAAACCAATAGCAACTCTCCATGCGGCATACAGGCTGATATAAAACAGGAAAAGCTGGCCGTCAGGCCGTAATTTCTTGGCTATGAACAAACTGAGAGCAAAAAGACACAACAAAAAGATTATTTCATAAGCTTGGGTAGGTGCTACCTCCACCCCGTAAGGAGCTGCCGTGGCAGGGTTGGTATAAATTACGCTGCAACCAGTACCACCAAATTCCCCGTAACAGCAACCATTCAGCAAACATCCCACTCTGCCTATAGCCTGCCCCAGCAGTATGCCGGGTACAGCCACATCCAGCAAATAACCCAGATTGAAGTGAGAATATCTACTGTAAATCCACAGGCCTATTGTGGCACCTATAATAGCTCCGAATATGGTCAGACCTTCGCCGCTAAATATAGCTCCGGGATTAAGGCTGTAATATTCCCAAGCATCTATAACATGCAGAAGCTTTGCAAAGACAATGCCGGAAGGAATAGCGATAATAGCCGCAGTCAGCACGGTATCATACGAAATATTCGCCCCGCGTTTAATCCGCCAGAATATCCATGAAACCAGTGCCACCACACCCAGTGCCATCATGATGCCATACCACTTAACCACCAGCGAACCTATGCTGAAGGCTACCGGGTCTACATTTATTTCAAACATAATTACCTGTCCTGTTTCAATTTAAAAAGAGGCATGACCTAATTAAAATTATACCTTAACAAATTCGTCATCACAAACAGGTTTTGCCAAGGCATCTTTCCAGCACTGTTTTTGCCCCGTTTTTATCCAGCGGTTTATTGTTATTTCCGCATTTGGGGGACTGGACACAGCTGGGGCAGCCATCTACGCAGGTACATTTATCAATAAGGTTACGGGCAGTTTCCCAAAGCTGATCAATAATCTCGTACCCTTTTTCGGCAATGCCCACCCCGCCGGGATGCCCGTCATAGATGAATATTGCCGAAGTACCCGTATCCGGGTGAAGGGGGGTGGAAACACCCCCGATATCACTCCGGTCACACAAGGCAAACAAAGGCAAAAGCCCAATAAGGGCATGTTCGGCAGCGTGGATAGCCCCGTGAAAATCCATTTTATATTTTTCCATAATACGGACTGTTTCAGCCGGCAGTTTAAACCAAACCGCTATAGTGGGAAAGGTTTGAGGCGGCAAATCCAGCTGCTCTTCACTCAATATCTGCTCGGTAAACTGGGCTTTGCGTCTGTAACCTGTTACCGTTAGAGTAACGTCTACTTTGCCCAGATATACACTGATATCCCCCACCAGTTTGTTTTTCAACACTTCACGTATACTTATTTCGGTAAGGTCATGGGTAACCGTATAGTATTCCAGTTTTTTCTTCTCCAGCAAGGCTACCTGTGAATTCAGATCAAAACTGCTTACCAGATAGCTTTCACCCTGATGCAGGTAAACTGCCCCCGGATAGGTCTGCAGAAAGGCTGTTTGGTAGTCCAGCGTTTCAATAATTTGTCCGCTCTGCGCATCTACCAGACAAAAATCCTTGCCCGAAGCTGAACGGATACTGACATCTCTGGCAGGATAAGAAATATCTGCTGATATATAATAATTGCCCCGCCGCTTGTTAAGTACTCTTTCTTCGGAGAGTATTTCCAGTTCTTCAGCCAGATTTTCTCCGAAAATATCTGTTTCGGATTCATTTAAGGGCATTTCCCAAGCAGCACATAACAGGTGGGCTTTATATATATACGGATTTTCAGGATTTATAAAAGTACTCTCAAAACCGCTGTTAAACAACCTTTCAGGGTTATTCATATAGTACTGGTCAAGCGGGTTATCCAGCCCCAGCAAAAATGAAAGAGAGTGGCCGCACCTTCTGCCGCTGCGCCCCGCCTGCTGGAAAGTGCTGGAAATACTACCCGGAAAACCGGTCAGTATGCTAGCCCCAAGATCACCGATATCCACCCCCAGTTCCAGTGCATTGGTGGAAACCGCCCCCAGCAATTTGCCTGAGAAAAGTTCTTTTTCTATTTTGCGGCGGTCTTCGGCAGTATATCCTCCCCGATATGGCTTGATAAGGTCGGCAAATTCGGGTTTTATGGCTATCAGGCGGTCACGCGAATATTTATAAATAAGCTCGGTAAGCCGTTTAGTACGAGCAAAATCCAGCGTGCGGATTTCGTGGCTGACCAACTCACTTAAAAGAAACGCGGACTCCGAGTTGGCACTATGACGCATCCCGTTAGCAGGGTCAATAATAGGCGGATTCCAAAAAATAAAATCCTTTTCTGCTCTGGGAGCACCGTCATTATCCACCACTGAAAAAGGCAGTCCGGTCAAACTTTGGGCGTGAGTGCCGGGACTGGCAATAGTAGCTGAACTGAGAATAAACTTCGGTGAACTGCCATAGTAACTGCAAATACGCCGAAGCCGCCTTATGATATTTGCCAGATGCGAACCAAATACCCCACGGTAGATGTGGGCTTCGTCTATAACCACATATTCCAGATGGCGTAAAAAACGGCTCCATTTCTGGTGGGACGGCAATATGGACACATGAAGCATATCCGGGTTGGAAAGTATAATCCTTGCCTGCAAACGGATATCCGAACGGTTACGGTTCGGGGTATCACCGTCATACACATCCATCTCTTCAGCCAAAAGCAGTGATGGCACCGCAAATGATTTCAGGCTTCGCAACTGGTCCTGCGCCAAAGCCTTTGTGGGGTAAAGATATAGGGCTCTGGCATTCGGGTCCGATACCAGTTTTTCAAGTACCGGCAGGTTATAGCACAAACTTTTGCCGCTGGCCGCCGGGGTAGCCACAATTATGTTTTTACCCTGCCGGCAAAGATTTACTGCGGTTGCCTGGTGGGTATATAACGGCAAAATTCGTTTTTTCCTAAGGCGGGCATCTATCTGGGGTAAAAGCGGGGCATCTGGTTTAGCATATTCCGCCGGGCGGTATGGCAAGCGTTCAATGTGGGCTATCTGCTCCTGATAATCAGGCAGAGATGCAATATAGGCCAAAAACTCGGTAGTTTCCAAGAAATATCACCTTAAACTGCCATTATTTCAATCTCAAAATCACGGATAATCACATCAAATCCGCCATCGGTTACAAAAGCCAAAGCTTTATTTAGTAACTGGTCGGCCACTACGGCACTGTTACTTATGCAGCTTATACCTATAACCGCCGTCTTCCAGCTATCCATCTCTTCTACTTCGGCTACGGAAATATTAAAACGGCTTCGCAGTTGCCTAACCAATGGTTGAACAAGCTGGCGTTTACCCTTCAGAGAGGTGTTTTCTGGCAGATCCAGCCATAATCTGAGTATACCTGAGTGCAAGCTAAAGAACTCCTTTTTACAAGGCTCTCAAATGAATATACCCTGCCCATTATATTACGTCAAGTAAATGCTTGCCGAAATATGGTATATTATACCTAAATATAGTGCATTTGTTTTACAATAAAGCCACGCTGTGATATAATTTTGACTTTGAATTAAGTAGAATAATATAAGGGGAATAAGTTTGGACAAACAGGAAAAATCTCTGATCATTAATGAATTCAAGAAGAGCGAATCCGATACTGGCTCTACTGAAGTGCAGGTAGCTTTGCTCACTGCCCGTATCCACCAGTTAACCACCCATATGATAGCCAATAAACACGATTTTCATACCAAGAGAAGCCTGCTTACTCTGGTTGGCCGCCGCCGCCGCTTGCTTTCATACATGCGCAACAGCAATGGGGCCGGTTATCAGGAGCTTATTGCCAATCTTGGCCTTAGAAAATAGTTTTTGCCAAAGGCAAATAACCCCGTAAGGAGATTACGTTATTGATAACTGCCAACTCATTTGAACGAACTATCGGCGGCAGGAAACTTGTTATTGAGAGTGGGAAACTTGCCCGTCTTGCAGATGCCGCGATTACTATCCGCTATGCGGATACTGAATTACTGGTAACACTTTGTTCTGCCAAGAAACCTCGCGAAGGGGTAGATTTTCTCCCCCTGACTATAGATTACGAAGAGCGGATGTATGCCGCCGGCAAAATCCCCGGCGGGTTTATCCGCCGTGAAGGCCGCCCCAGTGAACAGGCTATTTTGGCTGGGCGACTGACTGACAGACCTCTTCGCCCTCTTCTCCCCAAAGAGTGGCGCAATGATCTTCAGATTATTATTACCGTAATTGCTTCAGACAAGGAAAACGACGCTGATATCTGGGGCGTAGTGGGTGCTTCCACAGTTCTGGCCATGTCTGAAATACCATATGAAGGTCCGGTCGGAGCCAGCCGTATTGGATATATAAACGGTGAATTTGTGCTTAATCCCACTTTTGCCCAGTTGGAATCAAGCCAGCTGGATCTGGTGGTAGTCAGCACCCGCAAAGCGGTGGTGATGATTGAAGCCGGTTCCAAAGAAATTCCTGAAGACATTATGATTAACGCTATTGAGTTTGCCCATAAGGCAAATCAAGAGCTTATTGACCTCCAGGATGAAATCCGTGCCAAGCTCGGCAAAGAAAAGCTACCCGTGCCGGTGCTTGAAATACCCGAAGAAGTCAAAACGGCTGTTGCCGCTTTTGTAAAAGGACGGGTAAATGAAGCCCTTAGCCACCAAGATAAAACCGCCCGTGAAAATGCGGTTGAAGGCCTTCAGGCTGAACTGGTTGCGGCTTTATCAGAAACATTCGCCGAAGGTGATATCCTGGCCGCTTATGACAAAGAAATCAAGAAAGCTATCCGCTCTACTATACTTGAGAAGGATATCCGGGTAAACGGACGGGGTATCAAACAGCTTCGCCAGCTGGATGCTGAAACAGGGCTTTTGCCCCGCGTCCATGGCTCTGCTTTATTCACCCGCGGTGATACCCAGGTCATGGCTATAACCACCCTTGGTTCTTTACAGGAATCCCAACAGCTGGATGGCTTAAGTGCCGAAGATACCAAGCGTTTTATGCTTCACTACAACTTTGCCCCCTTCTCTACCGGTGAAGTAAAACGTTCCGGTTCTCCCGGACGGCGTGAAATCGGTCATGGCGCTTTGGCCGAACGTGCCTTAGTGCCTGTCCTGCCCACTCCGGAAGAATTCCCCTATACCATTCGTCTGGTAGCTGACGTGGTTGGCTCATCAGGCTCTACCTCTATGGGCAGTGTCTGTTCGTCCAGCCTGTCACTTATGGATGCAGGCGTACCGGTCAAAAAAGCTGTCGCAGGTATCTCCATCGGCCTTATTACCGGTGAAAATGGTACCTACTGCACCATTACTGATATTGAAGGCATCGAAGATAACTATGGCGATATGGACTTTAAAGTTGCCGGTACCCGTGACGGCATAACCGCCATACAGGTGGATATGAAGGTCAAGGGTATCAGTTTTGATATTATCCGTGATGCCATATACCAGGCAAAAGAAGCCCGCTATAACATACTGGATGTAATGGACAAAGCTCTTGCCCAGCCTAAAACAGAGCTTAGCCCTTATGCCCCCAGAATGTACAAGATAAATATTGACCCCTCCAAGATTGGCAGTGTTATCGGCAGCGGCGGCAAAACTATCCGCTCTATTATTGAGCAAACCAATACTACCGTTGACATTGAAAATGACGGCACAGTGGTTATTGGTGCTACTGACGAGGCTTCGGCTAAAAAGGCCATCAAGATAATTGAAGACCTGACTAAAGACATCGAAGCCGGCAGTATTTATACCGGTAAGGTCACCCGTATAATGACCTTCGGTGCTTTTGTTGAAATCCTGCCCGGAAAAGAAGGCATGGTACACATAAGCGAACTGGCCGACCATAGAGTTGAAAAAGTGGAAGATATAGTCAAGGTGGGTGATGATATAACGGTTAAGGTTATAGAGATTGATAACCAGGGCAGGGTAAACCTGTCACACAGGGTTATTCTCAACCCGAACGCTGTACCCATTTCACGCAATCGTGATTCTCAGCCGCGTCGTCCCGGTCCTTTCCGCCCTTCTGACCGGTCTAACTCATAATATATTAGGAGGCGCTATGACACCTATAAAGGTTGTAGTTCACGGTGCCTCAGGCAAAATGGGCCAGGAGGTCTTAAAGACCCTGTGCCAGGAAAATAACCTTCATCCGGTGGGAGCAGTGGATATACGGGCGGAAAACCCTGCCATGGCTCTGCCGGATGGCAGCGGTTCTATCCCCTACTCGGCAGACCTTTCTTCCATTCTTTCGCAGACCAAGCCTGACGTAATGGTAGATTTTACTGTTGCCAAGGCTTCCATGCCTGCCGTCCGTATTGCCGCCGCCCACAAGGTTAATCTGGTCATAGGCACTACCGGCTTTTCACCTGAGGAAATATCTGAAATTGAACAGTTAGCCAAAACCAATGATATTGGAATTATACTTGCACCCAACTTTGCCCTTGGTGCTATAATAATGGTTCATTTGGCACAGGTTGCTTCGCGCTTCCTTTCCAGTGCTGAGGTGATAGAACTGCATCATGATAAGAAACTGGACTCACCTTCCGGCACCGCTCTGGTCACAGTAGCGTCCATGCTGGAAGCCCGGGGTGAAGCTTTTAACAAACCACCCAAGGAAAATCTTACAGATGCCCGCGGACAGGAACACGATGGCATACGGGTACATAGTGTACGCCTGCCGGGTCTGCTGGCACATCAGGAAGTTATTTTTGGTGCGGCCGGTCAAACACTGACTATTAGGCATGATGCCTTTAGCCGTGAATGCTATATGCCGGGTGTTTTACTGGCGATAAAAGAAATAGTCCATACCAAAGGTTTTGTTTTTGGTCTGGACAAACTGCTTAAGCTTTAGGAGGCAGTCCATGGGTTACAGAGTGGCCATAGTAGGTGCTACCGGAATGGTAGGTCAGGAATTTATAAAAGTACTGGAAAAACGGGATTTTCCTATGGACTCCGTTTCACTCCTGGCGTCTGACCGCTCTGCGGGCAAGATAATAACTGTAAAAGGCGAGGCAATAGAGGTCAAAGAAACTGCCTATGACTCATTTAACGATGTAGATATTGCCTTGTTTTCTGCCGGCGCGGATATTTCCCGCCATTTTGCCCCTATTGCTGCCCAGCACAAAGCCATAGTGGTAGACAACAGTGCCGCATTCCGTATGGATCCTAAAGTACCGCTGGTAGTGCCTGAGGTAAATATTGAAGACATTACCAAGCATAAAGGGATAATTGCCAACCCCAACTGTTCCACAATTCAGATGGTTGTTGCCCTGTACCCCCTGCATCAGGTAAACCCGATTAAACGTATTGTGGTAACTACTTTTCAGGCCGTTTCCGGTACAGGCATAAACGCAGTGGACGAGCTTCGAACCCAAACCCGCCAGCTGCTTGACGGTCAAAAAGCGGTTGCACATGTATATTCCCACCAGATTGCTTTTAATGTCCTGCCAGAGATTGATGTCTTTCTGGACAGCGGTTACACCAAGGAAGAATGGAAAATGCTGGAAGAAACCCGCAAGATTATGCATGCGGACAATATACAAGTTTCGGCTACCTGCGTCAGGGTGCCGGTCTTTACCGGCCATTCGGAAGCTATTACTGTAGAATTTGAACGCCCCATGGAACCGGAGCAGGCACGCGATATACTCCTGCGGTCACCCGGCATCAAAGTACTGGACGAAACTGCTGTCAAACTCTATCCTCACCCGTGGTTGGCCACCGGCACAGACGAGGTCTTTGTGGGGCGGATACGTAAAGATATATCTAGTCCCAATGGTTTGGTTATGTGGGTAGTGGCTGATAACGTCAGAAAAGGTGCTGCTCTAAATGCAGTCCAGATTGCCGAAGAACTGGTTAACCGCGGCATGATAGGAGGTTAGAAATGAAAGAATTAGGCAGACTTATTACCGCCATGGTAACCCCGTTTAAAAAAGACGGGACAGTAGATTATGCTCAGGCTCAGAAATTGGCTCTGGGGCTGTTAGATTCAGGCAGTGACGGGCTGGTAGTAGTTGGCACCACAGGTGAATCTCCCACCGTTACCTGGGAAGAAGAACACGCCCTGTTTGCAGCCGTAAAATCTGCTGTCGGCAACAGGGGCAAGGTTATTGCCGGTACGGGTGCCAACAGCACTCAGGAAGCATTGGAAAACACTCTCAAAGCCGAAAAGATAGGGGTAGATGCCTGTTTGCTGGTAGTGCCCTATTATAACAAGCCTACCCAAGAGGGTTTGTATCTCCATTTCAAGACCATTGCAGAGGCTACCAAGCTTCCCTGCATACTTTACAATGTACCCTCACGGACTATTACCCATATGAACCCGGAAACAGTAATCCGCTTGAGCCAGATACCCAATATTGTGGGTATCAAAGAAGCCAGCGGCAAACTGGATGATATCGCCCAAATAATAAACAATGTCCGCCCTGATTTTACCGTCTGGAGCGGAAATGATAGTGATACCCTGCCCATGCTGGCAATGGGTTCTTACGGGGTAATCTCGGTAGCATCACATCTGGTAGGCAACCAGATAAAAGACATGATAACCAGCTTTGTATCAGGCAATACAGAGCATGCGGCTGCTATCCACCGCCACCTGACGCCGCTGATACGCTCACTCTTTGTAGTATCCAACCCCATACCCATCAAATATGCCCTGAATTATCTGGGGTTTGAAGTGGGCGGACTAAGACTGCCCATGACCGAAGCAGATGAGAAAACTGCTGCCCTTATACGCGAAAGCCTTAGGGGCTATACTATTGACCTGCCCATAAAATAAAATGATACAGTCCGACAACGGTCTATACCGTTTGGAAAAAACGGACATAAAACATCTTGCCAGGGTAGCTGCCGAGGCTTTCAGGGATGATCCGCTCACTGTATATCTTCTGCAGGGAGATACCCAAAAAGCTAAGCGGTTACCGATAGTTTTTGAGTATTATGCCGCACTGGGCATAAAATACGGGCAGGCATATGCTTCCTCACCCGATATGGAAGCGGTTTCCATTTGGTTTGATACTCCGGTTCGTATATCCCTCTGGCAATTTATCAGTTGCGGTTTTCCCTTGAAAAACCTGTGGTGCGGTTTTAATTACTTCCAGAGGGATATGCAACTAAACAACCTGTGTGACAAAATGAGAGACCAGCTGTACCCTTTTAGTAACAAATACCTTGCCCTGCTGGCTGTAGCTCCCAAATACCGTATGCAGGGATTCGCCAGCAAAGTTATCCGCCCTATTCTGGCGGAACTAGACCGGAGTAATGTAACATCTTACCTTGAAACCCAAAACTTGCAGAATGTAAATATGTACCGCCGCTGGGGGTATGAAGAAATAGGCCAATTTAATTTGCCCTTAAGCAATATCTCACTTCATGCCATGCTCAGAAAAATCAGAAAGGACTACCATGGAGGAAATTCCTCTTCAATATCTCTACAAGCTGAATAAATCAGATATACCCAAAGCCGCCGAAATCTGTGCCCGCTCTTTCCAAAATGACCCTGTGATGAGGGAGATTTCAAAAGGAGAAGCGAGTATAGAGGCTCTCTACCAGATTTTTGAATATATTTTAAAAACCGGTATGGATAGCGGGCAGGCATATGCCAGTTCCGCCAATCTGGAGGGAATAGCCCTTTGGGAACCGAATAATGTCCGCAAAACATTTAACCAGCGTCTCAGGCACTTGTTTTACTTATTTCAGGTACGAAACCAACTGCCTCTTCTGACTGAAATGTCTAGAGTAGATAAAATCAGTCAGACACTACGCAATAAACATGCCCCGGCTATATACTTTCATTTGGCGCTTTTGGCGGTTGACCCCGAATATCAGGGCAACGGAATAGCCGGACATCTGGTACGCCCCATGCTGGACTTTATGAACGAAACCGGTATACCGTGTTATCTGGAAACTCAAAGTGCTCAAAATGTATCCATGTATGAGCATCTGGGTTTCAAACTGCTAGCCAGTCAGTTGCTTACAGGTACCAGCCAAACCATATATGGCATGCTGAAAAACCCGGACCGTAAAGTATCCTAAATATTTGCAGTTCAGCCATTTAAGCCGTAAAACCGGCATACCGAATATATAAAACGTAAAATCAGAATATAAAGAGGGGGCTTTAAAGCCCCCTCTTTATATTCTGACCAATAACATGTCTATTTATATATAGTTTGTTCGCGAGAAGGGCCGATACAAACGGCACTCATCTGGCAGCCGATAAGCTTTTCAATGCGGCAAATATAGGCTTTTGCTGCCTCCGGCAGGTCATCGTAATTTCTAACTTCTTTAGTAGAGCAAAGCCAGCCGGCCATCTCCTCATAAATAGGCTTGCATTTGGCAAGCTCACCCGAATTTGCAGGGAAATATTTTATTATCTTGCCATTAAGCTCATAAGCCGTACAAATAGATATTTTGGGCAGAATATCCATAATATCCAAACGGGTCATTATGGCGGTAGTCATACCGTTTATCTGGCAGCTGAACCGCCCTGCCACCGCATCAAACCAACCTATCCGTCTGGGACGCCCTGTAGTTGTACCATATTCATGGGCTTCATTACGTATGGTATCCCCTGTTTTATCCAGAAGCTCGGTGGGCATTGGGCCTCCGCCAACTCTGGTACTGTAAGCTTTGAAAACACCCAGTGTGGCACTGACTGAAGCCGGTCCGATACCTATCCCCAAACAACCACCAGCCGCCAAAGGCGAACTGGAAGTTCCGTAAGGGTAAGTACCGAAATCAGGGTCAAGCAAAGCTCCTTGAGCGCCTTCCATTATTATCTTTTTGTCTTGGCTGATAGCCTCTTCAATAATATGGGTAGTTTCTCTTATATTAGGGGCTAGTTCTTTACCCCATTTAAGGCAGGTTTCATAAATCTCATCCAGAGAAATGGGGGCCGCATCATAGACTTTGGTAAGTATCTGGTTTTTGCACTCCAGCACATACTCCAGCCGTTCACGCAGGTACTCAGGCAACAGCAAATCACCCACCCGTATGCCCATACGGGCATATTTATCCACGAAGGCAGGCCCTATGCCCCTTCGGGTAGTCCCCAGTGATTTATTGCCTCTGGCCTCTTCTTCAAGCCCGTCTAGTAGTATATGGTAGGGCAAAACCAGATGCGCACGGTCACTGATAAAAACGTTGCTCACATTTACACCGCGGCTGATAAGCTCATTGCGTTCGCGGATAAATACATCAGGGTTTATAACCACCCCGTTACCGATAATGCATTTTACACCGGGATAAAAAACACCTGAAGGAATGATATGAAGTTTAAACTCACCCATAGGGTTTATAACAGTATGACCGGCATTATCACCGCCGGAAAAGCGTACTACGTAATCAGCCTCCTGGGCCAGCATATCTACAACTTTACCCTTACCTTCATCTCCCCACTGTCCACCAACTATTGCTGTAACAGGCATAACTCCCCCAATTTCGGCTTTAAACATATTTTATCCCCTCACCCAACTACTAGTTGCCGAGGGGAAACCGATAAAGTTTAACAGATTAGGCTGATAAAGTCACTATCATTTGGTCTGTCGGTAAACATTTGCAAGCCGCTGAATAACAGTTATCAAACTGAGAACACTTACCAAGACCAATACCGGAACGAGTATATTCAGCATCATGCCTATAGCCAGTGCAACCACCCGTTCAGGTCTGGTAAAAAATCCTTCTTTTCCTTCAAGCCCCATGGCTTCGGCTCTAGCCCGTATATAACTGACCAGCAAAGAAAGTGTGAGGGTAATTACCGCCAGCACTACCTCAGTTGTCTGCCCGTTTTGGGAATAAAAAGCGCATACCCCGATAAGAATTGCAGCTTCCGAGACCCTGTCTAAAGTAGAATCAAGCACTGCCCCGAAGCGGGTAACCCTGCCGGTCCGGCGGGCAAGTGCCCCGTCCAGCATGTCAAATACACCTGCCAGCAACATAACTATTCCCGCTAAAAGCAGGTTCCCATTAACTATGATTACAGCCGCCACCAGAGTAATAACAAAACCGATTATCGTAACCATATTTGGGGTAAGACCGGTTTTAGCTAAAAGATTTATTACGGGGTTTGTAACTTTAAGGGCAATCTCTTTACGCCAACTTGCCATACCAGACATTTATTCAGACTCTTTTCTGCCCTGACCCAAAGGCAATAGTCTAACTATTTACCTTCCGGCCCGTGGTGATTTTTACTTAACACCAAATGGTAGTACTCTTCTACTTTTTTAGCAACCATTTTCCAGCTATACTGCTGGACTGTTTTTAATCCTTCGGCACTCAGCTCAGATCGCATATCAGGGTGGGTTATGAGTTTTATCAAGGTTTTTGCCAGTTCATCAGCATTTTTAGGAGGAACGAAAAGCCCCTCTTTATTGTCCGTCAGCACACACTGGTATCCTTCAATTCGCGAAGCAACAATAGGTACGCCCAAAGCCATAGCCTCTAAAAGTACAATGCCGAAACTTTCCTGACCGGTAGCCGGAGAACAGTAAATATGGGCTGTCTTATAGTAACGCGGTAAATCATGGCAGGAAACCCCGCCTACAAATACTACATCAGAAAGTCCGTGTTTTTTTACCATATTGCGATAATGGCTAATTTGCCGGGGTGTACCCGGCCCTACTATCAGAAGCCTTGTCTGGGGGCACAGGGGCTTAATCTGGGCGTAAGCATCAATGAGATAGCCCAATCCCTTGCGGCTTTCCATTCGCCCCACAAAAAGGATATTAAGCTTGTCATCTATATATTCTGAAAACGACTGAACTTCTGTATGGTATAAATCCAGATCTATACCGTTTGGCACAATGGTATATTCACCGGGTATATATTTGGAGGCAAAACGCAAAGCCGCATTTGAAACCGCCAGATGACCATGAAGGTTTCGTCTCCGCCGCCGCAGAAAGATTCGGGTAAAAGGCCACCCCAGATTATATCCGGGTTTACCCTGACTGGCATGGAAGGTAGCCACATTACAGGTTTTGGAGAACCTAAGCATGGCACTGCATAGCATTATCATAAATGGCTCATGCAGATGGATAACATCAAACTTTTCTTCGGCCAGAACTTTCTTTATGCGGTTTTTCAGATTGACCGAAAGGCTGATACGAACAACTGTTCCAGAGGTAGCCAAGGGGCGGGGCTTGCCGACCTGAATAAAATCTGTGCCGTATTCCGCCAGAGACTTTGATGCTGGGGCAATGATGCGAACATCATGCCCCAGCATTTTAAGTTCTTTATAAAGCGAGTTAACGTGGTTAACTACGCCACCCGGATAAGCAAAATCATAAGGACAAACTAAAGCTATTTTCACTGTTAACCGCCAACTAACCTATAGTATCACTAAGGAAGTTCGGGTTATTTCTCTGCCTTCTTCTCAGGCCCCGCCACTTTTTTGGCAGAAGTCTTTTTAATGAACTCAGCGGTCATAAGATGCGCGGCATCATCGGTATACTGAACCGGAGGTGACTTCATGAAATATGAAGATGGTTCGTTCAGTGAACCAGACATGCCATTATCCATGGCCAACTTACAGCAACGAACAGCGTCAATAACTACACCGGCAGAGTTAGGGCTGTCCCAAACTTCCAGCTTCATTTCCAGATTCAAAGGAACATCACCGAAGGTTCGGCCTTCCATGCGGATATGGCAGAACTTGCGGTCTTCAAGCCACGGCACGTAATCACTGGGACCTACATGGACACAGTCGGGATCCAGCTTGTAGTCAAGCTGTGAAGTAACAGCATTGGTCTTGGAAATTTTCTTGGATTCCAGCCGTTCGCGTTCAAGCATATTCAGGAAGTCAGTGTTACCGCCGAAGTTCAGCTGATAAGTCTTTTCCAGCTTAACACCCCGGTCACAGAAAAGTCTGGTCAGTACGCGGTGGGTAATAGTAGCACCCACCTGTGATTTGATATCATCGCCGATAATAGGTACACCGGCAGTTACAAAACGCTGCTGCCAGTACTTTTCACGGGCAATAAATACCGGTATGCAGTTAACCATACCGCAACCGGCTTCCAAAATCTGTTCCACATACCATTTGGTGGCTTCCTCTGAACCAACGGGCAGATAGTTGATAACAACGTCTGTTTTGGTTTCTTTGAGGATTTTCACAATATCAGCAGTAGAGCCGGGAGCCTTCTGAATAATCTGAGAAAGATACTTGCCCAGACCGTCATGGGTCATGCCGCGCTCAACCTTGATACCCATTTCGGGCACGTCAGTGAATTTGAAGGTATTGTTAGGCTTGGTAAAAATAGCTTCACTAAGGTCTTTGCCGACTTTGTTCTTGTCAATATCAAAGGCAGCAGTAAAGTTAATGTCGCTAACGTGATAACCGCCAAGATTAACATGCATCAGACCTGGAACGAATTCAGTGTCCTTTGCTTTCCGGTAATAGTGAACACCCTGTACTAAGGACGAAGCACAGTTACCAACACCGATAATGGCAACGTTGATTTTACCCAATTTTTTCCGTTCTCTCCTTCCAACAGAAGAGGCTATCCTGAAACATCATTAACCCTTCAGAAGATAACCTCTGAATAATTTGATACCATCTTTAAGCCCATACGGGCGTTTTTAAAGCCACCTTTAAAGACAAACTAAGTAACTTAGCCTATCCTGAAAACCTTCCCGCCACAAACTGGGCAGGTACCTTGCCAGGCTCCGCGACCATTTTTCAGAGTAACTCTCTTGGCATCTTTGACGTCAATCTTCTTGCGATCCTTGACACAATAAGCCTGTACCATGGCCGGTCTCCTTTCGGGTATTTTGGAATATATCATCTACTATTATAGGCGTATTGTCAAGCATTACAAGTATAATTTTAAGCTAATTTGCATCCGGTTTCGGGCTTTGTCTTATGAAGACTTTAGCCGGATGCCAAGTACCGTCAGTCTCCGGCTGGATTATAGCAACGAAACTGTTTTCAGCATTGTATACGGCCACAGCCCCAGGTTTGTCAATCCTATCCAGTGTTATCTCCAGACCATTTACCAAGCGGGTTATATTCTCTTCATCAAGGGAAACTCTTGGCAGATGCCCTATGGCTGTCTCCAGCGGGAGGAGAATACCTGCCAGTTTCCCGTCACATTTTGCGGCCTCAAGGTCAGCAAAATCCAGAGAGTTTGCCAGATTAAACTGACCATATGCCTCTCTTACCAGAGATTTCAGATACGCCCCGCAACCCAGTTTTCTACCCAAGTCAAAGGCCAGAGAACGAATATATGTGCCGTGTCCGCATTCTATCCGTACACGCAGTACCGGTGAAGTGTAGTTAAGCAGTTCAATGCCATAAATTGTGGCTACCCGGGGAATTCTTTCAACCTCTATCCCTTGCCTTGCCAGATTGTAAAGACGCATCCCGCGGTGTTTTACGGCACTATACATAGGGGGAATTTGGATTATCTCACCCTGAAAATCCATCAAAGTTTTATATATCATTTCACGGGTAACATAGTCACAGGTTTTGCGGAAAGTGATTTCGCCTTCGCTGTCATAGCTATCCGTCTCCACTCCCAGCTCTATTTCAGCCAGATATGTCTTGCTGACGGAAGACAGATACTCTATAAGACGGGTAGATTTTCCCAAAAACACCGGAATTACTCCGGTTGCATACGGGTCAAGAGTACCCCCATGCCCTACCCTTTTTTGGGAATAAATACGCCTGACTTTTGCAACTACATCAAACGAGGTTATCCCGAAAGGTTTGTTGATATTCAGGATGCCGTCCATGGCTAATCTTCAGGCTGGTGGTGAATGACCTGGTCTATAAGGGTATTCAGGCGAACACCCCTTTCAATGGTAATGTCCCATATAAAATGGAAAACCGGCATATAGCGTATATCAGTCTTTTTGGCTATTTCAGTACGGAAAAATCCGGCCGCTGCATTCAAAGCGGCCAGTATTTCATCTTTGTGTTCATCACCTGCCAGATGGCTCACATACACATTGGCATGGCGCATATCTTCAGATATGTCTACTTCATTTACAGACAACAGTGTGTCCAGACGCGGGTCACGAATCTCTTTTTGCAGGAGGGCGCTTATATCCGCCCTGAACAGTTGGTTAAGTTTTTTTATTCGCCGTGACATTATCGTGATTTTTCCTTGTGATAAAATTCTAAAATATCACTCTTCTGGAACTCATTGAAATCTTTCAGGCCTACGCCGCATTCATAGCCGGCCACTACTTCTTTAACATCTTCCTTAAAGCGGCGAAGACTGTTGCTGGGGGCGTCTACTATGACTTCACCACCCCGCAGAAGCCTTACCTGAGAGTTCTTTACCAGTTTGCCTTCCAGTACCATACAACCGGCAATAGAGAGCTTTTTGGTGCTTTCAAAGACTGCCCGCACTTCGGCCCGGCCGTCAATAACTTCTTTGATGGTAGGTTCAAGCAAACCTTGCAGTGCCTTGTCCACATCTTCTATCAGCTTGTAGATAATATCATAATGCCGAATATCAATGTCTTCGGCATCAGCCAAACGCTGGGCATTAGTTTCTATACCGGTGCTAAAGCCGATAATCAAACCGCCTGAAGCCATAGCCAGCATAACGTCACTCTCGGTAACGTTACCAGCGCCGCTGCGATTAATATTTATCTTTATCTTGTCAGTGCTAAGTTTTTCTAAAGAATCTTTAATGGGCTCAAGACTGCCCTGAACATCGGTCTTGAGTATTATGTTAAGTTCCTTTATGTTACCTTGGCTAACCTGATCATAAACATTAGTAAGGCTGACTGCGTTTGTTTTACGGGTGCTCTGGCTATTTTCATTAACCATATCCCGGGCCTGCTTTTCAGTGGCCACAGCTATAATCTTATCACCCACCTGAGGCACACTCTCCATACCCAACAAAGCTACCGGAGTGGAAGGTTCAGCCTTTTTGATGCGTTTGCCCACATCGTTAAACATAGCTTTGACCCGCCCCCAAGTATTGCCGGCAACCACGGTATCACCCAGTTTAAGGGTACCGCTTTGCACCAGTACTGTAGCCATCGGGCCTTTGGTTTTATCCATTTCAGCCTCAATAACTACACCGCTGGCAGGTTGATTGGGATCAGCTCTTAAATCTTCAAGTTCTGCTATAAGCAAAACTGCTTCCAGCAGTTCGTTAATGCCTTTGTTTTCACGGGCAGATGTCGGGATTGCCAGCGTGTCACCGCCCCACTCCTCCACCACCAGCCCGACTTCAGCCAGCTGTTGTTTAACCCTGTCAGGATTGGCTTCGGGTTTATCCATCTTGTTTATAGCCAAAATAATGGGAACACCGGCCGCCTTGGCATGATCCAAGGCTTCCAGAGTCTGGGGCATAACACCATCATCAGCAGCAACTACCAGAATAGTAATATCGGTAGCCTGAGCACCTCTGGCACGCATGGCAGTAAAAGCTTCGTGACCGGGGGTATCCAGAAAAGTTATCTTATGGCCCTTTATTTCCACCTGATAAGCACCAATATGCTGGGTAATACCGCCTACTTCTTTTTCCATGACGTTAGTAGAGCGTATGGCATCAAGCAAACGGGTTTTACCATGGTCTACATGACCCATTATCGTTACTACCGGCGGGCGAAGAGGGAAGTTGCTCAGTTTTTCTTTGGCAGGTGAAGCTTTTTTAGCGGCACTCTTTTTCAGAATCTTAAGCTTGGCCTCAAAACCAGCCGCCTCTATCACACCTTTGGCTATATCAAAATCTATAACCTGATTTATATTAGCCATAATGCCTTTACGCATCAGGGCTTTGATAACTTCGACAGGGTTTGTTTCCAGGCTATCAGCCAGTTCTTTTACCGATACCGCTGCCCCAAGTTCAATAATCTTGACCGGAGGTGCAACTTCAGTTTTGGCGCTTGGTTTACTTGTCTTCTCTACCATTTTCTTTCACCTCACACACTTCGCGCCCATATTTTAACAGTTCTTCGCGATTTTCCGGTGTTATGGCAATCTTTAAAGCATGGGTAATATAACTGCCTTTTAAACCGGATTCCCAGCAGGCCATATCTCTGCACAAGTAAGCACCTCGCCCTTCCAGACGACCGCTATGGTCTACCCTTACGTCATTATCTTCTGTTCTCACCAGCCGCACAAGGTCTGCTTTAGCTTTCTCGGTACGGCAGGCGATACAGGTCCGCATGGGCACAAATTTAGAAGTCAATTTCCTCTGATTCATATTCCGTTACATTCCGCCGTTTTTTGCCCTTAAGCTTGATACCATCTTCAGCGGTATCTTTACCTTTGACAGTTTTTTTCTTGTTCTTGCTTTTGTTCTTATCATCAATGACAACTTCACGTCTGGGAAGCAAGTCTTCGGCAAAACGCAGTTTGACCGAATCACCCCCGGCCGCTTTATCAAGCACATTCAAAGGCACTACCACACCCTGCTCTTCAGGCACAGATTCAGCCTTCGCAGGTGTTTCTTTAGCCACAGGTTCTATTATTGTATCGGCAGGTAACACCTTTTCAACAGGTACGGTTTCGGTCTTTGAAACAGCTGCTATTACAGGTTGTTTTTCAACAACTTTTTCAGTTATTTTGGACTTTGAAATTTCTTCTTGCTGGCGGGCTGCCACTTCGGCCCGTTCAACATCTTCATCAGAAGCACTCTTTATGTCAATCCGCCAACCAGTCAGCTTAACTGCCAGACGTACATTCTGACCCTCTTTACCGATACCTAAACTAAGCTGGCGGTCAGGTATGACCACAATGGCAGATCTTTCAGCTTCATTCAGGATAACCTTGGTCACCTGGGCAGGGCTGAGTGAATTGGCAATAAAAGAAGCTATTTCGCTACTCCATGCAACCACATCTATCTTTTCGCCGTTTAACTCGCTGACAATATTCTGGATACGAATACCACGTAAACCCACACAACAACCCACCGGGTCAATTCCGGGTTGAAGGGCACCTACAGCCACTTTAGAGCGTGAGCCTGCCTCGCGGGCAACAGCCTTTATCTCTACCAGCTGATTAAAAACTTCAGGAACTTCCATTTCAAATAAACGGCGTACCAGACCGGGATGAGAACGTGAGACAATAACTGAAGGCCCTTTGGCTGTTTTTGCCACGTCCACCACGTAAACCTTTATCCTCTGTCCGGCACGATACCTTTCGCCATAGGCCTGTTCATTAGCAGGCATTATAGCCTCTACTCGACCGATATCCACCGTAATTTGTTTGGGTTCTATACGCTGTACCACACCAACCAGAGTATCTCCCGCCTTGGAGGCATATTCATCAAAAATAGCGGTGTTTTCAGCCTCATGCAGACGCTGGAGAATAACCTGTTTGGCTGTCTGGGCGGCAATGCGCCCGGCATCAGCCGGAGTATCTTCAACCATCATCAAGTCGCCTATCTTGGCATCAGCTTTGAGCCTTTTAGCCTCAAGCAAACGCATTTCCTGGCGGCTATCTATCACTTTTTCAACTACTTGCTTTTCGGCCATGACTTTTACTTTGCCGGTAAGCTGGTCAATCTTCACCGTGATATTCTGGTTTGGAGCAAAGCTCTCTTTACGATAAGCCGATACCAATGCCGACTCAACGGTAGCAAGTACTACTTCTTTTGGCAGATTCTTTTCTGCCGAGAGCTGGGTGATAGCGAGCAAAAAGTCGCTTTTCATCTCGGTTCTGTATCCTCCTCAGTTTATCCCGATACAACAAAAAAGTGGGTTTGAACCCACCTCAACAACGCGATTTAGCTTTTGTAGTAGTATAACACAAACCCTATATATTGGCAACATACAAGGCCTTAAAACCAGTTAAATATATCCCGTTGACACCCTTTAGGCTTGCCTGTAACATTAACTATTATGCTCGCAAAAGTATCAAGTTGCGCTCTTATAGGACTGGAAGGCACTATTGTTGAGGTAGAAGCCGATATCTCTGCCGGATTGCCCTCATTTACCATTGTAGGGCTGCCGGATACCGCTATTCAGGAAGCCCGCGAGCGGGTAAGGGTTGCTATACGAAACTCCGGATTCACTTTTCCTGTTAAACGTATTGTAGCCAATCTGGCACCGGCTGATTTTAAAAAAGCCGGCCCTGCTTATGACCTTTCTATAGCTTTAGCGATTCTTATAAGTTCCGAACAGCTAAAGGCTGATACCAGTCAGACACTTTTTCTGGGAGAACTTTCCCTGGATGGTAGTCTTCGCCATACCAGCGGCATTTTGCCTATGGTCGCTTTGGCTTACCAGAAAGGTTACACCAATATCATTGTGCCCGCTTGTGATGCCCGCGAAGCCTCACTGGTAGAGGGTGCCAGTATATTGCCTTTTACAACCCTGAAGGAAATAACGGAATACCTGCAGGGTGACCGTGCTGCCCCCAAGCTAAGCGAATTTAAAGAAGAATTAAAAGGTACCCCCCCTGCGAATTATGTGGATTTAGCATATATAAAAGGGCAGGAGAATGTAAAACGGGCGCTGGAAGTAGCCGCTGCCGGCGGACACAATATGGTAATGACCGGCCCTCCCGGAAGCGGGAAAACCATGCTGGCACGGGCTTTGGTCTCTATTCTCCCCACTATGACCAGTGCTGAAGCTTTGGAGGTTACCAAGATATACAGTATTGCCGGTCTGTTACCACCAAATATTCCGCTTATACATAGCCGCCCTTTACGTGCCCCACATTACACTATTTCCTCCGCCGGGCTGGTAGGTGGAGGCACTTTTCCTAAGCCGGGAGAAATCAGCTTAAGTCACCGCGGTGTCCTTTTTCTGGATGAATTGCCGGAATTCGGTCACAGCCTGCTGGAACTTCTGCGTCAGCCGCTTGAAGATAAAACCGTAACTATAAGCCGGGCGCAGGGCAGTGTCAGCTTTCCGGCTAACTTTATGCTGGTAGGTGCTATGAATCCCTGCCCTTGCGGATTTTATGGTGACAATGTTAAACGGTGTACCTGCCCGCCGGGTTTGGTAACGCGTTATCAAAGGCGAATAAGCGGCCCGTTTTTAGACAGGGTAGATATAGTCATAGATGTGCCCCGCATAGAATACGAAAAACTTTCCAGTGACCGGCTTGGGGAATCATCAGAAATCGTCAGCCGAAGGGTGGAAAATTGCCGCAATATCCAGCTGGAACGTTTTGCCAAGTACAAAATATTGTCTAACGCGGAGATGACACCGGCAGAAATACGTCAGTTTTGCACTATGGAAGATACCGCCCAGAATTTGCTGCGTTCGGCTACCAAACAGCTTTTCCTGTCTGCCAGAGCCTATCACCGCATACTGAAATTATCCCGCACCATTGCTGACCTTGAAAATAATGATATAATCAAAGCACATCACTTGGCCGAAGCTATACAATACAGGCCACGCTGGCAGGTATAAAATGAAGGAACCACTAATTCTTCAAACACCCCGCCTGGAATTGGTCCCGGCAAATGCCGAAATGCTGAATTGCGAAATTCAGGGACAGAAAGAGTTGGGGCAATTACTGGGAGCCGAAATTCCGGCCAACTGGCCGCCGGAAGGCTATGGCTGCGAAACTTTAAAACGGTTATTGACAAAATATGAAGCAAGCAGGTTCAAGACCGGTTATCTCAATTGGTATATCATCCTGAACCCGTCCGGTACTCACCGGGAGCTTATCGGGCAGGCAGGGTTCAAAGGGGAACCCACCCCCGAAGGCCGCATGGAAATTGATTATTCCATACTGGAGCATTATCAGCACCACGGGTACGCCATGGAAGCTGTTCACAGCCTAATAGGCTGGATACTGCAGGACCCAAGTGTCAAAGAGATTATAGCCCAGACTTATCCGGAATCTATTGCCGCCCAGAAACTTCTGGTAAAAATAGGGTTCAGCGCTTCGGGTAAAGGCCTTGAACAAGGCACAATACTTTTTGTACTTCCCCGTGAAGACTATAAAACCGATCTGCCTGTAATGGCTGAAGGAGAAAAAACCGTGAAAGAAGACCTCAAAGCTAATTCCCGTAAAGCTGCTGAGAGTTTTGGTGAAATGCTGGCCGCCTTCGGAAGCGCCGTTAGCGAGATATTCAATGACCCTTCTTTAAAAGACAAGGCCAAAGAATTTGGCAAGAGTGTTTCAAGTTCGGCGGAAGCAGTAACTGACCGTTTTAAAGATGAGGAGATAAAGGTAAAGTTTAAAGAAGTGGGTGATGCTGCCCAGAGTTTCGGCAAGAACGTGAGCAATATTTTCAAGGACGATAAAAAAGAACCCAAAAAGTCTGACAAAGAGGAGTAGTTTATCGGCCGTATTCTTTACAAATAATACTTAACGGAAGCATTTTACAGGCGTAAATGCATTCTGATATGTTGTATGCCGTCTTCTATAAAGGTCTCCCTGTGAGGAACATACCCTAAACTGGCATAGAAACCTGCCGCACCGGTTTGAGCATGAAATACCACCCCGTCCACATTTTCTGTTTTCAGCAAGCTTTCGGCATAGTTCATAATCTCACGTCCCAAACCAGATTTGCGATAATCTATATCCACTGCCACTCTTTCAATCTTGGCAAGGGCTTTATCAAGCATTCGTATACGGCAACAAGCTAGAGCCCGTTCTTCATTATGGATAACTAAATGACGCGCAGTATTATCATGCAAATCATATTCAATCTCAGGGTCAATCCCTTGTTCAGTAACAAATACCCTGTACCTGAGATCAAAAACCCTTTAAAATATTTTTGCTCTTCACCAAACAAATCTGATACATAATCATGGTATTATATTTTAACTATAGTTGGCATTCAAACCCCAAGTAATATATTCCGGTTGCTTTTACTGCTAAAATATAAAAACCATATTCTTTCCGGAGGTCAAATATGTCACCATCAAATAACCCACCATTAAAAATACTGCGAAACCGCTTTTTAACAGGGCTTGCCTTTGTCTTACCTATCGGAGCGGCTTTAGGACTGCTGATTTGGGTATTTAATATTGTAGACGGTATGCTAAAACCAATTATAGAGTTGTTCTTTAACTGGTATTTTCCGGGCGTGGGTCTTTTAGTAACACTGCTCCTGATATACTTGGTAGGACTGGTATTAAGCAACTATTTCGGTAAACAAATATTGAGCTGGATTGACAAACTACTGGCCAAAGTACCCATTTTCAACCAGATATATAACAGCGCCAAACAGGTTATACAGACACTAGGTGTGGGCAATAAAGTCTCTTTTAAAGAGGCCGTGGTGGTAGAATTTCCCCGCGTGGGCATGCACAGTCTGGCATTTATCACAAATGAAACCACCAATTCCAGCGGTGAAAAACTGTATCTGGTGTATGTGCCGGGCTCTCCCAACCCAACCAGCGGTTTTTTAGAGCTGCTCCGGGAAAATCAGATTGAGCGGGTAAATATTTCGGTTGAAGATGCCATGAAAACTCTTATCTCCTGCGGCTTGGTATTTCCGGAAACTGTCCAAAGCATTGAGATTGGACATGGGGATTCACACCCCAACAAACTCTAATACATCAATATTTTAGACATAAAGAAGGGCGGGGACTTTAAGTCCCCGCCCTTTGTTTTTACTTTTAGCCTAACCGAGGTTTATTTAATTTCTACAGTAGCACCAGCGGCCTCAAGAGCCTTCTTGGCGGCATCAGCTTCTTCTTTGCTGACATTCTCTTTAACAGCCTTGGGAGCAGCTTCAACCATATCCTTGGCTTCTTTAAGACCCAAGCTGGTGAGCTCACGAACAGCCTTGATTACGTTAATCTTGTTGGCACCGACATCCTTCAGGATTACATTGAATTCAGTCTTTTCCTCTACAGCAGCAGCGGCTGCAGCACCACCGGCAGCGGGAGCGGCTACGGCTACAGCAGCACTTACACCAAATTCCTTTTCGAGGGCCTTTACCAGTTCGGACAGCTCAATAACGGTCATGCCCTTAATGGCACTCATCATTTCATCAATAGTCATGAAAATACTCCTTATTATATTTTTATTATTTATTTAGCCTTCAAGCTGTTTAATACGGGCTTGAAGTACAATGGCCAAACCACGGGCAGGACCATTGAGTACCATCGCCAAACCGGTAATGGGACTCTGCATACCAGCCAAAATCTTGCTGATAAGCACTTCGCGAGACGGTAACTTGGCAAGCTCGGCTACTTCTTCAACAGAAATAAGCTTGTTGCTGAGATAACCACCGGTTACTTTCAAATTTGACTTGGAGCTGGAAATATAGTCCATCAGGACTCTGGCCGGGGCAACCACGTCATTTGAAGAGTAAGCCATAGCCACCGGACCTTCAAATGCACCCTTGATATTTGAATGGTCAGTGTTGTCAGCAGCACGCCGAGCCAGGGTATTTTTAAGTACCCGGTAACCAACACCAGCTTCACGCAGTTTCACACGTATAGTGGTCAACTCTGATGTATTGATACCGCGGTAATCAGTAAAAACCGCAGACTGGGCAACAGCTAGAGCATCAGTTAACTCATCAACTGTTATCTTCTTTTTTATACGTATCTTTTTTACCAAACCGCACCTCCTTTTCTAAAAAAATAAAGTCCTTATGCCAAAGCACAAGGACTTAGAAAACCCTTAAAAAGTCTTGTATCCTCGGCAGGCAATGCATTAAGCCAAACGGCACCCACGTCTCAGGAAATATTCAATTATAAATACGGCTGCTTTATACGCCGCCCATAGCGGAAACAGCCCTAAGATCAAGCCTTACACCAGGTCCCATTGTAGTTGCCAAATAAGCACTCTTAATATACTGCCCTTTGGCACCAGTGGGCTTGGAACGGATAATAGCATCTACTACCGAAGTCATATTCTCCAGAAGCATCTGCCCTTCGAAACTGGCCTTGCCCAATATAATATGGACAATGCCTGAACGGTCCAGCTTAAATTCCACCCGCCCCTTGCGGGCTTCTTCAATAACTTTTTTGAAATCTTCAGCCGGTACTACGGTGCCGCTCTTGGGGTTAGGCATAAGACCGCGTCGACCAAGAACTTTACCCAGCTTACCAACCTTGCTCATCATGTCAGGGGTGGATATAGCAACGTCAAAATCAAGGAAACCGGCTTCTATCTTCTTTATAAGTTCATCACCGCCGTATACATCAGCACCAGCCACCTGAGCAGCTTTTTCAGCTTCGCCTTGAGCAAACACCAATACCCGTACAGTTTTACCCAAACCATGGGGCAAAACGGCCACGCCGCGCAACTGCTGGGTAGCATTTTTGGGATCAAGGCCCATCTTCAGATGCATTTCAACGGTCTCATCAAACTTGGCGGCACTCATTTTCTTGGCCAAATCAATAGCCTCAGCCGGAGCATAAGCGACACTCTGGTCAAGCAGTTTTATTGCGTCTTGATATTTCTTACCGTGTGTTACCATCTGTTATTCCACCTTAATGCCCATGCTGCGGGCAGTACCTTCAATAATTCTCTCAGCACCCTCAATGTTAACTGCGTTCAGATCTTTCATCTTGACTGAAGCAATTTCCCTGAGTTGACCTTTTGAGATAACAGCAACTACGCTCTTGCTGGGGGTGCCAGAACCCGAAGCAACACCAGCCGCCTTTTTCAGGAGGTCAGCCGCCGGAGGGGTTTTGGTGATAAATGTAAAAGAGCGATCATCATAAATGGTTATCTCTGCAGGTACAATAGTGCCCACCATAGAGGCTGTGCGTTCATTATATTCTTTACAGAAACCCATAATATTGATACCGTGCTGACCCAGCGCCGGACCAATGGGAGGTGCAGGATTAGCTTTACCTGCAGGTATCTGTAATTTTACAATTGCCTTTACTTTTTTTGCCACGTATGTCTCCTAAAGCCTCTAGAGCTTTTCGACCTGCAAAAAGTCAAGTTCAACAGGAGTTTCCCGCCCGAACAGGGAAAGAAGCACCTTGACCTTGCCTTTTTCAGTGTTAATTTCGTCTACCATGCCAATAAAATCAACGAACGGTCCGTCAATAACCCTGACACTCTGTCCTTTGCGGAAACCCACCTTAACCCTTGGTGATTCAGCTTCCATTTGGTCCAGAATACGGCTGACTTCTTCGGGCGGCAAATTGGTGGGTTTGCCCTCAGAGCCTACAAAACCGGTAACGCCGGGAGTATTGCGGACTATAGTCCAGCTTTTATCGTTCATGTTCATCTGCACCAGCACATAGCCGGGCAGTATTTTTTTCCGGATAGTTCGCCGCTGACCGTTTTTGACTTCAACTTCTTCTTCGGTAGGCAGTACAACCCGCTCTATATCATCCTCGGCATCCATGGATTTAATCCGTTCTTCAAGACCTTTACGGACTCTTTCCTCATGCCCGGAGTAGGTATGCACCACATACCAGTTCTTCTGTTTAACAGTCATAAAATCTCACCCTGTCAGTTGCCAACCCGCTACATTTCCAAACGCATTATTTAACAAATACGTTATCAATAAACCAGCTAAAGCCGTAATCTACAACGCCCAGTACAATACCGACTGTTATAGCAACCACCAAAACCATAGTGGTAAGCTTTATCACGTCCGGCCGAGTTGGCCAGACTACTTTTTTAAGTTCGGCAATAAGGTTGGAAAAGAAACCAGGTTTCTTACCAGCCGCCTTGGCAGTTTGCTGTGCGGAAGGACACATATTACCTAGTTCTCCTCCATCAGTTACTTGGTCTCGCGATGTACCTTTGCCTCACGGCATCGCGGACAATACTTGCTCAGCTCAATACGCCGAGGATCATTGCGCTTGTTCTTTTCTGTAGTGTAATTTCTTTCACCACAGTCAGTACAAGCCATATTTATCACAATTCTCGTGTCAGTTTTTTTGGCCATTTTACGCTAATACCTGAGAGATGGCACCCGCACCAACGGTCTTACCGCCTTCACGGATGGCAAAACGCATACCCTTTTCCATAGCTACCGGATAGATAGTAGATATCTTCATCTTTACATGGTCACCGGGCACAACCATTTCAACGCCTTCGGGGAGATGAATCTCACCGGTAACATCAGTAGTACCAAAGAAGAACTGGGGTTTGTAGCCATTGAAGAAAGGAGTATGGCGACCACCTTCGTCCTTGCTGAGTACATAAACTTCAGCTTCGGCATTAACATGAGGTTTGATGGAGCCGGGTTTGGCAAGTACCATACCACGCTCAATATCTTCACGCTCAACACCACGGAGAAGCAACCCGACAGCATCGCCAGGTTCAGCAGTGTCAAGAATCTTATGGAACATTTCCAAACTGGTAACAACAATCTTGCGGGGCTCATGATGCAGACCGACCAGGTCAACTTCATCGCCGCCTTTGATAACACCGCGTTCAACACGGCCGGTAGCAACAGTACCGCGACCCTTGATGCTGAAGACATCTTCAACCTTCATCAAGAACGGCTTGTCAACGGGGCGGGGAGGAATGGGAATGTAAGTATCAACAGCATCCATCAGTTTCCAGATTCTACCACACCATTCACATTCGCGTTTGCCACAGCCACACTCAAGGGCTTTAATGGCACTAACCCGAACTACCGGGATTTCGTCACCGGGGAAAGAATTTTTGGTGAGAAGTTCACGAACCTCAAGCTCAACCAGCTCAAGCAGTTCTTCGTCATCCATCATATCGCATTTGTTAAGGGCTACTACTACAGCAGGTACTTCTACCTGATGAATCAGCAGTACATGTTCGCGGGTCTGAGGCATAGGGCCGTCAGGCGCGGAAACTACCAGAATAGCACCGTCCATCTGGGCAGCACCGGTAATCATGTTCTTGATATAGTCAGCATGTCCAGGACAGTCAATATGGGCATAATGCCTGGTTTCGGTCTGATATTCAATATGAGAAATAGCAATTGTCAGACCTCTAGCTTTTTCCTCAGGAGCATTGTCAATCTGGTCATAGGCGCGGAAATCAGCCCAACCCTTGGTTGAAAGGGTCTTGGTGATAGCCGCAGTCAGGGTAGTTTTGCCATGGTCTACGTGTCCGATAGTGCCTACATTACAATGAGGCTTAGAGCGGTCAAACTTTTGCTTTGCCATTTCTTTTAATTATTCCCCCTTATTATTATGGAGCCCACAATCAGATTCGAACTGATGACCCCGTTCTTACCAAGAACGTGCTCTACCTACTGAGCTATGTGGGCAACGCTTACATTATATTTATTTTAACACCCACTGTCCAGCCCGACGGGGTTATAAAATACTCTGGAGAGGGCAGGGTTCGAACCTGCGTAGCCCTTAGGGCGGCAGATTTACAGTCTGCTCCGATTAACCACTCCGGCACCTCTCCATGATGCTGGTAAAAAAGCCCAAAAAAAATTAGCGGCTCAGCCCGAGAGGGGATTCGAACCCGCTAACCTACCGATTACAAGTCGGTTGCGCTTCCTTTGCGCCACTCGGGCAATATTTTTATCACTTTTCAGGCTGATTGTCAAACAATCAAAGTGAGATTATACGTAAACAAAGCCCCAAAGTCAAGCAGAATCAACTGTTTTCGTATCTATTTTGTAAGCAGGGCATATCTGATGGATATTTGCCTGAGCTGGATGAAAATATCAGGTAATTTACCACCACATATCCACCCGGTGGAAGGATTCGGTCTTAACATATTTTTCAGCATCAGGGTATATCTCTGTGTATTTTCCCAGATCTCCCATTTCACTCATAGCCGAAATAACTTCGTCCATTCTGCCGCCGCCCTGGCTTTTATGGCAGGAAATAGATTTTAGTTTTAATATTGCGGTCTGGCTGATATCTACCTGATAATTCGGCTCTTGCGGGTTCGAAAGCAGAAGCTCGGTAACTTTATGAGGTTCAAGCCCTTCGGATATAAGGTCCGGATAAGCCAGATGATCACGCGAATACGGGAAAATAGCATCCATAACAGCTTCTCCGCACTGGCGGTGGTCTCTATGCCACCAGAGATACCGTTGGTACGGGTCTGTAGTAATAACGGTAAATGGTTTGAAAGTGCGTATCTGACGTACCAGCTCCTTACGCAGTTCGGGCGTATTTTCAAGCCCCTGGTCAGGTTTGCCCAAAAAAACCACCCGGCTGACACCCAGCACACCTGCCGCCTGCCGCTGTTCTTCTTCTCGTATTTTTACCAGTTCAGACGGTATCATATTGCGGTCAGAAGTGCCTTTATCCCCATTGGTACATACCACATAAGCCACTTTTTTACCCTCGGCGGTCATTTTGGCAATAGTTCCGCCCGCGCCAAATTCGGCATCATCCGGGTGAGGCATGATAACCAATACATCTGCTTTGAAAGACATCTCTCCTCCGTTCTATAGAACCCCTGCTGTTTCAGGGTCTAAAATACCATAATATACAGACTCTATTTGAGCGGACACAGACTGCCATGTATATTCTTCTGCTATTTTACGTATAGCCTTATGGTTAGCGATTTTTTGGTAAAGCCATTCCTTCAGGCAGAGTGCCAGTTGTTCGGGTTGATTACCGGGGATAAGGCAACCGTTTATACCCGGACGAATGATATCAGGAGCAACCCCTACTCTGCCGCTGATAACCGGAGTACCACAAGCCATAGCTTCCAGTATAACCATGCCAAAGCTTTCATAATACGATGGGATTATACAAACTTTGGCGGCATTATAATATTTTGCCAGGACGTCCTGTTTGACCGACCCGTAAAATTTCACTTTATCTGAAATAGCCAGCTCTTCCGCCACTTTTTCCAGCCTGTTTCTTTCACCTTGGCTATATTCATCACCGCCAACCACCAGAAGCTCCATATCAGCCTCAATCAGTGAAACCGCCTTGAGCAGATTATCCAGCCCCTTAAGTTTCTCCAGCCTCCCCACAAATAACGCTTTGGGGGCGGCGGAAAGCCCCAATTCTGCCTCAGCCTCAGCCCGGTCAGTGATGGAAAAAAGCCTTGTATTTACCCCGCATGGGATTACCCTTATTTTATCTGGTTCAGCCTGATATAGAGATATCAGGTCATTTTTTTCATTTTGAGTAGCGGCTATTATCAAGTCTGTTTCGTGTACTATATTTTGTTCGGCATCCAGCCGAAGCTGGGGGTCAACCTGTGCCTGCATCAAACGGTTTTTAACCTTTCCCAGCGTGTGAAACATAACCAGATGGGGCACTTCCCAGAGTTTGCTTAACGCCAGCCCTGCTCTGGCAGACAGCCAGTAATGGCTGTGGATGAGATCATATTTAATACCTTCAGCCTTACGGAATGCCTCCAGCCCGCAAACAAAGCTTTCCAGATGCTCATACTGAGCCAGCTTTCCCATATCTTCTACCGGCCCGGCCTGAATGTGAATAAGCCGAACATTGGGGGCTAAAAACTCCCATACGTCATCACGGGGGTCATGGGCACGGGTATAAATATCAACTTGGTGACCGCTATTTCCCAAAGAGCGCGCCAACTCGCAGATATACACATTCATACCGCCGGTATCCCGTCCTCCGGGTTGCCCCAGAGGACAGCTGTGCAGGCTGACAAGGGCAATATTTAATTTCTTTTTAGCCAACAGTTTGCACCTGATTATTCAAATTTATTTGGCATTTGTAAACCGGCTGGGATTTTCCGCCCAGATGAAATTTGTACTTCTCTTCCCCCCGCAGAAAATCAAAGGCATCATATCCTTTTTCTATAGCATCTTTGATAGCCAGCATTTTTGATAGCACGCCCACGCTCAGGTGGGAATATTCAGGACGGTACCCGCTATTATACAAATACCTTATATTATTATAGTCAAAGCAAAACAGACTGGCCAGAGTGGTATCTGCTGTCTTCAGAAATACCAAACGCAGATATCCTTGACCGGCAAGCCAGTGTGCCAGTTGCCTGAAATAACAACGCATTTCAGGGCTGAGGAAAAGTGCCTTTTCGGGGTGGCTTTGTTCCATCTGCTCAAGCAAGATTTCTACACTTTCAGGGTTGGCATTTATTTCCAGCCTTGGCGTCAAGGCTTCATCAAGACGGCGCAGCTTACGTTTCAGTTCGTGGCGCTGGTGCGGCTCCAGCATAGACATATACTTGTCAAAGTCAGCCGGCAGATCCAGCAGAGGCGAGACATCTGCCTGTTCGCAGATTATCTGAAAACCTTTTTCTTTGGCCATAGGCAACAGGTAGTTATAAGCTTCGGAACGGGAAGTCAAACTTTCCAGTTCCAGTATCTCAACCTGCTTCTGCTTCAGCAGTTTCATCAGCAGTTCAAAATATCCCAGCTGGTGACCGGGCTTAACCATGAAATCCAGATAATCAAAAACGCTTCCGTCAGCTATAAAACGGGCAACTCCGTTATTTATACGCAAGGCTATCAACCCTATGGTTTCAGTTTCACTAGTAACCAACCCGCAGATTTGCCGGTCTGATGGTGAAAAACACTTCTGCCAGACAGACTGCCAGCCTGGGTGGATAAACGGGTTGGCAACATTCAACCCGTTTTGGCTGGCATCAAAATTACGGCTTAATTCCTCAAGCCCAAGTTCTTTAAAAATATATACCACTTTAAAAGCATATCACCTGCCCGCTTTTAAGACAATTTTCGGCGGCGTTAATGCCAAAGACATATTTGACATTACGATATTGCAGCTTTATTATATTCTTATATGCTAATATACGCATATAGGGGTTTTATGGAAAACTACGTTAATATATTTAAGTCATTGGCAGACGAATACCGTCTGAGGATACTCAGTTTGTTGTTCAAACAGGAGTGTTGCGTTTGTGAAATCCAGCAGGCTCTGGGTATAAGCCAAACTTCTGCCTCCCGTCACCTTCAAAACCTGCATCAGGCCGGGCTGATAAAGCTCCGTCGTGACGGGTTATGGGCACTTTATTCGGTGGATTATGGCGAATTTCCGTCTGACATTAGAAAACTAATGCAGTATACAAAGGAAATGCTGGCACAAAACCCGCAAGCCTTGCAGGATTTTAGCCGGCTGAAGGCCAGTTGCCGGAGAGGTAACGTCTGATGGATTTTATTTTTAACCTGCTGGCGGGCGGTTTTTCTGCCCTGTTGGAATACCTTTCGGCCCATGTTATAGCTTGTCTGGTGCCGGCGTTTTTTATTGCCGGGGCTATTTCGGTTTTTCTTAATCCGGCTATAGTTACCAAATATTTCGGCAGTAAAGTAAACCCCTTTGTCTCATACAGTATCGCCTCTGTTTCAGGGTTTATACTGGCTGTGTGTTCGTGTACGGTTTTACCCCTGTTTGCCGGCATCTACAAACGGGGCGGGGGTATCGGTCCGGCAGTCACATTCCTGTATTCAGGCCCGGCTATAAGTATTTTAGCGGTTTCTTTGTCAGCCGGAGTACTGGGCTACGATATCGGCATTGCCAGAGCCATTTTTGCCATCATTTTTGCCATATTGATAGGATTTATTATGGCTTACCTGTTCCGCAAAGATAAATCAGATACCCCACAGCCACTGGCCAATTTGCCTGCTGATACTGCCAGTGAACGTCCCATGTACCAAACTCTTATCTATTTTGGCAGCCTTGTTGCCATACTGATATTCGCATCTGCCAAGAATATACCCGTATTCCTGCTGGCTCTTTTGGTATTGTTATTCAGCCTGTGGCGGTTCTTCAAAATGGCTCAAATAAAAGAATGGCTTTCGGAAACATGGCGGTTTGTAAAGCTTATTTTCCCATGGCTGATAGGCGGCATTTTTATAGCCGGAGTTTTGAAAACCCTGATTCCGGCTGAATTTATAACCACCTATGTAGGTAGCAATAATCCGGTTTCAAACCTGATAGCTTCATTTTCGGGTGCCTTGCTGTATTTTGCCACTCTTACCGAAGTACCCATAGTCAAGGCATTTATGGACCTTGGTATGGCCAAAGGCCCGGCTCTGGCACTGCTGCTGGCAGGACCGGCAGTTTCCCTGCCCAGTTTCTTGGTTATCCGAAAAATATTGGGCAACAAAAAAGCCCTTACTTATATTGGGCTGGTGATACTCAGCTCAAGCATGGCAGGGTTTATATTCGGCATATTTTAAATCAAAGGAGAACAGAAATGATAATCAAAGTGTTAGGTACAGGCTGTGCCAAGTGCAATAAACTGGAAGAAATGACCAAAGAAGCAGTCATAGAACTGGGTTTAGCTGCTCAGATTGTAAAGATAAAAGAGATAGATAAGATATCTGCTTATCCTATATTGATGACTCCAGCTCTGGTAATAGATGAAGAAGTGGTTATTTCCGGCAAGATACCCACCAAAGACGAAATGCTGAAGCTCATCTTGTCCAAATCCAAATAGACTCTAATAATAAGGCCGGCACATTCTAGGATTAAAACCCCTTCAGGTGTGCCGGCCACTCCCTTATAATGCCTTACTTAACAACGCTTGCTACCAGAGATATCTCGTATTTACGCCGCACAATTCCGCTTCCGTTCGGGCTGGCCGGAATTTCATTTACCTTGCCTACCATGCTCAATTTTTTAAGCACATCCAGCAGGCTGTTGGGTTTATTTTCATATACAATAATTACCGGATGATTGGGGCGGGGTATCAGCTCCACCACTTCTACCTCGCTGGCATTTTCCAGTTGATCCATGATTTTGGTAATCTTGACAGCATCTACCGGTGGCAATATTTCCAACTCTATTTCTTTATCCCGTATAACCAGTTCCTGGGTAGTAGATTCCATAATATCCGAATTGGCTACCGCTTTCGCCATAAAATCATCTTTAGCTCTGACTGGGGTTTCTTTAACCGCGGCGGGTATTACGGGCTCAATCGCAGGTTTTTCGCCTTCAGTATTAAAGTCAAAATCTTTATCCAAACTATTTACCTGTTGTTTCAGGGTATTTAGCTGGCGGTAAATCTGTTCGTAAACTTTTTTGGCCTTTTCCTCAGCCTTTGCCAGTAAACTGTCAGACTCTTCTTTTGCTTTAGTAATAGCTTCTTCCTTAAGGGTAGCCGCCAGTTTATCAGCCTCTATAATAGTTGTATCCGCCAGCCTCTTTAAAGACTCCAGATGTTCAGTCTGTTCCTTGAGTTTGTTAAGCTCCGCAGTAAGACTGCCATTTTCTTCAATCAGCTTTCCCACAAAAGACTTTACCTGTTCTGGGTCCAGTCCTTTTTGGATTATATTAAATTCGTTATCATTTATGTTAAATATATTGGG